>LUMD01000015.1_pt1 | contig 40067 bp, 41 predicted proteins | sample 729651 | NCBI WGS metagenome assembly LUMD01 (sample SAMN03860272, study PRJNA289734) | marine metagenome | biome: seawater column; feature: ocean; material: water; isolation source: Red Sea water column Station 34 - depth 258m | place: Saudi Arabia: Red Sea | collected 2011-10-15 | depth 258 m | reverse complement strand
AATACTAGCAGAGCTTATGATGAACATATAGATGGATTGATACCTATTTACATTAAGGATATAAAATATCTAGATTCTGAAAATGATCCTTTCTATCTAGTCTATGCATCACCTAGCTTCTACAGTGAAATTCCAGGTCCAATGTCCACAGTCCTGATCTACAAAATCAATCCAAATTATATTCCTTAATCACTTTTCGGCAATTCTATACCTGAGATATCTATCATCAGGTGAAAATTTTGCAGGATGAACACTCTTTGTAATCTCCTTACACTTTTTACATTCATCTTTGAGCGTATATGTTAAGCATTCAGTACATTTCCTAAGTTGAAAACGCAATTATCCTTCTCCTATTTTTATTGATTCTTCTCGTGTAAAGTTGTAAGAGCCATTTTGTTTTTTCACATTCTTCTCAATTTTTTCTAAAATTGGTCTCAAAGACTTTTCTGCCGTCTTGAAATCTTGAGAAACTAAACTTAACCTATATCTTGGCGCACCTAAATACGTAATCTCTATTTTCACATCTTCCGCATCCTCCGCATCTGATAGTGTTTTTTTAATTAATTCCACTCCATTTGATTGATTATTTGAAATCTCCAAAATCCCTCTTAATTCAACTGATGGAAGTTTCATTTTTGAACAAATGTCTTCAATTGTTGTAAGAACTTTTTCCCCTAATTTCAAATCGTTTATCTCATCGTTGCCCTTAATCGCTATGTTAAGCATAGCGTCATAAACAGAATCATATTTTGATAAAAATTTATCCTCTAATCCTTCAATTTGTTTTGTTGTTAATTTTGCTTTTTCCTGAATATTCTTCAAGATTCCTTGTTCTTTCTCAAATCGTTTAACGTCTAGTAGTTTCTTCTTTCTTTGGTCTTTAGAAATTTGTTTTAAAGAAAGATCAATCTCTTTTCTTTCGGTCCCAACTTTTTTTACTAGAAGGACTTTTTTCTCTCCTTCTTTTACATACTTGTTTACTTTACGAACCCATCCTGGCGCAATTTCTGATACATGTAAAAAGCCTTGAATTTTATTATATTCATCTAGTGTAACATATGCGCCATGATCACTGATTTTTGTAATTGTTGCAATAACAATCTCTCCTATTTCTGGTAATTCTTGTACATTTGATGACAATCTAATTTTTCTCTATTGGTTAAGGTTAAAAATCAATTCCTTTCTTTGCCTTTATTCCAGATTTGAATGGATGTTTGATCTCTTTCATCTCTGTAACTAAATCAGCTAATTCAATTATCTCTTCTTTTGCATGATTACCTGTTAAAACAAGATCTAGCTTTTCAGGTTTTTCTTTGATTAGTTTTATAATTTCTTTCACATCTATCAAACCTAAGTCAACTGCATAGTTCACCTCATCAAGAATGACAATATCATATTCTTTTGACAAAATCTTCTCTCTACAAATTTTCAAGGCTTCTGCGGCATATCTCTCATGTTCTTCTCTTGGACTGTTATCATCTAAAATTCCAACAAATCCTTTTCCTATGGCGATTAATTCCAAATATGGTTCTAACTTTTTTGAAGAATCCATCTCTCCATAATGCCACGATCCTTTAATGAATTGCAACATACACACCTTGTGTTCATATCCAATTGCTCTCAGTGCCATACCTAATGCTGCTGTTGTTTTCCCTTTTCCATTTCCTGTATAAACAATAACCAACCCATCTCCATTACTCATAAGAACACAAGAATATCATCCAGTAAAAAGATTGTAATTTTTAAATTAAATCCATTTAAATAAAAAACAACTTTACAAAAAGAAATTGAAACTTCCCAGATTAGTAATTGCAGGTTCTACTAGCGGTGTTGGAAAAACATCAATCACTAGCGCAATCATATTTGGTCTTAAAAAAAGAGGTTATACAGTTCAACCATTCAAAGTTGGACCTGATTACATAGATCCTAGTTATCTTAGTTCAATATCGAAAAACGAAACAAAAAATCTTGATGTTTGGTTAATGGGAAAACAAGAATTAATTCAAAGTTTTACAAGAAACTCAAAATCTGATATATCAATCATCGAAGGTGTAATGGGTTATTATGATGGATTTGGAGGAAAAACAAATCTTGCAAGCACACATCATGTTGCAACATTACTAGATTCTCCTGTGATTCTAATACTAGATGCAAGTAAAACTTCCCGTTCAATTGCAGCAACCGCATTAGGTTTTACAAAGTTTCATAAAAATTCACGAATATCAGGAATTATTCTTAATAAAATTGGAAGTAGAAAACATGAAATTCTATGCAGAACTGCACTACAAAACCTCAAAATTCCAATCATTGGAGTTATTCCAAAAAACCCATCAGTTAATTTAGAATCAAGACACTTGGGACTAATTCCTGTAGGAGAACAAAAACAACTTCATAATAAAATTAGACAACTTTCAAAAGACATTTCAGATTATCTTGATTTTAATATAATTGAAAAAATTTGTAAATCAACCTCTTCTTTAGAAAAAATAAAACCCCTCAAAACTAAAAAATCAAAAATTTCTATTGCTATTGCTCTTGATAATTCATTTAATTTCTACTATCATGATAATATTGAGGCATTAAGACGTGAAGGTGCAAAAATAAAATTTTTCAGTCCAATTAATGATAAAAAAATACCAAACTGTGATCTGATTTATCTTGGTGGTGGGTTTCCTGAAATTTTGGCATCATCTCTAGCAAAAAATCTGTCAATGAAGAAATCCATAAAGAGTAATGCTGAAGATGGTATGCCCATTTATGCTGAATGTGGTGGGCTCATGTATCTAACAAATTCTATTACTTATGGAAATAAAAAATCTAAGATGGTTGGATTGTTTGATGCAGATACCGTAATGACAAAGAAAATGACATTGAATTATACTGAAGGAAAAATTAATTCAAATTGTATACTCTCTAAACCACGTAATTTTCGTGCACATGAATTTCATTATTCAAAAATAATTAATGTTCCAAAAGATTCAAAATTTCTTTATGATTTGAAAATAGGTGAAGGAATTTCATCTCATAAGGATGCATTAACTGAATATAATACAATAGCATCATACTGTCATCTTTATTTCGATAGTGCAAAATTTGCTTCAAATTTAATTGAAAACACTCTAAAGATCTAGTTATTTCCTTGTCTTAACAATTTGTATAATGCATTAATTGTTGCAGATGCACAAGGACTACCACCTTTACGACCAATATTTGTGATAAATGGTATATCTGTTTTTGATAATTCGTCTTTTGATTCTACTGCAGAAACAAAACCTACTGGCATACCAATCACCAATGCAGGTTTTACTAATCCTTCTCTAACCATTTCCATTACTTCTAAAAGCGCAGTAGGAGCATTCCCTACAACAACAATTCCGCCATCAATCTCTTTTTCAGCTACTCTCATAGACATTTGTGCTCTAGTTTTTCCTACTTTTTTTGCAGATTCCATTAAAGATGGTTCTGAAATATTACAAATTAAGTCATTTCCAAAATCTTTTGGATTTTGTTTGTTCATTAATCCAATAACACCATTTACATCTGCAACAATACTACATCCATTTTTCAGTGCATTAATTCCATTTGAAATTGCATCTTTGTGAAATAGAAGTTTATTTTCTCGAGCAAAATCAAAATCTGCAGTTGAATGAATTATTCTTCTAACAATTGGCCATTCCATCTCGTCATATGAATGAGAACCAATTTCACTTTCAATGATCTGCATGCTCTCATCTTCTATCTCTTGTCCCTTTCTAGTTTGCATTTTCAACCTCTCTTGCTCTATCTAAAATTAGATCAATCATCTTTTCATCTGCACCTAAGTGTTTTGTAATACAAACTTTTTTCAAATTGGCATTTTCCAAAGCCGGTAAAAGATCATTATTGATATCAATCTTTACATGTGCCCCTTCATGTAAGAAATAAAATACAATCACCAAGACTTCTGGCTTGCCATCTTGGCATTTTTGTATACCTTGTTCAATATTTGGTTCTTCAATTTCTAAATAACAGCGACTAACATTTCTATATGAAGGCTTTAGTTGATCTACAATATAATCAATGGAAATACCTGAATTTGGATCCTTACTTCCATGTCCAATTATCATAACATCGACTTTACTCTTCTCTAAATCAATTGAATTTTCTTTTAATGTAGTGGTTACTCGATTATCTACTAAATCTACTAGTGTTTTATGCATAGTCATTGGTTTTGAAACAAGAAATTTGATCTTTGTATCTTTTTGATATTTCATTGCGTTAGCTACTGCAATCTTGACTTTTTTTCCTGGATATAGGAAGTATGGAATTATAGTCATAACATCAATCTCTTTTTTCAAACATTTCTCCATTCCATCTTCAATAAATGGTGGAACTACCTCTAAAAAGCAAAATTCTGAAAAATCATAATTTCCTTTTTCCTTAACTTTTTCACAAATGATTTCTAATTCTTCCCCAGCTTCTCTCTCTCTACTTCCTCTATCAATTAACAGTAATCCTCTCTTCATTATGTGATCCTCGCTATAGCCACCGTCAAATTAGGAGGAAATTTTTGTTTTTCAACTATTAATTCACCATTAGATGATTTCATTGCAGCAGCTTCTGAAACACTTGCTGTTCCTTCAAATGCTTGAACAGTGTTTGAAGGGTTTGGTGTAGTTATTGTTGCTAATTCTTCTCTGTCAATGTATTCTAGTGGTACATTCATCTCTTCACTTAATTCAATCAATCCTATGACATCTTTGTCTTTTTTAATGGATACAAACCTAGCTATTTCATTCTGGTTTAATCCAAATTTTTCCAAAGTCTCATTCACTCCGTTCAATATTGTCTCCTTCGGAGTATCCCAGTGTAATCCTATGCCAATAACCAAACTTGGTACTCTGTAAATTACAGAATTCTTCATCACATCCTCGTCATTTATTTGATCATTTGTAATCAACAAATACCCCTTACAATCAGAATTCTTCAAATCTTCTATATTTGAAAAAAATGTAATATTTTCTGGAAGTTTTCCTTTCCACCATTCTTTTTTACCTATGTTCTGAAAAATACCAATCTTTTCTTTGTTAACCATAAATGCACTAATTCTAGTCACATTACTGTCATCTTCAATTCTCCAACCAAATTTTCTTCCAACAAGATCAACTGCGATAGTTTTGTTTACGTCTGCAGCAGTTGTAATGACTGGTGTAGCTCCTATTTTATCTGCAATTTCATTCGAAAGTTCATTTGCTCCTCCTAGATGTCCTGATAACACACTAATTACAAAATTTGCATTATCATCAATTACAATTACAGCAGGATCTGTTTTTTTATCTTTGATGTGTGATGATAGCAATCGAATTACTGCACCCAATGAAAACAAGCAAATTAAACCGTCATTATTTTTGAATAGTTTGACTATCTTGTCACTTGTCGATTCATCATACCATTGAATCTTCTCATTATTATCTGAGAACTTTATTGGAGCAAATATCTCAAAATCAGAAAAATGTTCTTTTAATCCCAAACTCATCTCAATACCATTTTTTGTAATTGCTAAAACAGCTATTTTCTTCATAATGTTAAAAATTTAGAATTAATTAAATGCCTTACTCTTTTTTATCCCTAGACAATACTTTACCATCAAAATCAAACAGTATTACCTCTACTGGAACCTTTTCTTCCGAATGCTGTCTCATGTGATTATATGCCTCTTTTGTGATCTCATCAAAAAATCCATCTACTTTATCTTCCATAATGATCTCTTGAACATTTCTTGCAGTATTAGCACCAAGAATTTTTCTAATTGTATCTGAATTAGCACCACATTTTCCTGCAATCTCTGAAAGAAATTTCATATCTACTTTCGTACCTTTAACATGAGTCTGTTTTACACCTGCTGCCATTTTTGCTAATTTTCCAATAAAACCTGCAACAAATGCTTTCTTCAATCCCTTTTTTGCACATTGTTGTATAGCATAACCTGAAAAATCACCCATTTGAACAAAACAGTGATCTGGTAACTCAATTATTTTTTTACAAAAATCTTCACTCCTACCACCAGTTGTTAGAATAACTGTATCATCTCCCATTGCTACAACAACATCCAAATTCTGTCTAATCGCTGCTGCAAAAGATGCAGTAGAATATGGAATTACGATTCCACTAGTTCCTAAAATAGAAATTCCTCCCATGATTCCAATTCTTGGATTATCTGTTTTAGGTCCAAGTTCTTTTCCTTTTGGTACAGACACTGTTATCATAATTCCATTTTTTTCAAGCAACTCTTCTCCTGCTTCTTTGACATTTTCTAAAATCATTTTTTTTGGAGTGGGATTAATTGCTGCACTACCAATCTCTAATCCTAATCCTGGTTTTGTAACTCTTCCAACACCTTCTCCTCCATCAATCTCAATTTTACCAATGTCATCTGTTAATTTAACATCAACAAAAATCTCTGCACCATGAGTAACATCCGGATCATCTCCACCATCTTTTATCACAGAACATCTTGCTGAATCTTTTGTAAATTCACATGAATTAATCTGAATTTTTAGTCTTGAACGTTTTGGTAGTAAAATATCTGCACTTTCAATCTTCTTCTGATTAATTATTGATAAAATTCCTGCCTTCGATGATGCAGTAGCACAACTACCAGTTGTAAATCCTGTGCGTAATTTTGTTTTCTTTTCTGTATCTGCATCCACGTGAAATTTTTAATTTTTTACGTAATAACTTTTGTTAAAAGTGAAGAATTTCGTTGAGAATGATCCATAATGCAACAACACCTAATCCTCCATAAAGCAAAAAATGTGTTGTTTTTTGTGATATTGGTTTTTCTCTATTATGTGTCTCTTGATTATAATCTCCTCCAAATTTCTGATTTTCTCGCCTCAATTCCTCAAAATTAAATCTCATCTCATCTCCCATCTTTTCTCCTTGTGCTTTCCAAAAACTGTGATAATCCTCTCCCGAAACATGTTCATCCTTATTTGATTGACTCTTTCTGTGAGATTTTAGATATTGATATGCTTCTGTAATCTCTTTGAATTTTTTCCCGTCATTACTTTCTACATTTTTATCTGGATGGTATTTTAATGACAATTTTCTATAGGCTTGTTTGATCTCCTTATGGCTAGAATCTTTATCCACTCCTAAAATTTCCCTACATTCTTGTGCATTCTTGCCAAATTTGATATGAATTTTTGTTGTCATTCATCTTTCTCTGGATATCTTTAAAATAAAATATTTTATCATCTCATCATGTCTGCTAAAATGATTAATCATGTATCTATCTCTGGCGCAAAGGGATTTGTAGGAAAAAACCTAAGAAATTTCTTATCTAAAAACAAGATACGTTCAATTTCCATATCTAGAAATCATTTTAAGAAAAATCAATTCCCATCATTAAACAATACATCTCACTTTGTACATCTTGCTGGAATTGGTTCAGAATCCATCGATCAAAAATTTGAAAAAGTAAACATTGAAACGACAAAAGCTGTAATTAACCTGTGTAAACAAAACAACATAAAAAATATTATCTATCTTAGTGGTCTTGGGGTCTCCAAAAATTCACGTTCTTCTTATTTTATTTCTAAATTTAATGCTGAACAATTAATAAAAAAGTCTGGGCTGCGATATACAATTTTCCGTCCATCATATATTCTAGGAAATGATGATTATCTAACAAAAAATATCTCAAAACAAATATCAAAAAAACAAATTCTTGTACCAGGCTCAGGAAAATTTATCATACAACCAATATCTATTGATGATGTCTGCTCTTGCATAACTATTGCATTAAACTCTCCAAATTTTTCAAACAAAATAATTGATTTAGTTGGACCAAGAAAAATTTCATTTCAAAGTCTCATCAAAAAATCCATACCCTCTCATATGAAAATCAAAAAAATCAATCTTGAATTAGCATATAAAAAAGCATTAAATGATATTAATTTTGAATATGGTGTTGAAGATCTAAATATACTAGTTGGTAATTATACTGGAAATCATATCAAATTACAAAAATTATGTAATTTCACTTTTAAAAAAATTGAATCACTAAATACCTGATTCTGTTTTTAATTTCTCAGCTTTATCTGTTTTTTCCCAGTTAAATTCAGGCTCATTTCTACCAAAATGACCATACGCTGCAGTTTTTTTGTAAATTGGTCTCTTCAAATCTAATTCTGATACAATCCCTGCTGGTCTCATATCAAAATTATTTCTAACTAGTTCTTCAATTTTATTTTCTTCAATTTTATTTGTACCAAATGTATTTACCATTAAAGAAACTGGCTCTGCAACTCCAATTGCATATGCAACTTGCACCTCACATCTATCTGCCAATCCTGCTGCAACAATATTTTTTGCAACATATCTGCACATGTAACATGCTGATCTATCTACTTTTGATGGATCTTTTCCTGAAAACGCTCCGCCTCCATGTCGACCCATTCCTCCATAACTATCAACAATGATCTTTCTACCAGTTAGTCCTGCATCTCCATGTGGTCCTCCAATCTCAAATTTTCCAGTTGGGTTTACATGAATTTTGATACTTTCATTCCAAAGGTCTCCACAAACAGGTTTGATTACATGTTCAACTAATTGTGCAGTAATTTCCTTGTTTGTTATTTCTGGAGAATGTTGTGTTGAAACAACAATTGCTTCTATTGCTTTAGGTTTGTTATCTTCATATCTGATTGACACTTGAGACTTTCCATCTGGTCTGACCCATGTCAATTGATTACTTTTTCTGACATCTGTAAGTTTTTTTGTCAACTTGTGTGCCAAAAGTATTGGTAATGGCATTAATTCCTCAGTTTCATTTGTAGCATAACCAAACATTAATCCTTGATCTCCAGCTCCTTGCTCTTTCTCATCATTAGCTGTAACTCCTTGTGAAATATGTGGGCTTTGTGGATCCAATTTTATCATTACCTCACAAGAATGTGAATCAAATTTTAGGTCTGGATTATCATAACCAATATCTGCAATTGTTTTTCGTATAATACTCTCAATATCAAAACTTGCTTTTGATGTAACTTCTCCAGCTACTCCCACAAAGTCCGTAGTTGTGATTGTTTCAACGGCAACTCTTGATTCTGGATCTCCTCTAAGATATTCATCTAAGATCGAATCTGATATCATATCACAAACTTTGTCTGGATGACCTTCAGTAACAGATTCAGATGTGAACAGATAATTTTTGGCCATTTTTAAAAATTAGATTTCATCTTCTAATTTTATGAATAGTACGTTGTTGCCTCTCAATATTGCTCTGGCAAATTTACCAACTGTTTTACCACCAACAAGTTCTTCAGCTTCTGTCATAATCAAATTCATGTAAGAATCAACATTTTTCATTTTACCTTTATACTCAACCTCATTTTTTAGTCTTACAATTACAGTTTTCTTTACGTTCTTTTGTAAAGTTGTAAGTGGTCTTTTAGCAGCTGTTGTTTGTGACATAAATTTTCTCTTGTGATGAATCGAATTTTTAGAGAATATAAAGTCTTGCTTAGATTAGAAAGAACTTTTTATTTTTATTTTTCTCATCTATTGTATGATATCTTCTCAGATCGGTTTATTAGATAAAGTATTTTCTGGCGGATTACAAAATGGAATAATTACAGAAATTTCTGGTTTACGAGGAACTGGGAAAACTCAACTTGCTTTACAATTTGCAATTGAGCCTTTAGTAAATAATAAAAAAATTTTATTCATTGATACCACTGTTGAATTTAGACCTGAAAGATTTCATCAAATATTACAATCCAGAAATCTATCGCCATCTTTACTTGAGAATTTGCATGTTTCACGAGTTACAAATACTCAAAAGCAAATTGAACTATTGACAAATTTTAACAATGAAGATTTCTCCTTATTAATAATTGATAATATAGCTGATCTATTTTCTTTTGAATACCCAAAAAAAGAACATGTTATTGAAAAAAACATTAATTTTGGTAATTACATGATTAATCTCTCAAAATTAGCCATTTCAAAAAATTTGCCAATAATAATTACAAATCAAATCTTATCTTATGATGAAACGAATTATGAAAGAATGCACACACAACTTGAAAATTATGTACATCAAAAAATCCAACTTCGAAAAATCAAAAATAATTATACTTGTAAAGTTCTGTCTCCTTTTATTCAAGAGACAAAATTTGATTATAAAATAACAAATTCTGGAATAGAAGAAACTTAATCTATTTAATATGCATTAAATTGATTATAACATGTCAGATATCCTTGATTCTATTCCTACAATTACTGTAATTTTGTTAGCATTAGGTATTGTAGGTGTGATGGTTTATGAGCGAACTAGACTTAGAGAAGAAAAGAAACAAGATAATTGATTCTGTAATTTCAAAAAAATTCAAATCTTTGGGATTTGATTCAGTTACTGAAATTCAAAAACAAGCAATACCAGAAATATTACAAGAAAAAAATTGTTTAATCATAGCACCAACTGGTTCTGGAAAAACTGAATGTGCAACTATACCGATATTTTCTAAATTAAAAACTAGAAAAATTCAAAACAAAATAAAAGCTCTTTACATTACCCCATTAAGAGCACTAAACCGTGATGTTTTCAAAAGAATAATCAAATATGCTGAAGATGAAGAATTAAAAATTGAAATTAGACATGGTGATACATCTCAAGCAAATCGAAAACGAATTGCAGATTCTCCTCCTGATATTTTGATTACAACACCTGAAACACTTGTAAATCTACTCTCACAAAAAAAACATCTTGAAGCATTATCAGATTTGGAATGGGTAATTATTGATGAGGTACATGAATTACTTGCAAGTGAAAGAGGATCACAGTTATCTCTTAGTCTTGAACGTTTACAATTAAACACAAAAAATGAAATTCACAGAATTGGATTATCTGCTACAGTTGGTAATCCTGAGGAAGCTGGATATTTTTTAGTTGGTTCAGAAAGAAAATTCCAACTAATACATGATACATCTCTCAGGAATTATGATGTAGATGTAGTATTTGTTGATGGGATAATGGATGACGTTGCAGTTGAAATTATTCAATATATAAAAAAACAAAATATCACTTCTCCTGTTTTGTTATTTACAAACTCACGAGGAGAATCTGAGCGTTTATCATCTATTTTAAAACAAAAAACGTTGCTCAATGTTGAATTACACCATGGTTCACTTTCAAGACAAGTTCGAGAGGAAACTGAGGATATTCTTCGAGAAGGAAAATCTGGTATAGTTGTTTGTACTTCGTCATTGGAATTAGGACTTGATATTGGCTCTGTGGAATTAGTCATTCATTATGGATCTCCCAGGCAAGTTTCAAAATTTATGCAAAGAATTGGCAGAAGTAAACATAATCGAGGTGATTCCGCTAGAGGATTAATAATTACTGAAAATGCTGACGATGAATTTGAGACTAAAGCAATAATTGAACGAATCAAAGAGGGTTCAATCGAAGAACAAAAAATCCATCATAGTTCTTTAGATGTTCTTGCACACCATTTAGTTGGATTATCTATGCAAATAGGAACTGTTTCTATTGAATCTGCTTTTAAGTTGACAAAATGTGCATACCCATTTCAAAACATACCGCTTGAAGAATTTTTTGATGTCTTAGAAATTCTTGCTTTACGTGAACTAATATTTTTTAATCAGGAAAAAACTGAATATAAAAAAAACAGTGCTTTCTCTGCAACAAAATATCACTTTCAGAATCTATCAACAATTCCAGATATTCTAAAATTTAAGGTAATTGATACTATAGAGAATAAATTTATTGGTACATTAGATCAAAGATTTGTTGGTGATCTTGATAAAGATCAAATTTTTGTTTTACGTGGTTCACAATGGAGAGTTCTAAATATAGATGAAAAATCCTTCAAAGTGAATGTTATACCCATTAGGTTCTCACAAGAAATACCGGTTCCTAAATGGGAAGGTGTAAACATACCTGTTGATTTCAAAACTGCTAACAAAGTTGGAACTCTTAGAACCAAAGTTTGTAATGGTTCAGTAAAAATGATGAATGATGTCATTTCTAATTTAGATCTTAGCAAAGTACCAGATGAAAAAACAATTGTCATAGAATCACACCGTCTTCCACAAAAAAGTGTATTAATCTTACATGCATGTTTTGGAACAAAAATTAATTCAACATTGAAAGTTATCCTGGAAACATTGTTAGATGCTTCTTTAGCTTCTAGAGTTAAATCTAGTTCTGATGCATATAGGATTCTCTTATCTGTTGAATCTAGATTTATAAAAAAACACATTACTGATGTATTTTCTGCTGATTTTGATATTAATGATATAATGTCTGTAGCGTTAAAAGGCAAGAATGATGTTACTTGGAAAACATTCTGTGTAGGAAAGAAATTTGGTTTTTATGACAGAAGTGATGTTTATGTAAAGAATGAAGTTAGATACGATTTTGAACGAAATATTGACACGCCTCTTGTAAAAGAAGCATTTAGAGAATTATTTCATGAAAAATTTGATCTTGAAGGTACTCAAAGAATTATTGAATTAATTAAACAAAATGAAATAAAATTTGATTGGATTGATGTTGACAAATTCTCTGAACTGGCAGAACCGATATTAGATCAAACTGTAATGTCGTATACAAATCCTGCAAGTATAGATAAAGAGATGTTGTTAAAGGTTAGAAAACGCCTTTTGGAAACAAAACAGAGATTAATTTGTGTACGATGTGGACTCTGGCAACGAGTTATGACTGCCAATGAAACACATCCACTTAAATGCAAATATTGTAAGGGTCAACAGATTACCTGTACTTATGAATACGATCATGAACTTGTAAAAACAATCCAAAAAAAGCACCAAGGAAAAAAACTAACGCCTGAAGAAAATAAAAATTTCAAACGAGCATGGAAAGTATCATCATTATTGGCTAGTTTTGGGAAAACTGCTTTGATAGTTATGGCTGCTTATGGAGTTGGTCCTGATACTGGAGCTAGAATTCTTAAAAATAGAGTAGAAGGTGACGATGACTATTTGATAAAACAAATCATTATTGCAGAAAAAACTTATACTTTAACAAGAGGATTTTGGGATTCTTAATTTTTCTTAATTATTTTTGAATAAGGTGTCAACACCAAATCTAATTTCCCTTCTAGTCCAGGTCTTGCATTAACTCCTAAAATTGTGATTATATCTCCAAGAGTAAAATTATCCATTAAATCGGCTTGCTGTCTCCATCCTTTAATCCAAACTTGTCCACTGTCATCTTCAACAAACATCTCGCATAGTTGTATGTTGTCACCCTTTTTTGTTTGAATATCTTTTCTTTCTGGTGTTTTTAGAACAATTGCTTCTACTGAATAATCATTACCTTCACTAACATCTGTAATCTTTGTTCTGATCTCCGAAGTTGTTGGAACAGTCTCATCATCAATTTTTCTTACAAATGAATCCTGATCAATCTGTATTGTATTCCCAAAAATTTTTGATGGCATACATTCTAAAATATCGTCTTTAACAAAATTGCTTATTGTATTTGTAACATCCGTTATTCTAACCAATTTTTTTGATTTATCTATGGCTAATCCTACTAGATTACCTGATTGATTTTTTTCAACTGCCAGTAACCTTACTATCACTGGTTGTATCTCGACATCTCCTTCAACATCAATCAATGTAGCATCATTTCCATGAATTTCTAATCCTTGCATGCCTGTTTTTGTCCTTACTCCGAACAATTTGACTTTGGCATCTTGTGTAATCATCTTTGGCAGAATTGATTCATCTTTCCCCCAAAGTACCACATTTATCAAATTTTTATTTTCACCTCTAAGTCTAAATTTCAAAGCCTTTGATGGTTTACCTTTTGAATTTGTAAATTCAAGTAGACTCATTGCACTTCCTAATGTTCCTGATACAATCAAATCTCTTTGATCCTCTTTTACATTACTTACATCTGTAATCTTTGAATCAATTGATACAATATCACTATCTGATTGTGATGCTTCAATTGATGCACCAGAGCCAATGTTTATTGTTGGCGCTCCTGTCAAATCAGACTTTACATATGCTTTGATTATCTTAATCAAGTCTCCAGGTTTCAATTCTTCAAGTCCTGGAAGATTTGCTTTTTCATCCCAAAGTTTGACACTTGCTGTAGAATTGTTATCATAAACTGTAATTGTTCTCAGAGAAAATGATGAACCATCCTTCTTTGTAAATTGCTTTGTAGGCGAAATATTCAAAACTCGGCTTTCTAGCGTTACTTCTTTTGCACCAATATAGAGATCCTTTATCGCTACTTCTGACTTCTGTGACTGTTCTAATGTCACTCCCAAATCTGCTGCAACTAAGAAAATTGCCCCCTGATCTGTTAGATATCCTGCACCAACCTTCTCTTTTTTCTCATTAATCCTATCTTCTATTACTGTTCTAGATAATTCTGGAACTTTTTCTAGTAATTTTGATATTAATTCTTCAAATTCAGACAATTATAACTAGAACAAAGCGATTCTTAATAAAATTATCACTAAATACATTAGTGGTTTACACAAATCTCTTTTGTGTTATGTATTGAAACAAAAAATTTAAAAAAAAAATATACTTCCACCGTTGCAGTTGATGGGATAGATCTTCAAATACAATCTGGTCAAGTATTTGGCTTTTTAGGACCTAATGGCGCAGGAAAATCAACTGTAATCAAACTTCTAACTACTCTTATAGCTCCATCAGACGGAGAAATATCCGTATTAGGACTAGATGCTACAAAATCTCCTCTTGAAATACGAAAAAAAATTGGAGTAATCTTACAGCAACCTAGCTATGAACCAACCCTTTCAGTCGAAAAATCTCTTGATAAATATGGAATGATGTGGAATATTGATAAAAAAACCAGAAATGAAAGAACAGAAAAATTACTCTCTGCATTTGGTTTAGAAGAAATAAGAAAAAAGAAAAATGAGGATCTATCAATAGGTCAACGCAGAAGGGTTCAGGTTGCAAGAGAATTCATGCATGATATGGATTTACTATTCCTTGATGAACCTACTGTTGGTTTAGATCCAAGTGCAAGACGAAAATTGTTGGACTTTCTGAGAGACCAAGTCAAAAAATCAGGGCTTACAATTTTTTACACAACTCATGTTTTATCAGAAGCTGAATATCTGTGTGACAATATTGCAATCATAAATAATGGAAAAATTATGGCAGTCGATTCTCCTTCTGAATTAAAAAATAGATTTGGTCATGAAAAAACTCTTAAAATTCATATTTCCCATGCCTCAGAACAACTGAAATCTAAACTATCAGAAATCTCTGAATGTAAAATTTTTCTTGAACCAGAACCTACAATCATAGTAAATTCAACAGAATCTGAGATCATACTCATGAATATCTTAAAAATATTAAACGAATTTGAGATTAAAATCAATGATTTATCTGCAATTCCAACTAATCTTGAAGAAATATTTCTAAAAGTTGTGAGTGATCAAGATGCATCCGATAATTAGACTGGTCAATAGAAATCTAACAATTTCTATTAATCCTGGATTTATAATCTGGCAAATACTTTTTCCATTAATCTATATTTTTGTTGCAGGTTTTGCTTATACTGCATTGATTGATAATGTTCCATTTGGAGGAAAAAATATTGATTATCCTGCATTTCTTGCATCTGGCATGATTGGTTTTAACATCATGAATAGTACACTAATCTCTGGAATAATCATTTGGAATGATAGACGCCATGGTATGTTTGAACAAATCATGTCTGGTCCATTCACAAGATCTGATTACATACTAAGTAATATTGTAACAATTGGAATCATTGGACTATTTAGTGCAGCATTAATAACAGCAGTTGGCTATCCTGTATTTTTTGATTCTGTCGAATTTAGTATTGTTACAATTCCATTGATAATCTTTGGCTCAGTAGTCGGTGCAATATTGTTTGGTTCGATTGCATCAATTATTTCAACAAGACTACGTTCAAGTGAAGGATTTAATGTAATCATAAACACAGTATTTCTTTTCTTTGCATTTGCAAGTACCGCATTTTATCCTGTTCAAGGTGCACCACAACCATTAGCAACTATATTCTATCTAAATCCATTATCTTACTTGGTTGATGTTATACGAGCAGGAATTTTTGGCCAAGTTACAGATTTTGTCATAACTGAAATGTTACTTTTGATTGCTTTAGCATCTATTTTCTTTGTCATTGCTACAAAATTACTGACAAAGTTAGATTTTTAAAAAAAGAATAGCCCAGCCCGGACTCGAACCGAGGTCAAAGGCTCCAAGGGCCCCTATGCTTGCCGCTACACTACTGGGCTTCTGAATAAAAAAACAATTCACCCCTATAATATTATTTTATAATGCTCTCATCGTTTTTAAAAGAACTTGATAGGGATCCTCAAAGGTCGCAACCAATTTTTTCACATTTTTCTTTCTTTTACTTGAAATTTGGACATTATTTAATGACTGGAAAATTTCTTTAGAAATCTTATCTGGATTATTACTTCTAACAATTATCTTTTTTTTAACCAAATAATCTTCTATTCTATTTGGTATGGCATTTAGTGAAATTGTTGGAATTCCTAACAATCCTGATTCTGCAGTCATTGTTCCTCCTGAACCGACAAAACAATCTACCTTACTTAACAATTCTTTTCCATTAACTGGCCTTGACAAAAGAAAAATACTTGTCCCAAAAATTTTTTTTAGGTTACAAGATTGATCTTTATATCTGGATAATACAATTTTCTGTTCATCTGGGAACTTTTCAACAATTTTTTTAATAATTTTCACAGTTTTACTCTTTTTTGTAATATATGCAGCTTCAGTTTCTTCAGGACGAATAAGAATTATCTTTTTTGCATTTGATTTCTTCTGTTTGCTTTTTTTATAATTTTTAATAATTACTGCTGCATCAATTGCTCTATATTTTATGATATTTCGATCATCTATTCCAAATTCTGCAAAATCTCTCTTTGGAATAATCCATGGGGTTAGTAATTTTGTAGCATAAGGGAGTGATAATTTCATTACTGCTTTTGCATGAGGTGAATCAGAGAATGCAATATGTGGAATTCCTAATCCAAATGCAACTCTTGATGCTTCAGGAGAGCAAAAACTAACTAATAGATCTGGATCAGATCTCTCAATTCTCTTTGTTAGTAATTTACTTCTATCCAGACTTGCAAGTAATTTGTTAACATTATTTTTTCCACCGTGTTTGCCAACTATGACTGGATTGATTGAACCAAACTTTCTGATTCCATTCACTTGGTCATATTTTCTAGATGTGCAAAGAATTTTGTGTTGTTTTCTAAGTTTTTGAATAAAATACTCAAAAAACAAGTATTGTTTTGGTGTTAGTATGTCAAACCAGATCTTCAAGTACTAGCATTTGATAGATAACTGCAATAAGTATTTCTTAGTCTTGATATTACTAACCTCTAATGGCAACAAAAGTTGTAATCTATGGATTAAGTACTGAAGGTTACTCTGTTGCACGTCAAATTGCTCTTAATGGAGGTGACGTACAAATAATTGATGAATCTACTCCTTCTGCCATATCGATCAAACAAGATATTGCCAAGTCATATCCCTCTGTTCAAGCACTAAAAGATGATGAACCATTACTTGCCATGACATCAATTGATGCTGCAATATCTAAAGCGAAAGTACTAATTTTTGCACCAAGAATTAGAAAAACCGGACAAGACATCAAAATTGAGATTAATTCCAAATTCAAAGATGCAGTTTCAAATGTCAAAAAAGGCTGTATGATTGTTTATGGGCTAGCTACTGGATTTGGTGGAAATTCTGAGAATATTTCATTATTAGAACATGTTACGGGATTGAAAGTAGGCAAAAATATCTCATATTTTTACTATCCATTATCTAAAGAAATTATTCAAAAATCATACATAGGTTCATCCAATGGAAAAGAAAATGAAATTTTGAAAAAATTACTTTCTAGTGATAAAACATTTAATTTTTTAACATTAAATTCATCAGAATATTTTCACGCTATAGATATCTTGAAGCAATTTTCTGGTCAAACAAGCATTCTTGAAGTTTGTAAATTTGCTAAAGATTCTGCAACTAAATCAGATTTGAATTCTGAAAGATTAGGAGAAATCTTTCTTGATGATATAATTGAAGGGCTGTTTGATTTAAGATCTCTAAGTAGTTCATTTGAAGGTGCAAGTAGTTTGATGTATCTGATTAATGGAAGTATGAAAGGAATCGATGGATACATCAAACGATTGATTGATGAAACTAGGTTAATTTTAAAGAAAAATGAATTAAAGGCAAGTAGAACAAAAATTCTACTCTTATGGACTCTGGACCAACATGAAATGAAAGGAGAAAAAATTGAAAAACTCCAAGAATTAGAGACTAAGCTTAAAGATTACATAGGAGATGTTGAATCAATCAGTCAACCAACTGATATTTTCCAAAATGATAAAACTACGATTGTAGTTGTTTGCTCAAAACATGATTTTGACTATATAATGAAACACAACAAAGATGATGAACTAATCCTGCTCAAAGCCAATCCTTTATGCCAATTAATATCACAAAAATAATATTATCATAACTTGATGAAAAATTATGTCTGAAGATAAAAAACATGTAGAAGAAATGGAACCTGAATCAATAGATATTGAAGTAAACCAAACTACATCTTCAGAATCAGATAAAATAATCAAAACTTACGAAAAAAAATTATCAGACTATGACGAAAAACTTCAACTGGCATTAGCTGATTATCAAAATTTAGAAAGACGAACAAGAGTTGAAATTTCTCAAAGAGTATCTGACAAAATAAATGGTCTTTTACTTAATTTCATTAATATCTATGAAGATTTTATTCGTGCTGAAAATGCATTATCTAAAGAAAATGTTAACACTAATGGAATAAATGCCGTCATCAAAAATATGGAAAATCTTCTTGCTGAAAATAATATTAAATCTATAGATGCAGTTGGAGAAATCTTTGATCCTCAAATACATGAAGCAGTTTCTATGGTTGAAGATGATACTTTAGATGATGGAACAATTATCCAAGAAGTTGCCAAAGGATACATTTCTGAGAAAGGTATTTTAAAACCATCAAAGGTCATTGTGTCGAAGAAAAAAGAAATGGAAAAAAAGGTGTAAAATATGGCTGAAAAAATAATTGGAATTGATCTGGGAACAAGTAACTCTGCTGCATCTGTGATGCAAGGAGGAAAACCAACACTAATTCCTGCAGCTGAAGGTACAACTGTAGCTGGAAAAGCATTCCCATCAGTTGTAGCATTCTCTAAAGATGGAGAGCTCTTGGTAGGTGAACCTGCAAGAAGACAAGCAGTTACAAATCCTGATAATACTATTCGTGAAGCAAAACGTAAGATGGGAGAAGATTTCTTGTATAAATTACAAGGAAAAGAGTACAAACCTCAACAAATCTCTGCATTCATTCTTCAAAAAATCAAACGTGACGCTGAAGCATTTACTGGAGATACAATCAACAAGGCCGTAATTACAGTACCTGCATATTTCAATGATAATCAAAGACAAGCAACAAAAGATGCTGGAACAATTGCTGGATTGGACGTTGTAAGAATTATCAACGAACCAACTGCTGCATCACTTGCATTTGGATTAGATAAAAACAAAGAAGACATGAAAATACTTGTCTTTGATTTTGGTGGTGGTACTCTTGATGTTACAATCATGGAGATGGGAGGAGGCGTCTTCGAAGTAATGAGTACATCTGGTGATACAAAACTGGGAGGTGCAGATATGGATCAAGCCATAATTGATTATGTTGTTGACGAATTTAGGAAAAAAGAAGGAATTGATCTATCTGGTGACAGTACTGCTGTAACTAGAATTCAAGAAGGCGCAGAGAAGGCAAAAATTGAATTATCAACTGTTATGGAAACTGATGTAAATCTCCCATTTATTGCTCAAGATTCATCTGGTGCAAAAAATCTTGAAGTAAAAATTACAAGAGCAAAACTAGATGATTTGGTAGGTCCAATTGTCCAAAGATGCAAATCATCTATTGATAAAGCACTAGAAGATGCAAAACTTTCCACATCTGATATAACAAAAATTGTTTTGATAGGTGGTCCAACACGTATGCCTATTGTAAAAAAATTCGTGAGTGATGCTATTGGAAAAGAAGCTGAATCTGGTGTTGATCCTATGGAGGCTGTAGCATTTGGTGCCGCAGTTCAAGCAGGAATCATTGCAGGTGATGTAACTAGTGATATTGTTCTACTTGATGTTACTCCATTAACTTTGGGAATTGAAACATTGGGTGGTGTAAGAGAACCTATCATAGAACGAAATACAACTATACCAACATCTAAAGATAAAACATTCACAACTGCCGCAGATAGTCAAACTGCAGTTACTATCAATGTTGTTCAAGGTGAAAGACCTATGGTGGCAGACAATGTATCCTTAGGAAGCTTTAATCTTACTGATATCCCACCAGCACCACGAGGTGTACCTCAAATCAATGTAAAATTTGACATTGATGCAAATGGAATCTTGAATGTTACCGCAAAAGATATGGGTACAGGCAAAGATGCAAAAATTACTATTCAATCTACAACAAAAATGTCAGATGATGAAATTAAAAAAATGCAAGAAGATGCTGAAGGTCATGCTGAAGAAGATAAAAAGAAGAAAGAAGCAGTTGATATTAAAAATGAGGCTGAAAGTTTCATCTATACCACTGAAAAATTAGTTAATCAAGATCTTAAAGATAAAATTCCTCAAGAGAAGGGAATTCAAATTACCGATGCAATAAAAGAACTAAAAGATTCATTATCTCAAGATAGTGAACAAATCAAACAAAAACTCGAAGCATTAAAAACAATTGTAAATGAAGTTACTACTGAATTATACAAAAATGCATCTCCGCCCCCAGGAGAACAACAATCTGACTCTAACCAACAACAATCTGACTCTAACCAACAACAATCTGACTCTAACCAACAACAATCTGACTCTAATTCTGAACAAAAATCAGAAAATGCCTCAAGTTAGTTAATTAATAATTAATTTTCAGATTACTCATGAGTGCAAAACGTGATTATTATGAAGTATTGGGAGTTACAAAATCTTCCAATGTGGATGAGATAAAATCCCAATATAGAAAACTTGCTTTAAAATTTCATCCTGACCGGAATAAATCTCCAGATGCACAAGAACATTTCAAAGAAATTTCTGAAGCATATGCGGTTCTATCTGATTCAAAGAAACGAAGTCTCTATGATCAACATGGTCATGAAGGAGTTGATGGAAGATATTCAACTGAGGACATCTTCAGAGGTGCAGGTGGAAACTTCAATGACATCTTTCAAGATCTCTTTGGTAGACAGAATAGAGGTGGAGGAGGATTTGAATCAGTCTTTGAAAATCTATTTGGAGGTGGAGGCGGATTTAGAGGATTTGGTCGTCAACGTGGAAACGATCTTTTACATGAATGCTATGTCACTTTGGAAGATGTATTGCATGGAAAACAAATTGAACTTGATCTACAAAAATATTTAGACTGTCCTGATTGCAATGGCACTGGCTGTAATCCTGGTACCTCAAAATCAACTTGTAAAGACTGCAATGGTAATGGTCAAGTTCGAGTTGGAAGAAAGATGGGTTTCTCAACATTTGTTACCGTTCAACCATGTGGAAAATGTCAAGGTAGAGGAGAAATTATTGAAAGCCCCTGTAAAAAATGCCAACGTGGAAAAGTTAAGGGAACAAAACATCTCTCATTTAATCTTCCATCAGGAATTGATAATGGTGATTATGTTATCCAAGGCGAAGGTGAATCAATTCCAGATGGAGAAAATGGTGATTTAATTGTCCGTGTTCGGGTTGAATCTCACTCGCACTTTAGACGTGATGGAACAGATCTATACTGTGATGCAAAAATATCAATGATTGATGCTACTCTAGGTACAGAAATTACAGTTAAGACACTAGAAAAAACACAAAATTTGAAAATTGAATCTGGCACCCAACCCAATTCAATTTTAAAAATTAAATCTCAAGGATTGCCTAGCCAAAACTCCAACCGACGTGGGGATCTCTTTGTACACGTTGTGGTAGAAATACCAAAAAAACTATCAAAACAACAAAAATCTCTGTTAGACGACTTTCAAAACTCAGATTAGTCATCTTTCGATAATCTAATTTTTAATCTGTGACCCTCTCTGATCTCTTGTTCATATAATTTCTTGATAATCTCTCCAATCTTCTGTTCAGAAAAATATTCTTGATTATATCTACCAATAATCTCCTTATTCTCATCTCGAATGATTTCCCAAAATGGCATAAAATTCCACAATCCCTCTCTCATTTCAATATTTTGTGAATAACGAACTTATTCTAGAAATTCAAAATTTTCATGCGGGAGTCGCCCAGCCTGGTCAACGGCATAAGGTTCAGATCCTTATCTCCTAGGAGTTCGTGGGTTCAAATCCCACTTCCCGCATAAATTATTTCAAATTATTATTATGAACAACTTTAAAACCCTGTAGTTTGCCTATTTTCCATGGCAAAAGTAACCCGCGTTGGTGGTAGAGGTACAACTCGTAGAAAGACTGACACTAGTAAGAAATCTACATTCTCAGGAGATTCTTACAAAGATTATCAGGAAGCTAAAAAGAAAGCAGCTGGCAATCGTTCAGTTTCAACTGGTCGTGGTACTGGTAAAAGAAAATTATCTTCAACACCAACAACAAAAAAAGCATCTACTAAAGGTAGAACACGTTCAACCGGTAGAGGCACTGGTAGCAGAAAAACAACAAGTTAATCCCCTTAACTTATTTTCTTTTATTCATCTGCCGGTAATTTTTAATTTAAAAATTTCTGAATTTTCTCTTTTAGTTTTTGATTAATTACCTTTCCAGATGCTTTTCCTCTAACTTCTTTCATAGCCATACCCATTAGACCGCTTAATGCACGCATCTGTTCTTGTTGTATCTTTTCTGCATTTTTTTGAATAATCCCATCTAATACTCTATCTAATTCATCTTCAGTTAATTGAGTGATTGATGCATTTTCTAATGCATGTGCAACATCATTTGCTTTTTTAGACATTATCTGCTCAAAAATTATCTCAATCGATTCTTTGTTTATCTCTTCTTTCTCTAATAACTCAAATGTATTCATGATCTGTTCATCATCTAACAAAGTAGAATCTAATCCCTTTCTTTCCAAATTAGTTATGGTGGAACAAAGAACTGATGCAACAAAATTGGGTGAATTTTGTTTTTCTGAACAGATTTTTTCAAAAAGTTCAAAATAGTTTGAATCAAATATTTGTTCTGTAAGCTGATTATTAATTTGGTATTTTTCTTCTATCTCTTTGATTGATTCTTCCCACGATTTTGGTATGTTGGATTTTACTTCTTTGAGTTCTTCATTTGTTACTTTGACTGTGGGAATGTCTGTTTCTGGATACATTCTTGACGCACCTGGTCTTGGCCTAAGAAAAACAGTATCGCCATTTTGGGTAGCAGCTCTAGTCTCCGCTGGAGGTCCATTTTTTGCAAGTTTCATCCTATTGATAATTGACTCAATAGCAAATCCAACTGGTATTTCCCCCCCTGCAATAATTAAGAATGCATCATCATTTTGTATGTCCAATTTTTCTGTAATTCTTTTGATATCCTCTTTTTCAATTCCATAATTTGGTAATTCATCAGAATGAAAAACACCACCAATTCCAAAAAATCTTACCATCTGACCTATCTCTTTCCCTAATCTAATATCCGAATAAGGCTCAAATCCGATAATCCCTTTTAATTTTTTTATTCTTATTGCAAAAATATTCTCTTGTTTATCTAGTGATTTTTTAACAATTTTTGAATTACACTTGTGCATTAATTCCGTAATGTCAAAAACATCATCATGTCTACTAATTTCTGTAAACCCTGTTTGATTTATCTTCTCAGAAATTAATTTTAATCCATGTTGTCGTTTTGCTTCAAATTCAATGATCTTTTCTAATTGATCTAATTGCTGTACTCCTTTTACTTCAATAACTCCGCCCCCATCAATTGAAATATTCACATCTTGTCTAATACTTCCAATTCCACGCATTACTCTTTTTGTCACTCGAAGTAATCTGCCTAAGGTTAGTGCAATGTCTTTTACAAATTTTGGATCACCTTCAACAGGATCTAATGCAATCTCAACTAAAGGAACCCCAAGACGATCCAGACTAAAAAATCTATGATTCCCTTCGTCTTTGATTAATTTTCCAGCATCTTCTTCGAGACAAATAGACTGAACTCCTACTTTTTCCCCACCAATCTCAATGCTTCCACCTTGTGCTACAAGCATTGTTCTCTGAAACCCTGTTGTGTTTGATCCATCAATGACTGTCTTTCTCATCACATGTATCTCTGAGAAAATTTTTGATTCTAATGCAGAACTAATTAAAAGCGCAATATTTTTTGCGTCAGGATCTAATGCATGTGGCGGTTCTTCATCTTCTTCTACTAGGCAACTACTGTTTGGATTTGCATAGTACATGATTGTCTTTGATTTAGTACTCTCAAATAGTGCAGCAGGATCAATTTTGCCTAATTCACTCTTTGCAGCCCTCAACTTCCTTGAGAACTTTCTTGAGAATTCTTCTTCTTCTATTGGTGTACAATCACAAAATAACTTTTTTTTTGTATCTAACTGCTGGTGAATTTCTAACCCAACTTTTAACCCAATGTTTTTGATATCAAATTCAGACATTTTAGCACTCAAGAAAATTCAGATGAGTAGTTCTCTAGCATCATTTTTTTTATCTCGTCATAAGAATCAGAATTTCCTAAAACCCACATTGCTTTAACTAATGCAACTTCTGGGATCAAATTTTCTAGAGGGATGATTCCCATGTCAAGTAAATCTCGTCCACTCTCGTATACTGTCATACTTACTCGTCCATCAATGCATTGAGATGTCATTCCAAGAAATATTCCATTTTCTTGTGCCTTTTTGATTGAATCATACATTGTTTTCCCTACATGTCCCAATCCAGTACCTTCAAAAATTATTGCTCTATACTGTAATTTGATTAATGATTCAATAATCTTTGAATCAAAACCTGGATGATATTTTACAAGTGCAACTCTTGTGTCCAGATTAATTTTTGGATTATATTCATTCACATTAAAGAACTCTTTTTCTACATTTTTCAGAATTTTATCCTCATACACAACAAATGCTGGTTCAGCCCCCACTGTTTGAAATGCACTTCTTTTACTTGTGTGGTTTTTTCTTACACGTGTTCCAAAATGACATGCTATGGCATCATCGCTCTCATTTTGATGCATAACGACAAAAATTCCTGTCGATTCTGTATTTACTAGAAATTTTGTTGCTGCAATCAAATTTAATGCAGCATCTGATGATGGTCTATCCGATGATCTTTGTGATCCAACTAGCGTAATTGGTTTCTTAAAACCAGATAATGCAAATGATAAAAATGCAGAACTATAATGCATCGTATCTGTTCCATGCGCTATGATTATTCCTGTATAATCTGAATCTGCAACGCTATCCACCTTTTTTGCAATCTCTAGCCAATGATCTGGCTGTAAATTCTCTGAATACTCTGAAAATAATACTTCTGCATCAACATTCGCAATTTTTGCAATCTCTGGAACTGCATCATACAATTCTGACGCCGATAGTGCAGGAGTTACTGCACCTGTTCTATAATCTACTTTACTTGCAATAGTTCCTCCAGTTGACAATAACAAAATCTTTGGTAATTTTTCATTTTTTTCTATTGTTTGTGAATTTTCAGCACCTGATTCTGCTTGTCCAATCTTCTCAATCTTCTCAATTTTTTCAAATTCGATTCCAATATTGTAACCACTCTTTAGTTTTAGAACAATATGGGATTCATCTCCACTCTCATATCGTGGCATTAGAATTCCTGAAAATGTCAATTCAGAAGTAATTTTGATTAAATCACCCACTTCAACTTGATTCTGAATTAAAAAATCACGAATTTTACCCTTGTATCCTTTAAGTTCTGACATTTATGAAAAATAGAACGTGGGTATTTTATTAAAACTACCTGTAGTAAGATGCAACTAGTTTCTCGTTCAACTTGAGATCTTTTTGTTCTCTGACTTTTCTAACTGCTTCTTCAAAGTGACTCATTTTCACTTTGGCACCTGCCGCCTTCTTTTCAATCTCATCGACAATCTTCTTCTTTTCATCGTCACTAAGATTATCGTCTGGAACTGCACTATCCAAGTGCTCATGGACTACTAGTGAAACTGCTGTATTTGAAATTGATGCGACATCGGCGCTGCTTAATCCATCTGTTAAATCGGCAATCTTATCAAAGTCAACCTTATCTGCACCATCTGCAAGTGGAATATCTGCTGAGTGAATCTCAATAACCATTTTCCTACTATCCTTGTCTGGTAATGGAATTGAAATAATCTTATCAAATCTTCCAGGTCTTAATAGTGCTGGATCAATCATGTCTGCTCTGTTTGTGGCAGCAAGTACAACTACTCCATGCATATTTTCCATACCATCTAATTCTGTAAGTAATTGACTGACAACTCTTTCTGTAACTGCAGTTTCTCCACCTGCTCCTCTAATTGGTGCAATTGAATCAATTTCATCAAAGAAGATTACACATGGAGCAGATTGTCTTGCTCGTTTGAATATTTCTCTAATTCCTCTTTCTGATTCACCTACCCATTTTGATAACAGTTCTGGTCCTCTGACTGAGACAAAGTTTGCTTCACTTTCTGTTGCTACTGCTTTTGCCATTAGTGTTTTACCTGTTCCACTTGGTCCATGTAACAAAATTCCTCTTGGCATTTTATGTCCAAGGTTGTCATATAATCCTGGGAATTTCATTGGCCATTCCACTGCTTCCATTAATTCTCGTTTAACTTCTGCAAGTCCGCCAACTTTAGACCATGGCACGTCAGGATTCTCAATGAATACTTCTCTCATTCCTGAAGGTGTTACTTCAACTAGAGCCTTTTTGAAATCATCTGCGTTTACAATTAATTTATCTAATGTCTCTGGGGGAATTTTTTCTTCTTCCAAATTCAATTCTGGAAGCAATCTTCGAAGACACTTCATTGCTGCTTCTTTACACAAGTATTCTAAATCAGCGCCTACATAACCATGACTTACTGAAGCAATTTTTTCAATCTTTACTGGGTATTCTTGATCATCTCCAGACAAAGGCATGTTTCTAGTGTGAATCTGCAAAATCTCTTGCCTACCTTTCTTATCTGGAACTTTGATCTCTATTTCTCTGTCAAATCTTCCAGGTCTTCTCAATGCAGGATCAATTGCATTTGGTCTGTTAGTTGCAGAAATTACAATTACTTTTCCTCTTGCTTCTAATCCGTCCATTAATGATAACATTTGAGATACAACTCTTCTTTCTACTTCGCCAGTCACTTCTTCTCTCTTTGGTGCAATTGAATCAATTTCATCAACGAAAATAATTGATGGTGCTTTCTCTCTTGCCTCTTTGAAAATTTCTCTTAATCTAGCTTCACTCTCTCCATAAAACTTACTCATAATCTCTGGACCTGAAATACTAATGAAATGTGCATTACTCTCATTTGCTACTGCTTTTGCCAAAAGTGTCTTACCTGTTCCTGGAGGACCATAAAGTAAAACACCCTTTGGTGCTTCAATTCCTAATTTTTCAAATATTTCTGGATGTCGTAATGGTAATTCAATCATCTCACGAACTTTCTTTATCTCATCTCTAATTCCACCAATGTCTTCGTATGTGACTTGAGGAACTCCTCTTAGTGTCTCACCCTTTTCAGCAATGTGGAATGTTGTTTTTTGTGTAACTAGAACTGCATCTGCAGCTGGTGTAACTCCTATCACTTGGAAGGTCAATCTTCCTCCAAAGTATGGAACCATCACATTATCTCCTTTAATCAAAGGTACACTTTCTAATGCATCTGCTAAATATCTCTCATCGATTGGTGGTATTGCCTCTAATGGTGCAACTACTACTTTTTCTGCTGGAACAGCTTTAATCTTTTTTACTGTAATTGTATCTCCAATAGCAATTCCTGAATTGTTTCTTCCTAATCCATCAATTCTGATAATTCCTTTACCTTCGTCAGAAGGGTATAGAGGTAAACATTTTGCAACTGTACGTCTCTTTCCTTTTAATTCAATTACATCCCCAGTTGATGCATTTAGAGTATCCATTGAATCATAATCGATCCTCGCTACTCCTCTTCCTACATCCCTGGTATATGCTTCTAAAACTTTTAGGGAAAGACCATTTTCACTCATATCTATACACTCGTCTTTCTTTTTTTATATATTTAGCGTATTATTCTACCGATCTAAACAAAACTAATCACAAGCTTAAAATCATGATCCTAGGCACAATCGATTACTATGGGTAAAAGACCAGGTGTTCGTAGACGTGGACGTGGAGGAATGCAGTTTAGATCTGCTACTACTCAAAAGCTAAAACCTGCCAAATATCCGAGTTTTTCATTAGAAGAGGAGCATTTAGGGGAAATTATAGATCTAGTTCACGAATCAGGTCGTGATGTACCTCTATCAAAGGTAAGATTTGAAGATGGTTCAATTTCATTTATTCCTGCACCTTTAGGGACTAGAGTTGGTCAAAAAATCAATTTTGGTCTAAATTCTGAAATAATTGACGGTAATGTAATTAGTATTCAAAATATCCCTGACGGAACAATTGTTTGTAATGTTGAACAGCAATTTGGAGATGGTGGTGCTTTGATGAAATCCGCAGGTGCTGATGCAATAGTATTTACTCATGCTGATGATGGTGTAGTTTTGAAACTGGCTTCTGGTAAATTCAAAAAACTTAATCCAAAAAATAGAGCAATGATTGGAACACTAGCAGGTGGTGGAGTTGAAGACAGACCATTAATGCGTGCTGGAGTTAAAATGATGCGTTTCAAATCAAAAGGTAAGAAATATCCAATTGTCAGAGGTGTTGCTCAAGCAGCATATGTACATCCACACGGTGGAGGTAGACATCAACACGTTGGACAATCATCTACAGTTTCTCGTGACGCACCTCCAGGTGCTAAAGTTGGAAGCATCGCTGCAAGAAAAACTGGTAGAGCAAGAATTAAGGAAAGAAAACAATCTATCAAATAGTAGAATCCCAGTCTATCTTTTAGAATGATTCAAAAAAGAATTCATATTTTTGTTACTGGTCGAGTACAAGGTGTATTTTTCAGACAATCTACCAGAGTGATGGCAATTAAAAATAACGTGAATGGTTGGGTTCGCAACCTTGATGATGGTAGAGTTGAGATTGTTGCAGAAGGTGAAAATCAAGACATAGACAATCTTGCAGATTGGTGTAAAACTGGACCTGCAAATTCTAGAGTTGATAAATTTGAACTATTAGATGAAGAGTCAACTGGTGAGTTTGAAAATTTTGAAGTTAGATATTAACAGATTTTTGTATGGATTGAAAATGCAGTTGATTATACATTTCAATAAAGAAGAGTGTAGTAGTTCTGCTGGCTCCAGTCTAGGCTGATAGTCCCATTTCGAGGCATACAAGATCCCCCACGTAGACGAGGAAGCGTGGATGCTCCACCTTAGGATTGCTCCCTCCCGGACCTCATCCCTTTCGATGGTTCGGTCTTAGGAAAAATCCCTTCGGATTATCCTTGTCCTGCAACCACCCGCCTCGGCGTGAATTCATTTCCGCACACCAAGCGGGAGTTACCTGCCTAGAGATTTACCCAGCAGTTGCTGATCTCTGCATATAGCCGGTTTCAGAATAGGGCACGGCTGGCACCCTGATCCTCCCTACTACATTTTAGATAAAATAGAATGTTATATTTGAATTAGGATCGTTGTTTCTTCAAATCTGTAATCATATTACACACGGCACAAATCTTTCCTGAGCACTCATTTCCACAATTTACACAAATTCGCTTTTCTTTGCAACTTGCATCTTTCATTACTTCTGAGATTTTGATTATTGAATGATACATGTTATTTTTGATTCCACTATGTTGGTCTTCTAAAGAGTTTAGAAATTCTCGAATTTCTGTTCTTATTCCTTCATTCATGTGTGGACATGGCTCAGTCTGAAATGGTAAATCATTTGTAAATGCGTAAAACACAATCTCTGATTCATAAATTTCTGCAAGTGGCTTTATCTTTCTAGTCTGCTTTGAATCGCTACCTGGGCTCATCCAGCCAATTTTGTTAGAATCTCCAGATAACGTATTTATCAAAAATGTCTGTAATGAGTCATCCAAATTATGACCTGTAGCTATAACATCTGCATTCAATTCTTTTGCTGCATGGTCTAATGCTCTTCGTCTAAAGATACCACAAATTGAACATGATGTTGTCTTCTCATCTTCTCTTAATTCTAGTGATTCTGATAATGTAACATCGTACAATTCTTTGTATGAATATGTCCTAAATTCTACGTCTAATTTGAAACAAAAGTTTTTCACAATCTCTAATGCCTCATCTCGATATCCTGGAATTCCCTCATCAATTGTTACTGCAATTATTTTGAAATTATGAGTTTCTGACATTTTTTTCAAGATACTTAGTAATACTAACGAGTCTTTTCCACCTGAGACTCCAACAACAACTAGTTCATTATTTTTAATCATCTTGTATTTGGAGATGGTCTTTGCTGCTTTTCTCAAGATTGAGTTTGAAAAGCATTTAGAGCAGAGGCTTTCACCACTATATTTTCTGGTATAAACAGCAGTATTTTCACATTTTTGACATTGCATTGTTTGAGGATTATCTCTCAGTTTAATATCTGATTCTTTAGATTGTAAACCAACCTGACTTGAAATATGATAATCCAATATTAAGACCAAATGTGATGAATGTAAATGCGTAAATTGCTATCATTGTGCCATTTACCGCTTTTTCAGAAATCTTTCCATCAATTATTGTATGAATGAATTTTCCTCCATCTAGGATTGGAAGTGGTAACATGTTGATTATTCCAATAAAGAAAGAAATCATCCATAACCAGAGTAAGAACATGGAGAATTGAAAGCCCATAGGAGTATCCAAACCCCAATCAATAATGTTGTAAATTGGTGTAGGTGGTTGATCATTTCTCATTATTCCTATTAATCCTCTCTCAGGATCATCAGGTGATGCCATTATTGTAACTGGAAAAACAATTTGACTTCCATCTCGAAGTATTGTAACATCAACCGTATCTCCAGGTTCTAATGGATTTTTTTGCAGATCAACTGCTGACGCTATGTTAACATCGTTAATCTTTATGATTACATCATTTTCTTGAATACCTGCTTGTTGTGCTCCTCCGCCATCAATTAATGAAAGTACCAAAACTCCATCTTCTGCTTCTTCATAAAATGAACTCAAAAATGGTTCTGGGACAATCATTGCAAACATTGGATTTGTAAATAATATTGCTCCTAACGCAAAAGCGAAAATTACATTTGATGTTGGTCCTGCTCCAATCAAACGAAGCCTTGAAATCTTTTTTGCCTTACTAAATTGCTCTTCATCTGGTTCTACGAATCCTGCAAACATTGCTATGAATATTGCAAATCCGCCTGTCTTGATACCAATTTTTTCCATAACTCCAACAATCCCATGTGCACCTTCATGAACTACTAATACAATTGGAATTGATAGTAAAAAGTACATAATGGCAGAACCTGATGTTAGTGTAACACCTGGAATTAGAACGGTTAATTCTGCAAATTCTGTTGGTTGAACAAAGAAGTTAGTAATGTTTGAAAATAAAAACCAAAATGCAAATCCCATCATCAAAAATCCTGCAATCACACTTACATCTGCAAATACGCGAATTCCTCGTCTAGTTCTTCCTAATACTCGAATTAATGCATCCTGAACTTTGTAATTTTTGTAAGTTAGACTATAAGGCTTGATTGTAAATCCATGGTTCTCCAATTTGAGAGCCTTAGCTGCTCCAAAAATTACAACCCATGCTACGAGTACGTAAATAATTGCATTGTCTGTTAAGAAATTTAGTTCCAAGTTATAGCTAATTTTTTTAGTATCGGCAATTTATCGTTTCCTATGAAACCAGTGATAATTGTCTCTACATTCCCAAACAAGACCATCACAAAAAAAATTGCAAATCAACTAGTTAAGAAAAAACTTGTTGCATGCGTAAACATCACAAAAATTGATTCTGTCTATTCATGGAAAGGCAAAATACAAAACGATTCTGAATATCTGGCATTCTTCAAAACTACAAAGAAAAATGAAAAAACTCTAAAAAATGAAATAAAAAAATTACATCCGTATGATGTACCCGAAATTGCTGAAATTAATGTAAATTCTATGAATAAGCCATATCTTGATTGGTTGATAGATTCCACTCTTTAGAATTCTAATGGAAATCTAAGTAACGAAATAATTCCGCCTAGACCTGAAACTCTTAATCCTGCATCAATTGTACTATCCACACTAAAAATTTCACCACCTTTTGATTCAACATCATTTAGAAAATCCACAATTTCTTGTTCATCTGAATCTTGTATTGCTTTTTCTGAAAAGACTAGAGATTCTATGGCGCCTGCTTCATTTGCTTTTTTTGTCTCCTCAATCCCCATTGAGAATTTTTTACTTTTCTTATTAGCTAAAAACATCACCTCATCAATTATTTGTGAAACTTTGGCAAGTTTGGTATCTGCCATAACTTCTTTCATTGCATCTGATTTTGTAAAAACATGAATCCCATCTTCTCCACCCGAATCAATTCCTTCTATTACCTTGAATTGACATTTATCAGCTAATGGCTTTTTTGATACATAATTGTAAAACTTCTTTTTTGTCTCACCAGGACCAAAAACAATCACCAGATTATCTTTCTCTACAACTGAACTAATCGCTCCAATAATATCATCAAAAAACTTTTCAATCTTAAAATTTGATTTGTATCTCTTTCCACTTGACCCTGAATATAGATTTGGTAAAAGATGCAAGTGAGTTCCTTTTAGTCTACCAATTCCACAATCTCCCGTATCTATTGCAATTAGAATAAATTTCGTCTTCTTTCCCTTTGATTTGGCTAGTTTTTTTTCGACACCATTCCATTTTTTCTTTACTAGGTTGAATCCTTCATCAATTTTTATGGTAAAAGAGTGATGAGTACCATGTGGAACTGATTCATTATTTGATTCTAGAATTGTTCCTCCCACTCTAATTCTATCTAAAACATTATCTAGTGATATCTTTTCTACTTTGATTGCAAGCCTCACTCTAACTCTCTCCCCTTTATCTGGTCGTGAATATTCTTTTTCTTGTTTGATTACCCGAGTTGTCTCGCCCACAATTTTGTCATCATTCTTTAAAATTCTCCTAATCGTTAACAAATCATCAGAATCTTCAGCCATTAATGAAATTGTATTCTCATCAAGAGTTTTTGTTATCATAATTTTTTATAAAATCTCTAAAAGATAACTAGTTTGATTCTTCTTGTTTCTTTTTGACATAGTTTTCGACCCATTCTAAAGTGATGACTCCACCTTCCGCCAAATTTACTAAAGAGTTTGAAGATGCCTCTCCAGTTACCTTACCTGCATTCTTTCTTGTCTGTCTCCATTTCAGACTGGTATTTCCGCTCTTTGATGAATAAATAACTCCTAAAACATCTTTAGCATTGACAAATGTTATCTCTCTGATTTTTTTTAGTGTCACTTTATCTGCTGCTTCCACATAAATTGAACCTAAGCCCTCTTCTCTCTCTGCAAAAACTTCTGGGTCTTCAAGATAACTTCTTGGTGCAAATGAACTGCATGTGCTAGCTATGATGAATCTTCGAAAACTTTCTAATGATGAAGGAGCGTCAATTGTTACCATTTTTTTTCAATAAATCTATCTCACTTATCAAGCTTATTGAAAGGTTCAAGTATGATTATTTACAATTTCTACTGCAGACAGTGATGTACGCTATCCTATGACTTGATGATTAGGATCTTGAGTTCTGAGTCTGCAACTTAGAATTTTTATGACATAGTCTTCTAAATCACTTATGAAGTCTTTAACTGAATATTTGACATTTAAGACAAAATCACGAAGAGCATTTGTTAACATTACTCCAGATGTGGAAAAGTTGGTTTCACAAAGTGGTGTCAAAGAAGGATTATGCTTAGTTAATGCAATGCATATCACTGCCAGTGTCTTCATTAATGACAACGAAAGTGGTCTACACCATGATTATGAAAAATGGCTAGAGGAATTAGCTCCTCATGAACCAATTGAAGATTACCGTCATAATGATACTGGAGAAGATAATGCTGATGCACATCTGAAAAGACAAGTAATGGGAAGAGAAGTTGTAGTTGCTATTACTAATGGTAAATTAGATTTTGGACCTTGGGAGACTATTTTTTATGGTGAATTTGATGGTAAACGGAACAAAAGAGTTCTAGTAAAAATTATTGGTGAATAAATTATCCAAAGTCAGTATCGCGTTTCTGTGATTGTTCAACATTTTTCCTGGCAGATTCACGCCACTCATCACTGTGGTTTTGTCTACCGTGATTACAATTAACACAACCCATTATCTTTCCATTTGAGTTTTTGACAAATTCTTCACATCCACAAAAACAAGCCATATTCTCACCAAATTTTTAGAGTATATCTTCTTTTACTCTTCTGTACCTCTTGTCGTCTTACAACATTCTCCCATTGGAATGTCACGACCTCTTGGGCTTTTAGCTGGACATTTGAGCATTACACATAACGCATCTGTGAATTGTTTATTCATGTGATGTTCAATACCACATACCATCTCTTCATCAATCTCTATTTTTAGTGAACTCTCCATCAAAACTTCTAACAAGCGACTATTTCTAATCATGGATGATGCAACTTTCTCACCACTCTCTTTCAGAGAGACTCCTGCTTTGTTATATGTGACCAGGTCTCTTTCTGATAATTTCTTGAGCATCTGTACAACACTTGGTTGTCTAACATTCAGTCTTTTGGCAATCGTACTAATTTTAACATCATCACCTTTTTCTCTAATATGCCAAATTGCTTTTAGATACATTTCAGTATGTTCAGCTTCTGCGGTTCCTACAAACAGAACTTCCTCATCCAGTGCATCCATGAAAACATGTATTTTCTTTAATCTAATAAATTTTCAATAATTCCATCCTGGTGTAATCAGGCCTTTTTGGCATCTCTGAGTAAATATTCAAAGTATTCTCTAGCAAATCCTGCTAATCCTGCATGATCCGCCCAAATTGCAACAATCTCAGAAGAAGTAGAACTGCTAATCTCAGGACCTAGCAAAATTACGACATATCTCTTGTCTGAAATAATACCTCCTCCAAATAATCCTCCTGTAACTTTCACCTCTGCCACTCTAGAAATTGCCTTGATTGATTCTTTTTCCAAGTTATCAGAAGTTAATATTGTAACCTTGATTCCTTTGTCATGCAATTGTCTAAGTTTTGGAAGTGCTTGTTTTACAATCATCTCTCCTGCTTGTGGCACTGCAATCAGAACTTCTTCTCTGCAATGTTCTACCATCTCCATTATCTTTGATACAATATTCATAGCACCGGAAATGAACCAAATATCTGGTTTCTCACTTGTTCCACTTTTTTCATAAAGAGGAATTAACTCTGATAAAATGACATTTTTATTTTCTGAAAATATAGTGTCTGCATTTTGTTTTGTTGTCTCTAGTGCATTTGATGGAGCTTTTGCAAAATATTTTGTTGGTCTTGAATCATCAGAACCGATCCATCCTTTTTCTTCTAATGTCCCTAAAATTTCGTAAATCTTTGAATAAGGAACTCCGGAATTTTGACTAATCTCTGATGCATTTCTTTCTCCATCTTTGATCAGAGTTGTATAAGCTCGAATTTCGTAGCTTGTCAAGCCAATCTTCTCTAGTGACTTTTTTGTTTTATCAGAAATGCTCACGAACTGAATTACTAAATTCGCTATTTAAATTGGTTAATTGATCGTTACCTGTATCATCTGGTTGTTAGTAGGAATTGGATTATATACTAATTCCAGAGAAAATTAGTAAATGGCTCTAATTCAGATATCCAATCAGTCATCAAAGACACAGGGTAAGAAATCTACCATTAGATTTACTCAAAGTATCTGTCCTGACTGTAACATGATTTTAGATGCTGAAGTTTTTGAAAGAGAAGGTAAAGTCTTCATGTCCAAAGTTTGTCCAACACATGGAGAAACAGAGGAATTGTATTTTGGTTCTTATGATATGTATAAAAAATTCAGTACATACTGGGTTGATGGAAAAGGTGCACATGCTCCAAATGTAATTATGGAAGACAAGTGTTCTTGTCCAAATAATTGTGGATTATGTACAAATCACTTGTCACACAGTGGATTGGCAAACATGATTGTTACAAACAGATGTGATCTTACATGTTGGTATTGTTTCTTCTATGTCAAGAAAGGTTTGGAAGGTGCCTACATGTATGAACCAAATCATGATCAAGTGAGAGGGATGATGAAGACTTTAAGATCAGAAAGACCAATCCCAGGAAACTCTATGCAAATTACTGGTGGCGAACCAATGCTTAGAGAAGATATCTCTGAATTAATTAAAATTATGAAAGAAGAAGGTGTTGAACACATTCAAATGAATACAAATGGAATACGACATGCCATGGATCCAGAAGCAGGACGCGAAGTAAGAATGGCTGGATGTAACAACTTGTATCTCAGCTTTGATGGTGTTACTGCAAGAACAAATCCAAAGAACCATTGGGAAATTCCATATGCACTAGACACTTGTAGAAAAACTGGAACAACTGTTGTATTCGTTCCAACTGTAATCAAATCAATTAACGATCACGAACTAGGTGGAATTATCAGATATGCACAAAAGAACCTGGATGTTGTACATGCAGTAAACTTCCAACCAGTATCACTAACTGGAAGAATGGGTAAAGGAGAACGTGAAAAATATAGAATTACAGTACCTGATTGTATACAAAGAATTGAAGAACAAACAGAAGGTCAAGTAACTGTTGATGATTGGTATCCAGTACCAAGTTGCATGCCACTAACAAACGTCATTGAAGCATTTTCTAGTAAACCAAAATACGAATTATCTATTCACTTTGCATGTGGAGCAGGAAGTTATGTATTCCAAGATGCAGACACAAAGAAACTTGTTCCAATGACAAGATTCTGTGATATTCAAGGAATGTTAGAACTGTTTGAAGACAAAGCGGAACAAATTCGCTCTGGTGCAAACAAGTACTTTACAATGCTTGAAGTTGTAAGAAAACTCAAAGGATTTATCAATAAAGAAAACCAGCCTGCTGGATTAGATTTGGCTAAAATGTTTGGAAATATCTTAATGAAGAGATCATTTGAAGCAGTAGGTTCATGGCATGTTAAAGGCCTATTCTTAGGAATGATGCACTTCCAAGACAAATACAATGAAGATTTAGAAAGACTACAAAGATGTGATATTCACTATGTTACACCAGACCTTAGAATTATTCCATTCTGTGCATTCAATGTAATTCCAGAATGGTATAGAGACAGAATCCAAAAGAAATATTCTATCACTGTTGAGGAATGGGAACAGCGTGAAGGTGTAAAACTCGAAGACGGTCTTTACAGAGGTCTTATGAGAAGAGGCGCAGGTGATGAGCTTGCAGCAGGTTGTGCAAAGAGTGAGATGTTCCATCAAGCAGCACAAGCAACAATGTAATTATTCTCAAAAAATTATTAGTCATTAATTAATCCAAGTCCTTAAAAACTCACTAACTAAGAAATTTCAAATTGAATATACTCTTCATCTCTCCAACATATTCTGGAGCTGGTGGTATTGGACCACATGCATTTCGTGTTGCAGAAAAACTTCGTGAACATGGTCATGATGTAGAACTAATGGATGTCCCACATATTCCTATCAAAAATATGAAAAATCTTAGCTTCTCTATGTTTGGAACTCTCAAAGCATTATCAAATAAAAAAACATACGACGCAGTACATGCTTGGAATATTCCATCTGCATTTATTATGAAAAAAATTAAAGCAAAAAAGAAAATTCTATCAGTTCATGGTGTCTACTCACATCAAGTTGGAATGTTACATTCAAAATTAACCAGCAGTATTGTTAATTCTAAAGAAAGTCAAGTTTTGGATTGGGCTGATATTTTAACTACTGATTCCAAATTTGTTCAATCTGAATATACAAAGTTAGGTAAAAAATTTGAATATATTCCTGCACCTCTAGACTCAAAAAAGTTCCAAGGTATTCCTATGGTTGAAAAGAAAAATCAAATTGTCTTTGTTGGTCGTGATAGCTATGAAAAAGGAATTGATATTTTACGTAATATTGAACCCAAACTTAATGCATCGGTAAAATATTGTACAAATCTAGATTGGAATGATGCAATGAAAATTGTAAAAGAATCTAAGATTTTGATAGTTCCTTCAAGAACCGAAAGTATTCCCCAGGTTATCAAAGAGGCATTCTTCTTACAAGTTCCAGTAATCGCAACAAATGTGGGAGGTATTCCAGAATTGATATCGGATGGTAATACTGGATTGTTAGTTTCACCAGAAAACCCTCAAGAAATGGCAACCACAATTAATGCATTATTAGATGACGATGAAACACAACAAAAACTTTCAAAAAATGCCTTTGACTTTATCAACAAAAATTTTAGTTGGGATGTTCTATTAGAGGAGTACATTAAACTGTATCAAACATAACTGTGATTTTATAAAACGGGAAAATTTAGAAAAAATATGAAACTATCAATCTTGGAACATTTGGTCTGTCCCTCATGTCGTTCTGAACTAAAATTAAGAATTAAATCAAAAACAAAAAATGAAATTAATGAAGGAACTCTAATATGTACAAAATGTAATGACAAATTCAAAATTTCTAGAGGAATTCCAAGATTTGTAGTTGATGTCACTAAAGACTTTGTACGTACCGAAATGGCATTTTCTGAAAAATGGAAGACACATCACACAAATCATCATGCAAAAGATTGGATTGAATGGCAAAGAAAATGGTTCTTAGATAGATTTGATTGGAAATCCATTAAGACATTTAATGCTTTTCTAAAAACCAAAAAATTCATTCTTGATGCTGGAACTGGGATTGGAAATAGCGCAAAAATGTTATCTATTAATGATTCTACAACTGTCTTTGCATTAGATGCTAGTGATAGTATTGATTTTGCATACAAAAAATATGGCCGTTCTCCAAATATTCATTTCATACAAGCTGACATTAGACAATTGCCTTTCAAAAAATCATTTTTTGATTATATTTTTTCTGATCAAGTCTTACACCATACAAAAAATACATCAACATCTTTCAAATATCTAACAAAATTTCTTCAAAAAAGTGGGCATATCTCGATATATGTATACAACAAAAAGGCTCCTGTTCGAGAGTATGTTGATGACTACATCAGACAACGAACAATCAAAATGTCTGTAGCAGAATGTACTGAATTCTCAAAAGATATGGCTCATCTAGGCAAGGCACTATCAAAATTAAAAAAGAAAATCACCATACCTAAAGATATTCCACTATTGGGAGTAAAATCTGGTACATATGATGTACAACGATTCATTTACTGGCATTTTCTAAAATGTTTCTGGGACGAGTCTGATAATTTTGAAAGAAGTGTTGGGGTAAACTTTGATTGGTATTATCCAAAATTTGCATATAGACATACTCCAAGTGAAGTTAAGAAATGGTATCGTGATTTAAAAATTAAAATTAACACGTTCAAAGAAATTGAAAGTGGAATAAGTGTAACCGGTCAAAAGAAGTAATTAATTTACTAAATCTTTAACGTCGTTAATGAATTTTTTTGCAATAATTTCCCATGAAAAATTATCTTCAACAAATTTCCTTCCTGAATTTCCCATAGTTTTCGCTTTGTCATAATCATTAAAAATAATTTGTAAGTATTCAATTAGTTTATTGGAATCTCCTTTTTCAATTAAGAAACCATTTTCTTTATCTCTCATTAACTCTGGAATCCCACCTACATTTGTTGCAATAACTGGTTTTTTCATTAATTGTG
>LUMD01000013.1_pt1 | contig 40938 bp, 38 predicted proteins | sample 729651 | NCBI WGS metagenome assembly LUMD01 (sample SAMN03860272, study PRJNA289734) | marine metagenome | biome: seawater column; feature: ocean; material: water; isolation source: Red Sea water column Station 34 - depth 258m | place: Saudi Arabia: Red Sea | collected 2011-10-15 | depth 258 m | reverse complement strand
CTTCTATCGTGCCTGTATTAACCAAAACATCGTCTGCTTTTTCTAGCCTCTTCTCTCTTTCCATTTGGGCTGAAACCATTTGTTCAACTTGATCAGTAGAAACTTCATCTCTCTCTGCGGTTCTTTCAACTTGCACTTCCTTAGGCACATCAACAACCACTACTCTGGCACACATTTCTTGAGAATTGGTCTCTAACAATAAAGGTGCTACGAATAAAGTGTAGGGGCTGGTGGATTCTGCAATTTCCTTAGCTATCTGTTCCCCTATTCTTGGGTGAAGAACAGACTCAAGCCATTTTCTTTCTGCAGCATCTGAAGCGATAATTTCTCTAAGTTTAGTTCGATCTAATTGCCCATCACCTGCAATAATTTCTGAACCAAAATGTGATTCAATTTCTTTAAGCGTTGGCATCCCTGGTTCCACAACTGTTCTTGAAGCAACATCAGCATCTACAACCGTTATACCAAGTGAAGCGAATTTATCTGAAGCAACCGACTTGCCACTTCCGATGCCTCCAGTAAGTCCAATAATTAACATAGGAAGATGGTATCAGATAGAAAATGCTTTTTCTTTCAAAACGCTAAAGAGATTTCAAGAATTTGATAGCTTCCTCAGCAAAAATATCATTCCTGTCACCGGCTATCATGTGTGCTGCTTTTTCAATTTCTACAAATTTTGCATGACTGATCACCGACAAGAAATAGTCTACATCTTCCATAGTAACGACATCACTTAGAGCACCTCTTATCAATAAAGCAGGAATAGTTACTTTTTCAGCAGCTTTTAATTGAAGATCAAAGTAGCCCCTATCTCTTGAGCCCGGTCTTCTTCGAATAAATCTGGGATCCCAGTGCCAGTAATATCTTCCATCATCTTTCAATCTAAGATTCTTTTTTAATCCCTCTGGGTCTTTTGGTTGTTTTCGATGAGGTAAATAATCTGAAATAGATTTCGCTGCATCTTCTAAAGAATCAAAGCCTTGTTCACCTGATAACATGAAACTGACGATCCGGTCTGAACCAACTGGATCTGGATAAATTCCTATATCAACCATAATAAGAGCTGTACATAAATTTGAATTAATTTCATCTCCAGCCAATGCTAAAGAAGCCATACCCCCCAAAGAAGCACCAACTAGCCTTGCTGGCTGTCCTATCTCATTAATAACAGAGACTAAATCATCTTTATAAGCTCTGATTGAATAATCACCATCTGCGTCCCATTCACTGTCACCATGACCCCTTAAATCTAAAGCAACGGAATGGTAGCCAGCTTCCGCTAATTTTTTTCCGGTTTCTCCCCAAGCGTGTCTGGTTTGACCCCCTCCGTGCAATAAGATGACCAATTCTTGGTTATTAGAACCCCAAACGTCCGCTGCTATCTTTATGTCTCCGTGTCCTTTAAAGTGCATGTATATAGTGATCCTGCTAAAAAATTGTGGATTGTTTCATAAAATAGTACAAAATCCATCAATAAAGATTTCCCAATATGATACAAGCACCTAAGACCTTCATTCAACGCCTAAAATATGTGGGTCCAAGCGTTATAGTTGTCGGAAGTGTCGTAGGCAGTGGAGAGTTAATTTTAACATCCCTTTTAGGTGCCGCAGCAGGTTTTGCTTTCCTCTGGTGGGTGATATTTAGCACCATTAGTAAATCCATTGTACAAGCGGAAATTGCCAGGTATGTAATCGTTACTAAGAAAACTTTTTTAGAAAGTTTTTCTGAAATTCCCGGTCCCAGCACGAAAATAGGACAAAAAAAATCTTCTTGGGCTGTCTGGATTCTGCTTTTGGGGGCAATCCCAGCTTTAGCTGGGGGTGGAGGTATTATAGGTTCTGCCGCTGAAGCTGCGAACATCTTGGTTCCTTTTTTTTCACCCGGCTGGTGGGTAGTCATTCTAAGTTTAGTAACTTCTGGAATACTGTTTTGGGGTTCATACAAGTCTTTAGAAAAAGTAATGCTCACTATTGTCATTGCTTTCTCAGCTATAACTTTAATTATCTCCATAGCCATTCAATCTACAGAATACCAAGTTAGTTTTGACCAGCTGGCCTATGGTTTTTCTTTTGATTTTCCATTTGAATATTTAGCTCTAGCACTAGCTGTATACGGCTACACAGGAATAAACTCTGGAGAGATTATGGCCTACTCATACTGGTGCCTTGAAAAGGGATATGGAAAAGAAGCTGACGCCGATAAAGGAAACATAAAAACATGGATCAAAGTCATGCAAACAGATGTTTGGGCCACCTTATTTTTTATGGTGCTAGGTACTTTGCCATTTTTTATTCTAGGCGCAGCGGTTCTTCACCCTCTTGACCTTTATCCACCGCCTAACGGGGACTTAATATCTACTCTCTCCAACATGTTTACTGAAGTGTTGGGTAGTTGGGCAAAATGGATGTTTCTTATAGGTGGATTTTTTATATTGTTTTCAACAACTTTATCGGGAGTTGCTGCACAGACCAGAGTTCTGCCAGATTACTTATTAGTTTTAGGAATAATAAAAGAAAAAAAAATTACCCGGCTATCTTTAACCAGAGCCTTTGCTTGTATAGTTCCAATCATTAGTGGAACTATTTATTTCCTTTTTCCGAATCCAGTAAGTCTATTATTAATAGCGGGTATATGGGCAGCTCTAGTTCTGCCTTTAATAAATGCTATAGCTATTTATTTAGTGAGTAAGCTAGAACCAGATCTCCAACCAAAATTAGGTATAAAAGTATTTCTCTGGGTAACTTTAGTACTTCTAGTTTTTTTAGCTCTACTTGTGTCCTACAATGTACTGATAGGTTTTTAAAATTATTTAAGCTAATAGCCTTAGGGGGAAAGAAATGAAATTTGGAATCTTTTACGAACATCAATTACCCAGACCTTGGAAAGAAAATGATGAACTAAAACTTTATCAAGATGCATTGGATCAAGTGGAACTGGCAGACAACCTTGGAATAGATTATGTCTGGGAAGTAGAACATCACTTTTTAGAAGAATATGCCCACTCTTCTGCTCCTGAAGTTTTTTTAGCCGCTTGCTCACAACGTACTAAGAATATCCGCCTAGGGCATGGAATTAAACTAATGCCACCCAACTACAACCATCCCGCAAGAGTAGCAGAGGAAGTAGCCACTTTAGATTTGGTTTCGAATGGCAGAGTAGAGTTTGGAACAGGAGAATCTTCCTCTTTGGCGGAACTGGGAGGATTCAAAATTCCGGTTGAAGAAAAAAGGAACCAATGGCTAGAAGCGGTTGAGCAGACTTGCAATATGATGGCTATGGAGCCTTATCCGGGCTACGAAGGTGAGTATTTTTCTATGCCTTGTAGAAATGTCGTACCCAAGCCTTTGCAAAGACCCCACCCTCCTCTATGGGTAGCTTGTTCAAATAGAGAGACAATTAAATTGGCTGCTAGACTTGGTATTGGTGCCCTGACCTTTGCTTTCGTAGACCCGGATGAAGCTAAACTATGGGTCGATGATTACTACAAGATTTTAAAAGAAGAATGTGTCCCCATCGGGCACACCATAAATCCGAATATTGCTATGGTCACTTCCTTCGGTTGTCATAAAGATCACGACGAAGCAGTAAGAAGAATGCAAGAAGGTTTTCAGTTCTTTAGTTACGGACTTGGTCATCACTATGTATTCGGCATTAATAAGCCAGGCAGGACTAATATTTGGGAAGATTTTCAAAAAAATATAATAAAAACAGAAGGTAAATCAATACTACATATGAAGGTACCTCCTAAAGCTGAAACCCCTGGAATTGGTACCCCTGAAGAGCTGACTACCTACCTAAAAAAATTCGAAAAAACTGGAGTAGACCAAGTAACCTTCATTCAACAAGGTGGACGAAATAAACATGAACACATTTGTGAGGCTCTTGAGCTCTTCGCGTCAGATGTTATGCCTGAATTTAAAGAAAGGGAATCTGCTAGAGAAAAGGAAAAAATGGAAGAGTTAGCTCCTTACTTAAAAGAAGCGATGAAACGAAAAAAATGGATGGCAGAATTAAAAGATGATGAAATACCCAATGTAGAAGCTCTTGGTCGTCAGATTATAGAAGAATCAAAAAATAAAGAAGTAGCCAATAAGAAGAAGAAAACGGCAGTTTAAAACAGTTTCAATAATTAATTTTTTTAAGAGAAATGATTAAATGGCCTTTCCTTCCAAAAGATGCGGGTCTAAACATAGTAAAAACTGAAGGTGCTTATCTTTACACTCCTGAAAGAAAAAAAATTCTAGATGCTGCTAGTGGAGCAATTGTTAACAATATAGGCTACGGTAGAGAGGAAGTAGCTGAAGCAATAAAGGAAGCTTCTCTTAATAATACTTATGTTCTACCTCCCTTTTTAACTCCTGAAAGAGAAGAACTATTAGATGAATTAAGAAACCACTGGTTACCTTCACATTTAACTCGAATACATTTATCTTCTGGTGGTTCAGAAGCTAATGAATCTGCAGTTAAGCTAGCTATTCAATTCCAAGCCAGCAGAGGCAAACCAGAAAAAAATATCATCCTGACGAGATCTCTCTCTTACCACGGAACAACCCTCAATATGTCAGGAATATCTGGTCATACAGCAAGAAAGAGAGGTTTAGAGAGTTATGTTCCAGCTCCTAGAACGATTGAAACTCCATACCCTTTAAGGTGTCCGTTAGGAAGCTTTCATCCTGAAGCAAAAAACTATTACCTCGATAACTTAAAAGAAGTAATTAAAGCCCAAGGGCCAAACAATATTGCTGCTTTACTGATGGAACCGATTAACGGATCAAGTGGGGGAGCCATTTACCCTCCTGAAGGTTATTGGGAGGAAGCTCAAGAAATCTTGAAGGAAAATGACATCCTACTAATTGCCGATGAGGTGATGACAGGGTTTGGTAGAACCGGTGTCGATTTTTCCAGCAACTTTTATAACCTCAGACCCGATATCCTAGTCGCCGGTAAAGGAATGGCTGCGGGTTATGCCGCAATTTCAGGAACATATAGTACTAATGAAATAGCAGATTCAATTTTGAAAGCGGGTTATGAGGTCATGTTCCATACCTTCGCAGCTCTACCACAGTCTTGCGCTGCCTCTACTACTGTACTCAAAATACTCCGAAGAGAAAATTTGTGTGAAAGAGTTAACCCACTGGGAGATCAGTTAAAGCAAAAACTCTTATCCGAATTGGGACAACATCCTTTAGTTGCAGAAATAAGGGGCCAAGGCTTACTTATTGGAGTTGAGATAGTCAAAGAAAAAGAAGGCCTTATCAGTTTTGATGAGAAAGAAAAGATTACCAATCAAATTGTTGGTAAAGGCCTAGAAAACGGAGTTTTCTTCTATCCTGGAGGGACCGGAGAATACAGAGACATAATCTGCCTAGGTCCTGCTTTTATTATCAATGATGATGATATTGATCTTATGGTTAGTTCACTGAAGAAAAGTCTGGATTACGTAAAATCTAAATATTTATGATTAACTTTCCTTACAAAGTTGGGAGAGTATGAGGGAAGCACACGATAAAAAAAACCTGCCTTAAGGCAGGTTTTTTTCTCTTCTTTTATATAGATTAGTCAAATTTATATGTAAAGCCGATGCCTGCCATACGCGGTAGGGTTGGAGCTATGGACCTTTGGTATCCTTGGTCCTCGCCTTGACGCCACATATTCCTGACACCAATCACATTTTGAACATTATTTACAAAAGCCATAATTTCTAAATCTTGTTCATTATTAGTCCAAGTAGCCTTTAAGTCCATCCTGCTAAAATCAGGTGACTTATCTATAGCTATTTGGCTATCGTCCCAATTTATACTGGAAGTCCAGGAATAAGTTACAAGATAATCAATGGTTCCCCCTAATGCATCCTTCGTTAAATTTGCATAAAAAGCCATCTTGCTCTTAGGAATCCTGAGCATTTGTAGTCCCTTTATAGGTACATTTCGCTCAGAAATCGAATACAAGGAAGTAGGCGACTCAGGGTTATTTACATCAATAACGCCAATGTTTCCAGTAGGCTGGATATATTCTTCAGAATAGGAAGCATCTGTATAACTGGCATTTCCTCCAATCACAAGATCCGCATTTGGCGCATATATGAAGTCCATTTCAACACCATTTGTATCAGCTTCTGGAAAGCCTTGAACAGAAGTACCGGTTCCACCCAGGAAACTCGCTGTTGTCATTTGCGCGTGTATATTCTCATAAACATATTTATAAATTGATGCATTGATTTGCAATTGGCCATCTAAATGAGTCCCTTTATACCCTAACTCGGTTGACAGAACTTCTTCCTGGTCATAGCTGGGGAAGGGAGAGAAGTAACCCAAATTAAAACCACCAGCTCTATACCCAGTAGTATTAGAAAGATACCAAAGGACATTATCTGTTGGTGAGTAATCAACATTTACACGCCAAGTAACATCTTCAAAATCTCTCTCCATCGCCCTGTAAATAGAACGACTCATTGGAATACCCCTCAAACGAACATGTTCATTACCAGTTGGCGTACCGTCAGCATTAAGCGCTCCAGTGGCTACATTATATGCATACAGACCAGCTGGGGTTAACTGAGATTCTTGGTAAAGAAAAAGGTTCTCTTGTGCAACCTTCTGATCTTCGTGCCAGGAAGCTCCAACCGTTATTGCCCAAGTATCATTTATCTGAGCTTCAGTCTGGATATAAACTGCGTAAGCGTCCGTCTTATTTTCAGTTTGCCAAATAAAGGTCGTTCCTGGTGTAATCGGTCCATTGCTAACAGAACCTCCAACATCTCCAGTCCAAGGACCTTCCAAGAAGCATACTGATGTTAAATGAGGGTCACTGAAATCAGGAGTAGGCACCAAGCCAAACAGATCAACTATGCCACAACCCACATCGCGGGCTGAATAAATTCCAACTTGGGTTTGAGAAGCTCCCACTACAGGATCGGTACCTAGTGTTGGACCAAACAGTCCAACGCCTGCCGGAAGACCTAAAGGACCAGCATCTCTTCCAGCTACATACCAATCAAGGAAAGGGCTACCGATAGTAGGTAATCCGGTAGCTCCTAAAATTCCATAATTGGCTGCACCAGATCGTTGCGTTCCGGCTCCAGGCCCAGTGTCAGTCCAGAAATCTAAGTCTTGATCAATTTCATTATGGTATTCGAATGCTCCGAATATTATGTTCCAATTGTCAGTAATATCCCAAAAAAGCTGTACCTCGTTCTGCCAGTTCTCATTTTCTTGTTCAGCATAAAACTGTTCATCTAAGACTATGTTACCTGTTAAGTCATTATCTGTGATACGGGTATAAAGATAATCCGTATAAGCTCCGATATACTTAAGGGTAACTGTATCATTTATGTCCCATGCTAAGTTTATGGTACCGGCTGAATGATTAAAGTATTCATCATTCATACCGTTAGTAGCTACTTTCAAGTCAGTGCCCTTTAATTTAGGAACTGATTTTCCATCTCCAAATGTTGTGGCATCTAGAATGCCTTGATCGTATCCATAAGCGTAGTTTGGATCAGCAAAACCACTTCCGATAGCGTCTACCCCGGGCACTATGAACTGACCATATCTAGCTATATCATTGTGGTTAAAAGAATGAATTGTCATTCCAGTAACAGGACAAAGGGGATTCGTTCTGTCAAATAAGGTAGCACAAGCGGCTACAGTAGGATCAACTTGACGGTAGCCATGAGCCATCAAATTATTAGGTCTGCTATTGCTACCATATTGACTGGTTACAATAGCTCCAGCACCTTGTGCTCCACCGAGAATTCTTCCATAACTTCTTGCATTAGCTCTGAAATCAGCTGTGAAGTTATCATTTTCCCAACGAAGTGCTATGGTGTTGTTTTCATCATCATAACTGTCCAGATCTTCATGTCCTGCCAAGTCTTCGATGGTTCCACCCCTGATACGATGTGTAGTTATTAATCTCGCACTTAGATTGTCTGTTAAAGGCCCATTGAGAAAAGCATATACCTCTGCTGTTCCATAGCTTCCAGTAATGGTTTTAATCTCTGCTGCAAACTCTTGTGAAGGCCTGTTAGTAATAAAATTAACTGCACCTCCAATACTATTTCTTCCGTACAAGGTTCCTTGCGGTCCACGAAGTACTTCAATTCTTGCAATATCATAAAGAGCGTTATCAGTTGAGGCTATACCAAAGTCCTCTGAATAAGCTCCATCTTGGTATGTACCAATACCCGGGTCTCCTCCCAGTGCTCTAAAAACCCTACCTATTCCCCTAATTGAAATATCATAGGGCTGAATAGTTGTAGCAGGAATAAAATTCTGCAAATCCTCTTGGTTCCTTAGATTTAAAGTTTCGATTAATGATTCATCAAAAGCTGTTATAGAAATGGCGGTGTCCATAATCGAAGCTTCACGTTTTTCTGCCGTGACTATTACTTCTTCAATACCGCCCCTGTTTTCATCCTCGTCTGCAGAAAAGACAGGAAATACCAAACCAGTTGCTATTATCAAATATAGAAATTTTTTCATGTTTCTCCCCAAAAAATAAAAAACTTAGCAAAAGCTCCAAAAAAACTAGTTTTTGCTCATATATATGTGTGAACTTACTACTTATAAGCCCTAGATACAAGTTTTTGCTTAAAAAAGTACCTGTTAAATTTGGTGGAGCCAGTCGGGATCGAACCGACGACCTCCTGGATGCAAACCAGACGCTCTCCCAGCTGAGCTATGGCCCCAAAAAGGATGCGTAGGTTAACAAAAACCAAGTAAATATGTAATCAGTTTAGTCTGTAGGCCTTCTACTTTAACTAAGAATCACTGCCAGATATTGTTGATAAGACTTTTTCTAAAGTATCTTTCTGGTCTAATTCCTTTGTTAGTTTGTAGTGAGGGTGGCCTAATGTAGCTAAATCAGTAGCAACTTCCATAGCTCTACTTGATAAATCTTCTTTATCAACTACCTCGTCTAAATACCCTGCCTTAATTGAGTCCTCTATATTGTAAGCTTCAGCATTTAATATGGCTCTGTACCAATGTGCCTTAGCAATTCTCGATCTAGAAATCTCCAAGATTGGAGTAGGAATGGACATGTTATTTCTAGTTTCGTTTGCTTGAACTATGAACTCACCCTTAACTCCGACACGATAATCAGCACAACAAAGCATAAAAGCCCCTAGGGCAATTGCGTGACCGCTGCAAGATGCCACGACCGGTCTTGGAAAACTGAAAACTCTGGCTAAAAGCCTAAAACCACCGGAAGCCATTTTAGACATGGCATCGGTGTCCCCTCCCTGCATAACTTTAAGGTCAAAGCCAGCAGAAAACATACCCTCTTTTCCTTGAATCAATAAGCACCCCTTATCTTCTGGAACTTCATCTAAAAGCGCATTAAGTTGTTCAATCATTGCGGGTGAAAAAACATTAACTTTACCGTCATCCAATGTAATAACTGAAACATCCCCATCTTTTTTTAACGTTGCTAAATCTGTCATCTCAATTTTTTTCCTTAAAGTTTTGATTGGATATCCTAGCACTTAGCTTAATATGAAAAAATAATTTAGACTAATTTTCTTAACAATGGCCAAACTTACTAAACTATCTAGATCCGTCGAAGGAAAGGTTGCCTTAATTACCGGTGCAGGCAATGGAATGGGAAGAGCAACCGCTTTTGTTTTTGCTGAAGCAGGAGCTAAGGTTGTGGTTTCAGACATTAACGAAAAGCAAATTGATGAAGTTGCCAAAGAAATTGGTTCTTCAGAGGGGACTTGTCTCAAACAAGTTTTAGATGTTACCAATCAAGAAAATATAAACGAAGCCGTAACTAATGTAATCAAAGAGTTTGGTCAGTTAGACATACTTGTAAATAATGCAGGGATATCGATTCCGACAACTATTGATGATGAAAATTATGAGGAAAGCTGGGATAAGACTTTTGACGTTCTTCTTAAAGGTCAGGTAAATTTAATTAGAGCTGCCCTCCCTTTTATTAGGGAATCTGATTGCGCAAGAATAGTTAATATTTCTTCCACTGAGGGTATGGGTGCTACCCCCAGAATTAGCCCATACACTTCTGCAAAGCATGGCGTTATTGGTTTGACTAGATCTTTAGCTGCTGAACTTGGATCACAGGGGATTACAGTCAATTGTATTTGTCCAGGTCCTATCAATACCACTATGACAGCAGCTATACCTACAGAGGATAAACAAATTTATGCCAGACGAAGAGTACCTTTAAAAAGGTATGGAGAACCAGAAGAAGTGGCACATATGACTTTGAGCCTGTGCTTACCGGCAGCTTCATTTGTAAATGGCGCTGTTTTGCCTGTGGATGGAGGGCTATCAATCAAGAGAGCCTAATCTAAGGAGATACTAATGAAACTTTTATTCTTAATTTTAATATCTTTATTTATTCAAGGTTGCGACCAACCAGCCAACGAGATTAAAGAAGCTAACCTTCACAAACATATAAAAATCCTTGCCTCTGATGAATTTGAAGGCAGAAGTCCTGGTAGCCAAGGCGGAGAAAAAACAAAGCTGTATCTCAAAAACGAATTCCAAAAAATGGGACTACCCTCAATAAAAGGTGATTATTACTTAGAAGTTCCTCTCAGTAAGATGACAGTCAATTTGGATAGTTCCTTTTTGTCTATTACTAAAAATGATCAACCGCGAATACTTAAACCTGGATCTGAATCCGTCTATTGGACTAAAAGAGTGGTTGAAGGTGTGTCGGTAAGATCTAGTGAATTAGTCTTTGTTGGTTATGGAATAGTAGCTCCTGAATACGGTTGGAATGATTACAAAAACCTAGATGTAAAAGGAAAAACTGCAGTAATGCTAATAAATGATCCGGGTTTCTGGACCGAAGACCCCAAGCTCTTTAATGGTAAGTCCATGACCTATTACGGAAGATGGACTTACAAATTTGAGGAAGCTGCTAGACAAGGAGCTGAAGCTGTTTTGATAATTCATGACACAGCCCCAGCGGCTTACCCTTGGCAAGTTGTTGAAACAAGTTGGTCTGGAAAGCAAATAGACCTCAAACGAGAAGATATGGGAAAAAGCCGGATTAAAGTTGAAGCTTGGATTACCAGTGAAGTGGCAGAAGATCTTTTTAGTGATGCTAATCTAGATTTAAATGCTCTGAAGCAAAATGCACTGAAGGCAGACTTTCAATCTGTAGAAATGACAGGCTTGACATTAGATGCAGCTCTCATTAATAAAGTTGAGTTCTCTATCTCCCATAACGTTGCTGCAGTAAAAAATGGTTATAAAAAACCTAATGAATATATTCTCATGATGGCTCATTGGGATCACTTAGGAATCAAAGAAGAGGAATCTGGAGACAATATCTACAATGGTGCAGTTGACAACGCATCCGGTACAGCTGGGTTGTTAGAATTAGCTAATTACTTTAGTACAGTTGAGTTAGAAAGGTCCCTTTTGTTTTTAGCAGTTACGGCGGAAGAATCCGGCCTGCTAGGATCTGAATACTTTGCAGAATACCCCCCTGTAAAATTATCAAATATAGTTGCCGGCTATAATTTTGATGCTGTTCTGCCGGTAGGAAAAACTAAGGATGTAATAGTAGTAGGACACGGAGCTTCAGAATTGGAAGATATCCTCAAAGTTGAACTCGATAAAGTAGGTAAATACATAATCCCAGATCCACTACCTGAAAAAGGATTTTTCTATCGTTCAGACCATATAAGTTTAGCTAAAAAAGGAGTTCCAGTACTTTATGCAGACGGTGGTTTTGATAAGGTCGACGGAGGCATGGAAGCAGGAAGGGTTTTTGCCGATGAATACACTGCGAAACATTATCATCAAGCATCGGATGAATACGATCCCAACTGGGATTTGAGTGGCTTTGCTGACCAATTAACCATAACTGCGAACATGGTTAAATATCTGGCCGATTCAGATACATGGCCAAAGTGGTACGAAGGTAATGAGTTTAAGCGGATTAGAGAAGAATCTCGCAATCAATAAATTACTTATTTCATATTCCTCCATCTTTAAGACCAAACTTTAAGTATGAAAAAGAAGATTATTATTGATACAGATCCTGCAATGGGAACAAAAGGCGGAGATCCTGAAGACTGCTTTGCCATAATGATGGCTTTCAATTCACTTGAGCTAGAAATTCTTGGTATCACAACCGTTCAAGGTAATGTTCCTGTTGAAAGAGGCTACAGTAATGCAGCCTACTTAATTGAACAATTCAAAAAAGACATACCTCTTAGATCCGGACCGCCTAATACATTCAACAAAAACAGAAATGAAGAAAGAATGTGGCTAAGTCAAAGAAAAGAGATGGAACAAATAACGCCATTAGTGAAACCTGATAAGGGTGAGGAGGATGCTGCAAGGTTCATTTATAAAACCTGCAAAGAAAATTCGGGAGAGGTAGAGCTAGTAACTATTGGACCGCTAACAAATATAGCTATTGCATTGAAAGAATTCCCGGATGTCACTAACCATATTAATAGCATTACTATGATGGCTGGTTCAGCCAAGGTACCTGGCAATATAACTCCTGCAGCTGAGTTTAATGTCTGGGCTGATCCAGAAGCTGCAGACATGGTTTTTAGATCCGGTATACCGATTACCATGATCCCACTAGATGTTTGCCATAAAACTAGAATGAGTAAAGAAGAAATGATCTCTATAGGAGAGAATAAACATCCTTTCTGCCATTTTGTTAAAGAGTCAGTAGAGCCCTGGATAAATGTTAGAAGTGACCTTGTCAGTGATGAAGGTCTCCACTTGTACGATTCTTTGGCTATGGCCAGTGTCTTCAAACCTGAAATGTTAACTTTTGAAGATGCTCATGTTAGCGTTGAAACTCAAGGTCGCTATACTTCTGGAGAAACTGTCTGTGAATTCAATGAATCAATTTTTGGTAAGGTCTTAAACTTAAAGCCTAATACCAAAGTCGCGCTGGAATTAGATGTAGATAAATTTAACCAATTGTTTAATGAACGAGTTATTGATTATCTAAAATCACTTTGAATTTTTCATTCCTAACGAAATCAAATTAAATAATTTAATTAAAGTTCACAACCTCTTCAATTGTTGGCATAGATGCTGCGGCACCTTTTCTTGTAACTGAAATTGCTGCGGATTTATTTGCAAATTCGCACGATTCTTTTAAGGACTTACCCTTTAACAAAGAAAAAGTTAAGGCCCCAATGAAACAATCACCTGAGCCTACTGTATCTATGGCTTTAACTGAATGTCCTTCAATGTAATCCATAGTTTTATTTTTATAACAAACTAAACCCCTTTCTCCTAAAGTAACAATTAAAGAAGACTTATCATCAATATCTAAGGAAGTTATTTTTTCTTTTAAGCCATCTAGATCTAGGGATTTAGAAGTTTCTATGCCTAGAAAAAGAGAGAATTCTAGTTCGTTAAAAACTAAAACATCTGTGTGTGCAAGAAGTTTCTTGCTTGGCATTCTAAATGGGGCAACATTCAAAATAGTCAGGCAGTTTTTGTCTTTTGAATTAACAAAAAATTTCTCTACTTCTTCGGTATTTACTTCCATTTGACTAACAACTAATTTGGCTTCTTTTAAACTCGCAGAATTAACTTGTTTATGGCTTGTTGATTTATTTGCTCCTGGAACATAAATTATTTGATTCTCAGAATTCTCAAAAACGTTGATGAGTGCAGTTCCCGTTTTTTCATCAACTGAACCGAGCATAGAAAGATCAAGACCTTCGTTTAAAAGAGCTGAGGTAAGTTCTTCGCCAAAAGCATCTTTGCCAACATTGCCCGCAAAAGAAACGGAAGCACCCAATCTTGATAAAGCTACTGCTTGATTTGCGCCCTTTCCTCCTAAAAAGGTTTGTACACTCTGTCCCTCTAAGGTCTCTCCCTCTTTAGGGGGCCTGGGGAGGTAGACAACCTGATCTAGATTTACACCTCCAAAGACAATTATTTCAGACATAAATTAAGGACTTTTATCCTCAAGATCCGAAAATTTTGTTACTAATGAAGTTGTTCTTTCAATCAGATCCTCTAAAGCTAATTCTCCTAATCCAGAAATAGTTGTACAAACTCGTCCTTGCCAAGGTTCATGCCATTTAGAGGGAATTTCTGCCTTATGGAGGCCCATTAAACCCCCCACAGTAGCTCCGTTGCAGTCAGTATCCCACCCCGCTGTGACGGCTTCTCCTACTGCTGAATCATAATCTTCAAATGACAAAAAAGCCCAAACAACTAGTGCAAGATTATTTAAGCTATGGACTGGAGACATATCTTGGTACTTTTCCAAAATAGGGAGGAAATTTTTATTCATATTGTCAATACCAAGTTGTACAGCCTCTAATGTCTCGGTGCTCTTATCAATGTATTCTAGGGCAGCTTCAACGGCTGACAATTTGTTCTCATGCATGGGAATTAAAGCCCCCAAGGCTGCAATAAATGCTGAACATTCAACCCCATTCCTTCTGTGAGAAAGCATAGCGTCTTGTCTTGCTAGACCCGAAGCTAAACCTGGTTTCCCGGGTAACACCCAGCCATAGAGATCTATTCTTATCTGAGCGCCTATCCAATCATTGAATTTATTATCATTGATATCAGTTATCTCAAACTTCTTTGGACCACCAACTTGAAATTCCATGTCTGCGTACTTCAAAATGTTAAGGTAAGCTTCTCTCTCGGCCGTAAAAGTTGCTCCTGCAGGCAACATATTCAACCAAGTTCTTGCCACATCTTCGCTCTTTAATTCTAATCCGTATCTCTCTAGCATCATCAAACATAAAACTGTGTAAGTTATGTCATCATCAATTTCAGCTTTTTCTATTTTGCCCTTCATGCATTTCTTGTTTATTCCTCTTATATAGTCATGCTCCACAGAGTTAATGTAGTCCCTTAGGGGAAAAGACTGAGCTTCGTTCAAAAAAGCATTCAATTTCTCATAGCCTTCTCTCATTGACAGGCCTTCCACCGGCTTTCCTAGTAAGCAACCCGATATTCTTCCTTGCCAAGCTGCTGTAATCCTTTTTTCCATATCCATAATTTTTCCTATCTATCTATAACTCTTTCTCTTCGTCAGCCGAGACCAATTCGTCTTCAAAGGACAGTGTACTGATATCCTCTATCCTATCTATAAAAAGCTTACCGAACAGATGATCCAACTCATGCTGAAATACAGTTGCCAAAAAATCTTCTGCGATAATGGATTTCTCTTTAGCTGATTCATCTAAGTAATCGATCTGCACTTTTCTAGGTCTAAATACTACTCCACGTAAACCAGGCACACTCAAACAACCCTCCCAAAAGCCCTGTAAGGTCTCATCTAATAAAGTTATCTTAGGATTAAAAATGATAATCTCTTCAAACTCTTCGGCTTCAGGGTATCTCTCGTTATCTTCTTCAATTCTAATAACAGCCAATTGTTTAGAGACCCCTATCTGAGGTGCGGCTAGCCCTATTCCACCATACTCTTCCATAGTGTCCCACATACTCTGAATCAATTCATTGGTCTCATCGGAAGTTATTTCTTCTGATTCAAATGGTAGGGCTGGTTCTCGAAGAAGAGGATTACCCATTTTTAGTATTTTATGTATCGTCAATTTGTGCTCTTTTTAGATCATTATACAAATAACCTTTCCCTTGATTAAAAGTCTGTGGGTGATAGATTAAGTGGAGGAGAAAAAAAATGATATATAAGAATACACATGAATTAGTAGACCTTATAAAGAACAAAGAATTATCGTCAGTAGAGCTCTTAGAAGCTTTATTAAAAAGAGTTGAACAAGTAAACCCAGATCTTAATGCTGTGGTGGCCTTGGATGCAGACAGAGCGATGGATAAAGCTAAAAAGGCAGATGAAGCTGTTTCCAAGGGCGAAGACATGGGGCCACTGCATGGCCTGCCCATGACCATCAAGGATGCATACTCCGTTGAGGGAATGGTCTCCACAGGCGGAAACCCTGCTTGGAAAGACAATGTCCCTGAAAAAAATGCTGAAGCGGTACAGCACTTGGTGGATGCCGGGGCAATTATTTTTGGAAAAACCAATGTGCCTTTGAATTCTTCTGATATACAAAGTTATAACGAAATCTATGGAGTAACTAATAACCCTTGGAATCTTGAAAGAACACCGGGAGGTTCATCAGGTGGATCTGCTGCCTCGCTGGCTTCTGGCATGTCGCCTCTGGAACTAGGTTCGGATATTGGTGGCTCAATTAGAACTCCAGCTCACTTTTGTGGACTCTATGGTCATAAGCCAAGTTACAATATTGTTTCAGAAGTAGGACACCTACCTCCTCCTCCGGGTCATATCTCTACCGGCAATGGCTTGTCTGTAGCCGGTCCATTAGCCAGATCACCTGAAGACATAGAAATTGCGATGGACATTGTGGCCGCCCCGCAGGGACAAGATAATATTGCTTGGAGTTTCAAACTTCCTGAAGCAAGATCAAATAAAATTGAAGATCTAAAGATAGCTGTCTGGCCCGAGGAAGATTATGCTGAGGTGGATTCTGAAACTTCTAAACTAATATCAGCTACTGTGGAAGATTTAAAATCGGCTGGAGCAAATATTGAAAACGCAACTCCTCCATTCTCTTTTAAAGATTCAGATGATGTGTACAGCAAGCTACTTAATCCGCTCATGGTAGCGGGCGCTCCTCAAGAGACTCTTGATACCATTGATGAGATTGCTAAAACTGTAGAAGACGACGATATGTCTTCAATGGCAAAAACAGCTAGAGGTGCTACTTTGCTTTACAGAGATTGGGTTTTAGTTAACGCTAAGAGGCAATTTATGAGACAACAATGGAGAGCATTTTTTGAAAATTATGACGTAATTTTATGCCCTGTTTGCGTTCAGCCTGCCCTTAAACATGATCACAGACCTTTTCATGAGAGAAGTTTGAAGATCAATGGTAAAGAAAGAGAGTACTGGGATTCAACTCTATGGGCAGGTCCGGCTGTTATGGCTAACCTTCCAAGTACAAGCACTCCCATAGGTCTAACAGAGTCAGGCTTACCTGTTGGACTTCAAGTAACTGGACCCTACCTAGAAGACAAGACCTGTATTGAAGTCTCTAAAATGATAAGAGATGTGCGAGGTGGCTTTAGAATCCCACCAGGTTATGAGATATAAATAAAAGGAAAAAATAGGTTAGTAGAAAGCTAAATTTAACTTTTCAGTAAAGAGTAATGAGAAGTGATCTCATTCTCATCGGGATTTTGCAGGTTTAGAGTATGTTATCTTGCTTTTTTTACAGGAGGAGAAAATGTCTGAACCCAAAATTGCACAAAAATTTCCTTATAAAGAAGCCGTTGTAACTGATAAAAGCTACTATTGGTGTCGATGCGGTCAAAGTTCTAAACAACCGTTTTGCGACGGGTCACATGAAGGAACTGACTTCTTACCAGAAAAAGTAACTTTTGAAGAAAATAAAGAAGTTTATTTCTGCGGCTGTAAAAATAGTTCAAATGGAGCCTTTTGCGACGGGACCCATAAAAACTTATAACTCTTTACCAGCTGTTTCTTAGTTCTCTTAGTTTAAGAAATACCTCTTTTGGGGATGGTTGGTCTGGCATATCTGTAAAAGCTTCTTGAAGCTTCGAAATAACAGTAGGACTGGTAAGACGGAAAAAAGTATTAATTTCCTTTTCCTTCTTAAGACTGGTAACCAAGGGTTTTTCAGGATCATGAGAGACTTCCAATTCTCTTTTTAGCTCCAAAGCAACTTGATTATCTGGTTCACGATCTAAAGTAAAACCTAGGTTGTTGGTTATGTAATCGTGACCCGGGTAGATTAAAGTGTTATCAGCTAGTTTCTCTAATTGAGAAACGAAAGTTTCATAAAGTTCTTCAGGATGCCCTCCTCCGCTACAGTTTCCAGCTCCAGCATTAAATAATGTATCGCCTGAGAATAGAGCGGGCGTGTCTGTTTTTGAAAGTAGGCATATATGACTCATGGTGTGGCCTGGGGTATCTAGAGCTAATAATTCCACTGACTTCCCCACCTTAACAACATCACCTGCAATCAGCCCTTGATCCATTCCTTCGATTTTTCCATGTGCGTTTTGGTGTGCGATCAATTTAGCTCCCGTAGCTTCAATCACGGCATGATTACCACCGGTGTGATCACCATGTTCATGTGTATTAAGTATCTGAGTTATCTCCCAGCCGCTTTCTTTCGCTCTGGATAAACACTTTTCGTAATCCAAGGGATCTATCGCTAGAGTTTCACCGGTTTCAGGGCAAGCTATTAGGTAATTAAAATTACGATAGGCATTACCAGTCCAAATTTGTTCTATATGCATTTTTAAAGTTTATAACGAAAACCAATTGTATAGGAATTTCCTGAACTACTTTTATCTGCAGCTTCTATAACAAATGCTATGTTTTCGCTGTAATTCCTGACAGTCTTAAAACCAAAGATACTTTCCGTATCCTCTCCTAGACCATATTTTGTTTCAAGGGTATTAGGGTCTATCTCTATCTCTGCTTGCTTGCTTCTATCAAAGAAAATATTTGCTTCCCAGCCTTCAGAATCTCCAAATCTAAGCCCACCTACTAAGTTAATGTCTGTACTAGATTTAATGTCACCTGCTTGGTCTATTAACTCCCATTTCTTAGGTCCTAACTCGACGTAAAAATCCAAGAATTTTGCGAATTCGAAATCTAATTTCTTATAACTTGCTTTTTTAAATATGTCAGCAATTGAGTAATGAATACCCAAACGTAATGACTCTGAATTCTTTTCATATTCTTAACCTTTAATCTGATAATCGGATCTTTCAGCAGAACCACTTAAATAAAAACCCGCAGGTAACCATAGTGAACCCTCTAAAGTCGCCCCTTTAGAGTCTCCATCGTTGTACGAAAGACCCAAATAAGAGTAAGAAAATTCTTCATCTTCAGACAAAAGACAAAAAGGAACTATCAAAAGGCACAAAACAAGAGTTTTTCTCATGATCCCTCCCCAGAAAAAGGGCATTGTAAAGAAAAAATCTAAAGAACTGAAATTTCAGCTCTCTTACCCCTAAAAACAATTGAATCTAAATGTTATTTTAGACAATTAGTTTTCTTTATTTGATTTGCTGTTTCCTTTACAAGTGGGGGGGAGATTTATCGTTGGATTTTTATCAAAAAAACCGACAGGTATAAGGTGGAACCCACAATATTCTACGGGCATTACTGGCCAATCTTCAGGTCTTGGTACATGCGTTAGACCAAAGGTATGCCACATGACCAAGTCACCATTACTTATGTCTCTGTCTTTGGAAGTAAGATCTTCTAAACCACCTTGTCCGGAATGCATTACTGGGTGAGCACCTCCAGCATATTGTTCGTCTTCATTAAATGGAGTTGCCCATAAATTATGTTTAGCAAAAGACGCCCGTATACCTGGTGGTGAATCTGGATGGGCTAGAAGACTCGGTGTATTCCCAGGCAACAGCTTATATCCCACAGGAAGTCCTACGGAATTAATTTTTTCAGGATTTGTTACTTTCCAAACTCTACTTGAAGAAGGTGAAATATCTCTCTTGGCTTCCTTCTCCTTCTTTAAATGCGTAGTTACATTTTTTAATTGCATGCCATTAGGATTGTCTTCACTTACAGGCAAAGCAACGACTTCACTCTCATGTAATTGATTAATACCTCCATCTAAATCCCAATCTAACCTGACACAAAACAAATGCTGATGTAATGGTGAGACTAATTCTTCAGTAATCTTTAAGTCTTGTTCGGGGTTGTGCAGCTTTTCATCGAAAGCGCTTATACCAACTATTCCAGTAAGTTTCATTTCAACTTGAATCGTGCCATCTAAATACAGATACCAAAACATTCCGTAATCATAGTTTCCTATAGTAGAAATAGAGCTCACGACTAATCTTCTTGATCTCCTTACTTCAGTAGGAATAAAATTATTGAAATCCACATGTTTCCATTGAATTCCAAAATCTTCTTCATGAATACAAATGGCATTCTCAATAAAATTTACAGAGCCATCAAATGTAAGAATATTTGCGTCTAAATAATGAATTTCTCCAACACAATCGCATCCCAGAGTTAAAGAATTTGTTAAGTTTCCAAATCCGTATTCAGTTCCGTCATGAACAGCCTTCCAGCTATGCATGGGGTCTGCTGAACCATAAGGAACTACCATATCGGATAGAGATGCACGATGAAGGATAGGTCTTTCATTTAAAGAAACTTGATGCAAAACAGGGCCCTCAACTGGATGGATGGATGCTCTTAGTTGCCAACCTTCCCATGAAATTTGATTGCCTTCCACTTCAAAGCCCGCTCCTTCAGGTTGAGTTATTTCAATTGGCTTAGGTTGTTCTCTAAATTCAGACTGGGACTCTGCATCATACCTTGCATGTGCCTTGGGTACTGGGACAACACCAAAATCCTCAACACAGGTAACCTCTTTAAGAGTTAAATCAACGTGCGATATTACACCCTGTATTGGTTTTGCATACGCGTTATCTGTTTCATTTTCTTTGAGAAAAGAAATAGTTCTCATTGCTCTATGCCCTGGTTTAATGGATTCGTGTACTACTCCTCCAGCTGGCCATGGATCTATCTGGACAAGGTCTAAATTCGTGACATCCCTTTTTTTGAGAGCATCTTGATACTCTTTGTTTTGTTTGGTTAGTACAGTTGCCAAGCCAACTTCTGCGAAACTATAAGCTGCCTGAGCTTCATTAGGTAATCTTTCTAAAGCGGTTACCTGTTCCTTCTTCAGATCTATAGAAGCGACAAAACCTCCATCTGGATTAGAATCAACTCCAATAATTTTTACAGATCTATCAAACTCTTCTCCTTCCTTATAACTCCTAACAGATTCTTTGCTTGGTTCAACTAAAGTTACATTGATAAACAAAGTGTTTTCATCTGATTCGTCATGTGCTCTATATAAGTCAACAGCCTTGTTTATCTCATCAGCAGTCAAGCTATCTAGGGGATGTGTAGTCATTCTTATTCCTTTTATTTACTTTTTATCTTAGTCACTAAAATTTACCTTGGCAATAACTGGAAAATGGTCTGAAACCCCTTCCATAGAAACTGCATCAAACCCTTTTGGTTTAGAAGAATCTTTAAAAGCATTACTTTGATTTATCAATACATCTATAGAGAGGGTGTTGAAGCTTACTCCTCGTCCTTTGGAAACCAATATAGCGTCTAAAAAAGACCAGTCATCTCTGGGTTCGTAATAATACGTTCCTTTACATTTTGTACAGCCTTGTTGATGAGACACATACCAGATTTTTGACTGGTCCTTAAAAGTCCCTAATTCCGTTTCTTCTTCTGAGGTTACATTAAAATCTCCCATCGCCACAGCAGGATCATTGTGAGCGTTCAGTAAACTTTCTAAATGAATGAAAGCATCGTTTCTCATCACAGAATCAAGAAACGGCGCTGGAAAATGCACACTGTAAACTCTGAGAGTCTTCCCTGATAACTCTATCTGGGCTTCTAGAATAGGCCTCGTGTCCTTTGTTGGGAAACCAGGAGAAAATTCTATGAAATGAAGCTTCGATCTTTTTATCGGAAATTTAGAAATAATAGCGCTATCTATACCTCGATAATCCTTACCTTCCAATAAAACAAAATCTAAATAACCCAAAGGTTCCAATTCATTATATAAATCTCTCAAAACGTTGATATTTTCAATTTCTTGAAATGCAATAATATCCGCCCCATTAGGACCAAAAGAAGAAACCACTTTGGCTATATTTAATATTTTTTTTGTTTTAGCTTCCTCATTCCAATCTAAGTAAAGGCATTCGTCCCGCCATTTTTTTACTTCGATTTTTTTGCAATGACCCTTGTGATAAGAACCGCGCTTAAAGGAGGCTGGTAGAAATGCTTTGTCGTCTTTCCCTATATCATCTTTGTTATCAAAAAGGTTCTCAACGTTGTAAGACATTAATGATATTTCTTCAGCAGCCAGTGGAAAAGTAAACACTAAGCTGATAAAAAAAATGGCTGTTATGGATTTAGTTCCCATAATATTCTTGATGGGTAGCCCAAGCTATTTTTTGTAAATTTAGCGCAATTTTTTTATCCAGATCAAAGGTGTAAGTAATGCCAACGGGTGAAGTCTGAAATATAGAAGCAAACATCACGCAGGCAGAAAGATAAGTTCCTGCCTTACTGGGGTGCCTGTTATCTGGATGGTATAAGTTAATTTCCGGGTAGGTCTTCATTGAATTTTTATAAGCTAAGCCGACAGGTGTTACTAAAACATTATTTTTGTTCCCGGCTGATGTGTATTCTTCAGCTAATTGCTTAGTCATCTCTGGCTTATCCTTATAAGCCCAAGTCATCATAAATACTGGTTCTATGTCGTTCTTTTTTAAAAGATTACTGTGCTTTTCTGCAAACTCGTAAAACAAATCCTTTCTTTCTGGGTGAATTGGGCACTGACTACAGTCCTGCATAATAGCCATGTCAAAACCCGTAAAGTCGTATTTATTAAGAACATTTTTTGAATTAATTGAAAAAGAACCAATATTTGGATTTTTAATATAAGAATTCACATCGTGCCAACTTAACGAAGAGCCATTAATCGTAATTAATCTTATTTTGTGTCCTTTACCAAGTTCTTCGGTAGCTCGAATGAGTCTTACTAAAGGATTGTGAACTCCATTGTTGTAATACATAAAGCTATTTCCGATCATCAATATTGATTTAGGATTCTCGCTCTTAGGTTCTTTAACAGCTGGTGTCACTGAAGAAAATACTGTCGAAAGTTGAAATAACAAGATAAGGGTTATGGAAATTCTCATTAATATCATTTAAATACTTTATCTATCTTTGCTATCGTTAGTAGAATAACAAAGATAATAAATGGGGAGAAATATAATGAGTAAAATCGATACAGGAACACAAGAATTACTTGCTTCAAAAGAAAATGGTGTAGGAATACTAACCATGAACAGGCCAGAAGCAAGAAACGCTATGTCCGGTGAAATGAATGCTGCCATGCAAGAAATGCTGGCTCAATTTGAAGCTGATACAGAAATACGTTGTGTAGTTTTAACAGGAGCTGGAAAAGGATTCTGCGCGGGTGGAGATGTTAAAGGAATGGCCGCTTCTGGCGACGGCACAGTTGGAACAAATACTATTGATTCAGCGATACACAGACAAAGAGTGCATCAAAGAGCAACTTCAGGAAAACTTTTTAAGATGCCAAAACCTACTTTAGCTTCTTTACCGGGAGCAGCAGCGGGTGCTGGACTTTCCTATGCTTTGGCATGTGATTTAAGAATTATGGCCAGCAATGCCATTCTAACTACTGCCTTTGCAAGGGTTGGATTTTCAGGCGATTACGGCGGCAGTTACTTTATGACGCAACTAATTGGTTCTGCTAAGGCCAGAGAGCTCTATTATCTTTCCGAAAGAGTAAGTGCTGAAGAAGCTTTAAATTTAGGTTTAACAAATTGGATTTGTGAGCCAGAAGAGCTTGAAGAAAAAACTATGGAGATCGCTCTGCGATTAGCTAACGGACCTTCAGTGGCATACAGGTACATGAAAGAAAACCTTAACAGAGCTATGTCTGGAGAAGTTGATGATTGCCTAGATTTGGAAGCAACCCATCATATCCATTGCGGTCAAACAGAAGATCATAGAAATGCAACCAAAGCATTTGTAGAAAAAAAAGAACCCGTTTTTAAAGGAAAATAAAAAGGATAAAGATGACGAATAAAATTAAAGACGATCCCAGAATTGATAAACGACTAAAAGCTGTTTTCGGAGACATCCCGGTAGACAGTGTCATGGATTCTGTGGCTCAAACTCGTGATGAAATACTGGAAGAACAAAATTCAGAAGCAGCCCAACAAGGAAAAGATGTTATGCAGATGATTAACAATTCTCCACATTACAAAGAAGTTATGCCTGAGGAGGGTCTGGTTACAGCTACCAAAGAATTTACTTCCCAACCGGACGGTAACACCATCAAAATTCAATACATTAGACCTGACTCAGATGAAACATTGCCTTGCATCTACTACATTCATGGTGGAGGGATGATGGTTAGCTCTTGTTTTGATGAGCTTTATGCAGCTTGGGGAAGATGCATAGCTAGACAAGGGGTAGCAGTTGCCATGGTTGATTTTAGAAATTGCATGTGGGCTTCTTCGGCACCTGAAGTTGCTCCATTTCCAGCTGGACTCAATGATTGTGTATCAGGAATCAAATGGGTGCACGAAAATTCAGATGACTTAAATATTGATAAGGGGCAAATCGTAATAGCTGGGGAAAGTGGTGGAGGAAATCTAACTTTGGCTACGGGACTGAAACTCAACCAGGATGGAGATATAGGAATAGTTAAAGGACTTTATGCCTTATGTCCTTATATTGCAGGTTATTGGCCTTTACCCGAAAACCCTTCCTCCGAAGAAAACGAGGGGATATTGTTAAGTCTTCATTCGGAAACCAACAAGTCCTTCGGAGCAATTATTTATGGTATCGAGGAGTATCACAATAAAAACCCACTTGCTTGGCCAAGTTTTGCCTCTGTTGAAGATGTAAAAGGACTTCCTAAAACTTATATTATCGTGAACGAATGTGATCCATTAAGGGATGAAGGGGTAAACTTCTATCGATTGTTGCGAGAAGCTGATGTCGAAGCTCAGTGTCGACAAGTTATGGGGTCTATCCATGGTACGGAGATTTTCTTGGGACTACCGGAAGTAAGTGATGAGACAGCGATGAGTATCGCGAATTTTGTAAAAAACTAATTTCTGTCCAAATTCTTGTTTGAAGCAATGGTAGAGCCTGATGAAGCATATTGGGCTTTTCTTTCTTCACTCCACTGATCTATTTCTTCCTTCGGCACTCCATAGGCCAATCCTCTTCCTACAGCCGGTCTTGATCTGACTCTTTCCACCCAATCAACAATTTGAGGATATTTTGTTATGTTGATTTTGCTCCATTTCCAACCCCTAACCCAAGGGTATATAGCAATGTCCGCTATCGTAAAATTATTACTACATATGAATTTATGCTTAGACAATTGACCGTCCATAACTTTGAGTAAACGATTTGCTTCAGTTCCAAACCTTTCTAAAGGATGTGACTTTAAAGATTCATCAATATCATCCATGTACCGGGTATAACTTAATTTATTACCAAAGACGGGTCCCAAATTGGCAACCTGCCAATACAACCAAGGTAAAACTTCCCATTTCGAATGATCATTTGGCAAAAGGCTGGTTGGGTATTTTTCAGCTAGATATTGGAGGATTGCACCACTTTCCATAATGCTAGTTTCACCGTCAATTAACACGGGAATTTTCTGATTGGGATTATGTTTAATGAATTTCTCAGTAAATTGTTCCCCTTTTTGTAGATTTATACTTTTAACTTTAATATCTGGTAGATCGACGCCTGCTTCAATTAATTCCTCCAGCATAATGTTAACTTTCCAGCCGTTAGGAGTTGGGGAAGTCCACAATTGCATATTACTTTTTTAACCTCCTAGAATTATTGGTCTTCTATTTTTAGAACTTTACATGCATTTCCGCGTAGAAACTTTGGCCAAACTTCATCTTTGAAAGTAACATTTTGCATATCTGTCATGATCCTTTCTAATGAAAGACCTATTGGAAAATAGCCGGCATAAATTACTTTATCGGCTCCTCTAGTATTTGCGTAATCTATAATTTCTTTTGGGTAATATTTAGGAGCAAAAGCCGAAGTGGAATAATAAAGATTTGGCCATTTCAACATCAACTTAACCGCAAGATCTACCCAGGGCTCACAGCCATGTCGTGTAACAAAAACTAACTCAGGAAAATCGTACATTACCTTATCAATTCGCTCCACGTGTTGCGGCCACATAGGTAATCGGGGTCCGGGTACACCGGCACAGGAAAAAATTGGAACATCGAGTTCTACACATTTGTCATAGATCGGATACATAAGTTCATCATCAATACCAACTTGAGGATCGAAACCTGAATTAAAAGCTCCGAATGACCGCACACCAAACTCCTCGTACTGGCGCACCATGTTTCGAATACCTTCCTTACCTTTATTAGGATCAACACTCCCTTGTGCTACAAACCGATCTGAATGGGTTTTAAGCGCTTCAAGGCTGACATCTCCACCTGCTCCAATAAGACCAATTTCTATGCCAAATCTATCCATCTCATGCAAAGTTACCGAGATGGGATCTTTGTTCCCATATAGTTCTTTAGGAACATTTTTAAACATATATTCAACCGGAAAATCCAGATCAGTGGATCCGTCTTTTAGTTGTTTGCGGATGAAATCGTATTGAGAAAAATCATTGGCTGGGAAGCCGATCATGGTATCAACTATCCCAATGCCTTTAGGCATAGTCATAACTATCCCTCACTGGGTTGATTGAACAGAGCATTCCGAAAAATAACCCCGGTAGCATCAGCTGGAATTTCTTCTCGAGCTAATGGTTGATCAACTTGACTTGGTGTAGGTCCATATTGATTGGCTAAAGGTCGTAATTTTTCTAGGTCAAAGTTGTATAGTTGAGCAGCGTTTTCACCCAGGAGCAAACGACGATCTGTTTCGGATATATCATTAAACGTTAGACGAAGCGATTCTAGATTGTATGGAAAAGTCCCCTCATAATGGGGGTAGTCATTCCCCCAAAGGACTCGCTCTACACCAATTTTATCGATGCCATCTAGTTCTGCTTTACTGGGAAAGCTAGCTCCATACCAACAATTACGTTGAGCATATACACTGGGTAATTCTTTTAAAACCCATTCACCTTCGTAATGCATTTCTCCTATTGCTCCAAACTCTATACCTAAATGGATACCATCCAGTTGAGCTAACATCGGAGCTACCCAAGAGCAGCCCGACTCGGTAAGTATGTACTTCAACTTACTAAAGCGCTCGAATACACCACTCATCAAAAGATGACGGAAACCTGCCTGACAATAGAAAGTTACTTCTGAAATCCATAAAGCTTCTCCAACCAGACTATTGCCGTACCTAGGAGAACCTTGACCTGAATGTTGGTTTATCACAAGATCATGGTCTTGAATGGCCGCAAAAAGTTTATCCCAAGAAGGGTCGTATAATGGAGTAAGCCACTCACAATCTGGAGGAATGAGAGGTAATAACACACCGCCGCGTAAGTTTGCTTTTGCTATAAACTCAATATCCTTTACTGCCTCATCCATATCGTTGGGTAAAATCAAACCAACTCCAGCCCGCCGATCAGGGTCTTCTGCACAAAAATCTTTGAGCCAACGATTATGAGCTCTAATACCCTCTAAACAGAGTTTGTATTCTTCGGGCGATGGGGGTTGAGCTGTAACTATGCTTTTCTTAAAAAAAGGAGGCACCGTGTTGGGAAAGACAACCTCACCTACTACTCCTTGACTATTTTGGTCCTTGGTACGGATATCCAAATCCCAATTACGCATTTTCTTTTCCGCGTAATGTTCTTGGGATGGATTCTTATAGCCTCCTCTCCATTCATCGAATTGATCTCGATATTTAGGATCTAGATAATCCCTATATTGAGCGTGACTGCCACCGGCATGGGTGTCTGCAGTAATAAGTATGTAAGGTTCCTTGCTCATCTTGGCTATTCTATCACTCAGTAAATAAGCGTTATATCAGAAGAATATTAACCAGAATAATGTACATTCATGTGCTTTATGCTGTTCAGAAAATTTGATCTCATCCTTTTGACCTCTCCTTTTACTTCAAAATCAGGGAATCGTTTAAGTATTTCTTCTATGCAGACTGTAAGTTGAATCTCTGCAAGTCGCCACCCAATACATAAATGTTGGCCATAACCAAAACTTAAATGACGTGGACCATCTCTAGTGACTTTAAAAGAAAATGGATCTTCCCATTTGTCTTCATCACGATTACCGGACATGTACCAAAGAACCAGCCTGTCTCCTTTTTTGATATTTTTATCTCGAAGTTCAACATCTTCAAGAGCTGTGCGAGCCATGTAGATTACCGGATGTACCCAACGAATAATTTCATCCACAGCGTTACTTATGATAGATGGATCTTTAAGTAATTTTTGTCTTTCTTCTGGATGTTGGCTTAATGCAAGAACACCACCACTAATAGAATTACGAGTTGTTTCATTACCAGCAACTATTAAAAGAATGAAGGCAGATATGTAATCATTAATACTAGTTAATTTACCTTCAACTTCAGTATTGGCGAGCATAGAAATAAGATCATCTCCAGGCTCTTCACGACGTTTTTGATGCAAATCTAGAGCGTACTGATATAACTCAGTGAGTGCTGTAACAACATGATCAGTGTCTAATCGCATATCTGGATCATCGCCTCCTATTATGACATTGGACCACTCAAGTAACTTGGTTCTATCTTCCTGGTCAACACCAAAAAGTTCTGCAAGCATCTGAATGGGTAATTCCGCTGCTACTGAAGATATAAATTCACATTCTCCTCTACCCTCCAGCTGGTTGAGAATGTCAACACAACGTTCGCGAATATGAGGAGTTAGATTTGATAGTTTTTTTGGAGAGAATCCAGGTGCTACCATGTGTCTATGCTTAGTATGAATAGGAGGATCCATCTGGATCATACTGTCACCTGCCTCTAGTATATTTAAATCTTTAAACTTACTTTGTACTCCTTTAGATCTAGAAATATTACGCAGACGACGAGTCTCTTGTGATGGAAAAGTAATTCCTCCATGTACTCTATCTGAACTGAATAATTGTGGGTTTTTTGATACAAACTGAATGTCATCGTACTTGGTAATTGACCAAAACCCAGAACCATCTTCTGTTTCTGGACACCAAGCAACTGGATCTTCCTTTCGAAGTTCTGAAAATATTTCATGGACCGCATCCTGATCCTGAAAGGTTTCAGCTCGAGATAATGAAATTTTGGTTTCGATGTTCAAATTACATTTAGTAAATCTTCATTATTAATATTTAAGATACTCTTTTATTATAAAAATAACACTGAAAAAAAAATATTAATTACTCAGGCGAGTAGTCTACTTCTTTTTTAATTCGTTTAGAGTGAAGCTTATTCCTCTGTTTAAGGTACTCATCTTCAACACTGCCTTCTCCATATCTATTTATTAATTCTTGTCTTGGATCAGAGGCAAAAATGTGACCTGCGCCCTTACACAACTTAAACCCTAAGATGTTTTGAAGTTCTTCAGGAAAAGTCATCATTCTTTCGGGATTAATGCCCAACATAAGGTTTTCCTGTTGTCGCATTGAACCATTGCAATAATTGATAGTTAAGGCCCATCTAATTTTATCCGTAGTATTTGCTCCTGCACCGTGGTAACAAGTGCCCACCACAAAAGCAATACTTCCTGCTGGCATTTCTAAGGAAATTGTTTTGTAGTCTTCTCCCAGGACTGGATCGTGATCCCAATTGTTACTTTCAGGAACCACTAAGGTGGCTCCGTTTTCATGAGTAAAATCAGACAGTGCCCACATAGTATTGCAAACCAAATTGGGATGCGGCCTAGGGAATTGATATACCCCATCATCTACATGAAGCATTTGAGATTCTTCTCCGGGTCCAATTACTGCACTTCCCATAGTCGATAAAAGAAAATCATCTCCTAATACATGGGGGAGAACTGACATCACACCTGAATGTATGGCAACTTGCTGCCATATATCAGCGTCATTTAATAAATCGAACCAACGTCTAGTTACAAAGCCTGTAAATGGTCCAGGGGGAATATCTCCTCCGGGTCTAACAGACTCCAGTCTTTCTAATTCGTTAAGAACCTGAATTCTAAATTCGTCGTCTATCACTCCTTCCATGATTGAATAGCCTTGTTCAGCTATTTCAGAAGCGTGATTTAATATTTCTTTTTCAGATGGTTGACGCACAAGCTAGGCTTGTTGGGGTGCTCCAAAAAATTGTTCAATCAGAGGTTTAAAACTTTCTAAGCTATCTACCTCAAATTCAGGATCAAAAGCCTGTTGGTCCCAGTCATCAGTGAATTCAGTGGCTTTGGCATACCAAGGCTCATCCTCGTATTGTTTTCGTAGATCCGTTGGCTTATCCATGTAGTGATAATAATGCTCACCCTGAAAATCTTGGTGTGTCCTAATAATATGGTAAGCGTCTTCGCTGACATATGGCTTAATAATTTCTGCACAGATTTCACCGTGTCCAATAACACTAATCACCTTGCCGATATCATGTATTAAGCTGATTAAAACCATTTCATCACTGGCATTAGCATTTCTTGCCATCGTGGCTGTTTGTAAGCAATGGTGAAGTTGGTTTACAGCAAATCCCCCTGTAAAACCCTCTAGTTGTTCAAGCATTCCGATGACTCTATTTGGCATATCCACTATGTGTGGAAGGTGTTCAGCACCAATATGCTCCCAATCCTCTTTAGTACCTTTGTCCATTCGAGTAAACATAAAAAAACCCCCTTTAAAAACTGACTTTGGAATAATGTTAATACCATTTTCTGACAAGTACAATGGAGAACCATCTAACAAATATCGATAACTAAGGAAAAATGATTATAAATTTGGTTAGATGGGATTATGGCTAAGGCATTAGAGGGATTAAGTGTAGTAGATATTAGCGGTTCTGTTAGTACTGAGTATTGTTCTAAAATTTTTTCTGATTACGGTGCTGAAGTCATAAACCTTGAACCAGAATCAGGTTTTGAGACCCGCAAAATTCCTCCCTTTATAAGTGGGAAAAACGATAGTGCCATGCATGCTTATCTCAATACAAATAAGCTTAGCATCGTTAGAGACAAGCTCGAAAAAGGGTCTATTAAGGAGTTGGTTTCTAATGCTGACTTAGTTCTAAGCAATGGAGAGAACTCAGAACTATCTGCATACTCTGAAGGCGTTTTGTCTGAAATTAGTTGGTACGGCAAAGACGGAGATTACGAAAACTTCGTCGGCACAGATGCTCAATGTTTTGCTTTAAACGGAATGCTTCGCGGTCTCGGTGCAATTGAAGGACCGCCCATTATCCCAACCGGTTATCAAGCTCAAATATTAGGCGGAATGGCCGCCTTCGCAGGAAGTTTAGGGCAAGTTTTAGGCTTTGAATTAGGAAACAATAAAATCCCTACTTTGTTGGAGACAAGTATCTTTGAAACTTGTCTGTGTCTTACTGAGGTGGGGGCCGTTTCATTTTTCAATACAGGATTGGAAGGAAGAAGGCTGGGTGTTAATAGGTTTGCTCCTACTTACCCTTTAGGTGTTTTTCCTTGTAAAGAAGGATGGATAGGCTTAACGGTTCTTACCCCCAGTCAATGGCATGCCTTTTGTAAGTTACTAAACATGGAGCAATTTGCTTTTGTTCCTGAATACCAAACTTCTTTAGGAAGATTACAGGCCATAGAGATAATAGAGCCTGTTATTCAAGAAAGTTTATTAACTTTTTCTTCCAAAGATCTCTTTTACAAAGCCCAAGAGCAAAAAATACCTTTGGCAAGAGTTCCAACTATGGAAGAACTTCTAAATGTAGACCAGTTTTTAGAACGAGAAGCCTTCACTTCAGCAATTTTGCCAGATGAAACTAGGTTAACAGTTCCTAGTATCCCTTTTAGATTAATGGATACCCCCCCTTCCTTAGGAGGCAACGTTGCCAAATTAGGAGAACATACCGAGAGTTTTATCTATGACAAGTAATCGCCCTCTACACGGAATACGTATTATTGACTTAAGCATGGGTTGGGCAGGACCTTTGGCTGCAAGGAACTTAGCGGACTTGGGTGCAGATGTAATCAAAGTTGAGAGTTGTGAAAACTTTGACTGGTGGCGAAGCTGGGAAGCAACCCAGGAATGGATTGATGAGGATGGTGCAGAAAAATCACCTGCTTTTAATTCAATCAATCGAAATAATAGAAATATCACTCTGGATTTATCTAATCCTAAGGGAAGGGAATTGCTTCTTAGATTAGTCAGAACAGCTAATGCAGTAATGGAAAATTTCTCTGGAAGTGTTTTGCCTAAACTAAACCTCAGTTACGACGTCTTTAAAAAAGAAAAGGAAGACATTATTTTACTTTCCATGCATGCCTTTGGATCAACTGGACCTTGGAAAATGTTTAGAGCATATGGCTCTACGGTTGAACAATCATCCGGATTACCTCATGTAAATGGCGTAGCATCAGATCCCCCTATGATGCACCACATAGCTTACGGAGATGCGGTAGCAGGTTTAAATGGAGTTTCAGCTCTTTTGGTCGCATTAAGACACCAGGCAAAGACAGGCAAGGGACAATTCATAGACTTGTCACAAGTTGAATCACTCTTTCCATTGGTTGCGCATGGTATTACTGAATTTACAGCCAATGGTAAAGAACCTTCAAGAAATGGAAATAAGTCTAAATTTTTTGCTCCTAATGGAGTGTATCCTTGCGAGGGAGAAGACAAATGGATTGTTATTCAAGTTTTAAATGAAGATCAGTGGTTGAGTTTTCAGAAAGTGGTTGGTGCACCTTTAAAAGACTATGGGGATCTTAAGGATAGACTCTCAAGGCTTGAAGATCTTGATAAAGCAATCAGCGAATGGACCTCTTCGAAGGAATCTCAAAGACTAATGTATGTTTTGCAGGCAGCTAAAATACCTGCAGCATCGACCCACACCATGCCTACCCTGCTTAATGATCCACATCTTAATTCTAGAAACTTTTGGCAATGGCTAGACCGAGCGGTAGTCGGCAATCAACCAAACCCTTCAGCTCCTTTTAGAGTTAATGGAAACAGGCTTCCTATTAACACTCCTGCCCCTACTCTTGGACAACACAATCAAGAAGTACTTACAGAAATCCTAGAATTGAATCAAACGGAAATAGATCAACTTGAAGAAATCGGTATTATAGGAACCAAGCCTAAAATGCCCTCTTCATAAAATTTTATTTTGTTTTAGCTGACTCTCTGGCTCTTTTCACTGCTTCCCTTACAGTGTATTTCTTCTTCAGTTCCTTTTTGGAAGATTTGCCTGACAATTCTCTGACCCTTTCATACTCTCCCTTATCGTAGGCTGTTCTAAATTGCTTAATGCTGCCCCATTGATCTCCTACTCTGCCAGGAGCCCCTAAACCAAAGCCTTCGATGGTTGCGCCATACGTCAAAGCTTGTAATCCGATTCTATGTAATAGTTTTGGACTGGCATTTTCTAAAACATCAGGCGCAACTGAAATTACCCAATTTTCTTGGGTTCGAGTCCATGCTTTTACATTACTCATGGTAGCTACAAACCTTTGTTTATCGGTTCTATTAACACCCGTGCCATGCAACATTCTTCCGTCAAAAAGCATTACGGTTCCGGCCTTTGCCTCTAAATTAATGGCTGGAGGAAGTTTACCTACCTTACCACCACTCCCTGCTTCAATAAGTATCCTATGACTGCCTGGAATAACTAGAGTCCCACCATTTTTTTCATTAATGTCTTGCGGAATGTACATCGTATTAAACAAAGCAGGTGCTTCTTCAGTAACCCATGGAAGCAAGGGTCCTTGATCGATATGCAAACCTTGTGGATACCCGCCAGGGTCAGATCCGTTGGAAAGAAAGCTGTGACATATCCAACCCTTACCCAGAGTTTCATCCATGATTTGTTCAATAACAGGGCCTGCTTGTACCGCTTCAGTATTTTGTTCGATACATTGAGCAAAGACCTCTCCTTTATTGATTAAAGTATTTATGTATTGCCCTGAAGGAGTTGGTTGGTCAACGCCTGCTAATCTCTCACCTTCGGCTTGATCAAGTAGCCGATTGAGAAAACGATCGCACTGTTCCTTTGACATAGCATCTTCAATTAAACAAAAACCCCATTTCTTGATGTCCTTTCTCATTTGTTTAATGTCTTTGGTGGCTTTGGGTAAATCAAATTCCTTCCAATAATCATGTTTCCTGGCAACGGTGGTATCCCAGTACATACCTGTACCCCATTCAAGTGGTTTTTTAATATCCGGTGGCATTAGCCAGGGGTTATTCTCGAAAATAGAACGGAAAGGTTCTCCAGATCTTAGGAAGTCTCTATAAATCTGTTGGTCGTGAGGAGAATTTTCTTCTACATACTCCTCGGTAAACTCTATTGGTACTTTCATGTTTAATTTAAGGATTAATGTTCTTTAATTTATCTGTAATTATTTAATCTATCAACTTTTGAGATCTCGCCATTTCATCAGAATATGTCTCTGGTGCAGTATTCAAATCTTCAGACCAATCTTGCCACATGTTGTCTTGGGGTGGTTTGGCCCTATTTTCATCTAAGTCTTTTTTTATAAAGTCTCCCAGAACTGCAAGTCTCATTTTGTTGGAATAGTTGTGGCCTGCCATATGTGCTAGTCGATGATGCCAGAGGACCACATCTCCTTCTGAGCCGCAACAATCAACAGGTTTGGTATCTTCCATCACCTTTTTAATTTCCTCTTCATAGGCCTCTGACTGAATAATTCCTTTATAAGATGGCAAGTGCTCGTAATAAGCAATTCTTGGTTGGTCATATTGCATTTGAAATGTTGGATAAAGTCTTTTATGTGAACCTGGCCAAACCTTGAAAGCTCCTCCATTGGGAAGTACATCATCGATTAATCCAACCAGACTTAAGTTAAAAGGATGCCCATCACTATGACAAAAGTCAGGTTCTTTTTCTTTGTCCCCATACGGGAGAGTTGCGTAGATACCCCTAGCCCCCTCATTATCCAAGGCTGGATCAACAGGGCCTCCTGGCCAAGCTGCTCCATGTTGACCCATGGTTTTCCCTCCTACCTTCGGTTTAACTAAAGTATCTTTGCCTAAAAGCTCTTCTGCTATTTGTTGTAAGGCCTCTGAATAGACAAGATCAATCATTAACTGATCAGTCCCTATTGATCTAAGTTGCCACTTATATCCTTGCCGAAGATTTGTTACATCTTCTTCCAAATCATTTTCAATAAATGGGCCTACATGAGTCGAAGGGTCTTCTCTCTTAATATTCGTTTCTTTGGGTAAAGATGACCAAAGTAAATCACGTGCTTTCTCACAAAGGTCAGGGTCAAGAATCTTTGGAAGTATTATGTATCCATTGACTTTAAAAAAAGAAAGTTGTTCTTGATTGAGGATCACTTCGCTTGTCGGATAGATAATAAAAAGGCTACCAAAGTAATAGGAAATAACAGATAAACACCTATTTGCCCAGGTGGTATGACAGGTAAAGGCTTAACAGTTATAAGAATAATTCCCAAAAGCTGATCTATCCCTACTACCAAAAGAAAAATTGGTATCAAAGTTCTCCATCTAAAAACGATCAACCAAGCCAATACTGCTTGAATCAAATGGTATTTCCCATAAACACCAAAACCGGTGATGATGCTTTGGACAGCTCCTTCGGGGTAAGTTTCTAAAGGCAAGCCTGCAATAATTCCCGAGCCCCCATCAGGAGCAAAATAATGAACCACACCACGAAAAGTAAACATACAAGATAATAGCACTAGATAATAAAGAGAAACCTTAGAGCCTGAATAGCTATTATTTGGCTGAGGAAGAACTGTTGACCAATTAAACATGATCTTCTAATGTACCCCAAAACCTATAGGTCTGGGAAGACTTCAACCTCCCTAATTAGAGAAATAGATTGAGCACATCTGAAAGTCCAGAAGTAAATCCTAAAAAGTCTAGTAGGATCGGAAAGATCTTGTTATTTGGGATAGCTATAGCGTGTTTTTACTATATCTATACCCGATTAAATGGAGCTGCCTTAAGAGAAGGCATGACGTTGATCGAATACATGTTAGTTGTTTTTGCAGCGGTAAACTGGATTCCATGGCTATTAATGATGACCGGTTACTGTCTATTCTATTTTTCCATAGACACATTAATCATAACTAGAGCACTTAATTGGTTTATTAAAGATATTAAATACACAGATATTTTGCCTATCCGAGCCAGTGCTTACATCATCTCCATGTTTAATGAGCAAATTGGGAAAGGTGCGATGGCCTTTTACTTAAACAGACGTGATCAGGTACCTGGATGGGAAGTTACTTCATTAATGCTGTTCATAATGTTTTGTGAAATATTTTATTTATTAGTTTGGGCAACCATAGGTTTTTCTATTGGCGGTCAAGATTTACCTGAAGTATTTGGGTTGGTTCAATATATTGCTATTGGTGGAGCATTATTTTTTATCCTTTGGGTATTTTTCTTTCGAGGACCTTTATTTCAGAACAACAGAATAAGAAATTTAGAAATTTTTCATGCCTTCAGATTAGCTAAGCTCAAACATTACGGAGCTTTTTTCTTACTGAGGTCACCCTTATTAATTGCAGCTGTATTTGTTTACTCGACAGCATTGGGCTTCTTTGGTGTGCAAGTATCTTCAATGACCCTACTTCCTCTTCTTCCAGTAATATTTTTCGCTGCGACAGTTCCTACCCCAATGCGAGCTGCCGCTATAACCTCTTGGATAATTCTTTTCCCTGAGAATGAAGGGGAAATGGCAGCTTTTGGTTTCTTACAACATAACTTTTTTATTTTATTCAATGCAGTAATAGGTCTAATGTTTCTTCCCAGAGCTAATAAAGAATTATTTGGTAATAAATCAAATTAAGTGAAGATCTCTTTTACTTTAGCTAATTCTTTAAGCCTATCTAGGTTAGTCATTGCGCCTGTGATTGCCTGGATTATTCTTTCTGGCTGGTGGCTCACTGCTAGTTTTTTACTATTGCTGGCTATTCTTAGTGATTTGCTGGATGGACCCATTGCAAGAAAGAAGGGTCAAGAAACTGCAACCGGAGGACTCTTAGATCATTCTTGTGATGCCCTATTGGTAGCTGTTTTGTTATTTGTGCTAAACAAAACTCACGGAATACCATTGCTTCTTCCCATATTGGTACTAGGTTCTTTTCTTCAATATGTCTTAGATTCCAAAGCACTATCTGGACATAAGTTAAGGACCAGTTTTTTAGGTCGCTCAAATGGAATTGCTTACTATATTTTGGCGAGTATCTGTATTTTTTCTCAAGCCATAAGTATTAATCAACTTGATAAGTTTTTTATTATTTGTGCTTGGATTTTGATTGCTTCAACTTTAATGTCAATGTCCGAAAGATTGTGGACTTTATTAACTAGATAAGGACATGAAAGACAAAATTTTAGTGACAGGTGCTAATGGAAATTTAAGTAAAAAGTTCATACTCTCCAAGGGAGAAATGGGTGTTTGTGCTTTAGTAAGATCAGAAAAAGCTAAAGATGACCTGATGAGCTTCATAAAAGCTAATGATATTCAAGATGTTCAAATAGTTAAATGTGATTACCTTGATGAACAAGCCATTAAAGAGTTAGCTAAGTCATGCAGCTACTTATTGCATCTAGTGGGCATAATTAAAGAAAATAAAGACAATAAATTTAATGTCGTTCACAAACAAACCACAAAGGTACTTATGGAAGCTATCAAAGGTAGTGGTATAAAAAAATGTTGTTATATAAGTATTTTAGGTGCTAAAGAAGACTCTACAAATACCTGTTTTTCTTCAAGGGGATTTGCTGAAAAGCTTTTCTTAGATTCCGATATACCCTCTCTAGTTCTCCAAGTCCCAATGGTTCTTGGAGAAGGTGATTATGCTTCTGAGGCTTTGAAAAAAAATGCTCTTTCCAGAATTAATTTCACTTTTAGAAAACTCAGTTTAGAACAACCCATTTATGCTCAAGATATCATTGACGTTGTAAACATAGATATAAAGAGAGCTCTCGAAGAAGACCATTCGCCAAGTGGGATTAAGACCCTTGCTGGTCCAACTTCACTAACCAGAGAAAGACTAATTGAGAAGACAGCAAAACAATTAGGAGTAAAAGTAAAAGTCTTTTCTCTCCCGCTCTTTCTTGGTTACACATTGGCCAAAATATGTGAAATGCTAGTTTCCAAACCTCCCATAACTCAGGCTATGTTGGGAGTGTTAGATCATGACGATGATATTGACCCTTTGCCTTCTAGCAAAGAGTTGGGTATTAATCTAACTACTCTAGATGAAATGTTAGAAGCGACTATGAGTGCTTAGAGAAATTCAAAGGTAAAATTTAATTCCTTCTTGGTTCCAACTCAAAAATCCACAAGTCTCCAGAATCTATATTCTCCTGAGAAACGGGGAACCCCCCAGCATATTTTCTACTTAGCTCTCCTAAAACGCCAGTTAGAATCTCACCTTCCTCTATCCGGACCATTGTTCTTTCATAAATTTTTCCATCCACCCTTAAAAGGGCTCTGCCATCTTTTTCCGCTTCCATTGGCCAATGCTTCCAAATCTTACCTACTGTGCTGTTCATATAGCCTGAAGGAATAAAAATCCTTCCTTCAGTTTCCATAATAAAAGTAGTTCGAGAGCGAGGAGGGTCCAAAAGTTGAAATTGCACAATGGGATAGTCTTTCAGAAAACTCCAATCAGGTTCATCGCCATTAACCTGTAACTCGCCGGTTTTAAAGGGGCCAGCAGTTACCATTTCTAAAGGTGGTCCATCACCTATAGGACCATCGCTGAATCTAGCCACGGCAAAAATAGAGAACACAACTAAAACAATTAGACCGACAACTCCACCTATTGTTTTTACTAACAACACAAAAAATTTCTTCATATAATCAATACTGTCATAAAAAACAGACTAATAAAAGTTTGATTAAGGTTAACTTAGTCCTTCAGATCTAAACGAATAAAATACCTAGGAGGAAAGCCTGTTAATATCCTAAAAGTTAAGGGATGGGCATGTTCTCGCATAAGCCTATCATGTTCTTCGCCTTCAACAGGAACGGCTAAATAAGAATTTTTCTCTCCTTTATACAATGCTTCCACATTAGGATTAGTTAAGGCTTGTCTATACCAAGCACGAGGCCAATGGTTTGCTGAAACATAAAGTTTGCCGTCATTATTTACTGCCGAAAGTACTCTGTCCTTCGGTTCCCCACTATCAAGAGTTGTAATTACTAAACTATTTGCATTGGTGGGTTGAGAGTAACCTAACCAAGACTCAAACAAAACAACCAGGCCTATGTAGACAACTAGTAGGCTAATTAAACTAATTCTTAGAATCTTCATATCATATTCCTCTAATAACTTTATCTCTTATAAATGGTTCTGGGAAGACTTGAATTTTTAAAGAGGTTATCAGCTACTTCTGTTTCTTATTTAAGAAGTATTCTGCCTTCATATTTAGGCTCATACATTTCTTCGCCTTGTATGAAATCTTCAACAGCATCTACAATTACAACTCCGGTATCAATATATTCTATTGCATTTTGAAATTCCCAGTACCCGTCACCCCCTTGAGTAACAAAATTTGGGGCCGCAACCCAATATTCTTTTTCATCTGCAACCAATTCACCTTTAATCCAGATCTCATGCACTTGTTCACCGGGGGTAAAAGAGTACCTAGAATTTTCAGATATTTGTAATACTCCATTTGTCATGCCAGCGGCATGGTTAAAAATTTCTCTGACTTGGATACCTTTCAACTTAGTCATAACTAAAGTATTGGGGAAAGGAAAAGCAGAGATCAAGTCTCCTTTAGTTACAATTCCGGCATCAATATCCTGCCTAAGAGCCCCACTATTTATAACTGCAACATCTATCCTTTCATCTGAAGCAGCAACAGCGTCAGCAAAGAGATTACCCATGTTTGATTCTTTTCCATATGCTCGAACCAATTTCTTAGCAGAAGTGAAGACGGGAATTGAAGCTATTTTTTCTACTTCCTTTTGCCAAAACTTAATCTCTCTAAGCATATCTGGGTCGTCTTCTATTTCATCATCGAAAACAGTTATTAGCTTATTTGAATGCCAGATGATTTGGTCTTTTTCTGTATCGTATTTTATTTTTAGCTTTCCTAGTTCAGTTGTATAAGCATTTGTTGACACTATGATAGTTCCGTTTGATACGAGAGCTTTAGGAGTGCCCTGATGAGCATGTCCTGAAATGATTACATCTACACCGGGAACATTCTTAGCCAGCATGATGTCTTTACGAAGACTCCTCTCTACATCAGTCTTTCCAAGGCTGGATTGCCTGCCTGGCATGCCTTGATGAATGCTAAGAATTATTAAATCAGTAATAGGTTCAAGTTCTGCAATATATTTTCTTAAATATTCTTCTTCGTTTCTGGCTTCGATACCTTGAGTCATCTTAAAGTTGATAGTGTCATAAAAGGCAAACTTTCCGTGAAGGCCAATTAAACCAATTTTTATGCCACCTTTTTCTATCACTAGATAAGGATTATTCCAAACCAGTTCATTAGTGCCTTCAAAGAATATATTGCCATTCAAAATTGGGAAAGTAGCTTCCTGCATTTGTTCAAGCATATTGTCCCAACCATGGTCAAACTCATGATTTCCGATACAGGCTGCATCTAACCCAAGAAAATTCATAGAATTAATAACTGCCTTGCCTTTTGTCAGAGTGCTTAAGTAAGGTCCAGAGAAATAGTCTCCAGAATCAATGTAGATGGTATCTGAGTTAGCTGCTTTTTCTCTTTTTACTAGAGTTGCTAAGTTTGCAAAGCCTCCTACTTCTCTAGTATCACTTATCCAAGTTTCAATATGGGGGAAAAGGTGAGAATGTAAATCGTTGGTATGAAGAATAGTTAATTCTTTTATTTCTGCTTGCGATAAGAATGACAAGAATAAAGTAAAAAACGATAGAATTTTCTTTATCACTAAATCTTACCTCGCTATTAAGTTTCTGGGTCAAGGAAGATTTAATCTTCTAACCTCAACCAAAAAAGAGCCCTTTCGGGCTCTTGTTTTTATCTTACAGTTCGTCCTACATAGACAGTAGAATGGTCACAATTAAAAACTCCATCCATAGAATCTTCTTCAGAACCTTGGATATTTGTTACGTAGTTATCTACATTAGCTCCCCACTGTTCTAAGCTAGGTGAAACATAAAGCATTACAAAATCGTAATCTCTTATAGCTTCAGGAGTTCCCTGTCTTGGAACAACAATCCTTGAAGCAATCACGTTTCCACTTTCAGATATATTTTTCATTCTTCTCTCTTGTAAAGAATAAACA
>LUMD01000025.1_pt1 | contig 42244 bp, 31 predicted proteins | sample 729651 | NCBI WGS metagenome assembly LUMD01 (sample SAMN03860272, study PRJNA289734) | marine metagenome | biome: seawater column; feature: ocean; material: water; isolation source: Red Sea water column Station 34 - depth 258m | place: Saudi Arabia: Red Sea | collected 2011-10-15 | depth 258 m | reverse complement strand
ATTCCGGGCAATGTTGTTCGTTTTAAAATATCAAAAAAAGATTCAGCAGGCAAAAAGATATCATTTCCGGCCTGAATCGCGTAGGCTGGCATTTGATATACTTTTTCATCAATAAGAATAAAACTGCTATTCCCTGAAATTTTAATCCGATGGTCACCAATATAAAGAACCATCTTCCCTCGCGCTTCATTCACAAAAGGTTCCCGCTTCGCTAATATACGAGAAACATCCCTGGTAGATACGAAGGTTCCTCGAAGCCTATCCAGTGTTTCTATATCATCCATGGAGTTATTAACCCGATTCACAACACGGATTGATCCGCCCATCAAGGATGACAGGAGTAAAATAAATATGAAAAGTTTAGTGCAGATGCGATGAATCATAGGTGCGAAATTATCCTGACTTTAAACGAGATACAATAAGCGGTCATAAGTTTGCTTGAAATAATAATCCGCCCTGAACGATTGGGGATACATTGAAAGAAAAACCAGTAAAATGTGTTTTGATTCGAATGCCCATCCGTACATCCACCGATGGAAGAAACAAAAGTTTAAATCCCGGCCCATGCCCTGATTTTGTAAATAACCGCGAATGCATTTCTCCCGGGAGATTGACATCCCAAAAGTAAATGCGTGAGTTATAATCATCTACCTTTGCTATCATCCAATCCATTTCTAATTGGTATTTGGGCTGGTAAAATGTGAATCGAAAATCAATTCCTTTCCCATAAGTGAAATCTTTAACGCCAGACTTGACCCATTGGGCCTTTAGTTGAGACCGCCATAATTTGGATGCATATTTATGTTCTAAGCGAAAACTTTCCTTTCTCAATTCATCTTCAAAAAGTCTTGGACCATATATCAGCATTTCATCCTCATCTTTTTGATCAAATTTTAATTGGCCGATAATATGGTGACGACCAAATCTGGATTCTGTTCTGACGCCTAATACCTGTTTATTTATATTTTTTACAACATGAAAAGCCCAATCAGCATACACCATAATTCGTGTGTGATTTACTCTGAATGTACCGCCTTGAAAGATGCCTTTTTCAGAAATAACCCGCCCGTGCCATGCGGCCATTGGATTATGGGGTACCGATCCCGTGGGATGCTTCAGCTGACAACTCAATTTTTCCTTTTTCAATGCCGCCAAAAATAGATTGCGTCTTTTCAGAGATAACCATCCCCCATTTATTGGAAGCATTTTCCTGCATATAAATACCCATGCCTCCATAATGATTTATACCGCCACGGCCATTCACCTCACCTATTGAAATTAAGATCGAGTGATTATTGATCGTTTTTTTGTATGCACCTCCGCGAATTCTATTGGTGGATGTTGCGCTATTATATCCCCTCATTCTGGCATCGGTCGTGGCGCCTTTTGATATAGTGCTAAATCCCCGCCTTGCAGGAAATGTGCGCCCTGCATTCAACCCAAATCCGTAAGCAATGGACTGATCTCCGATAATCCATAGTGACGATTTATTAGCCGATCCAAAATAAACACTTCCATCATTGGCGATATGTTGCTCATATTTATTCCGAACACTTAGAATACCCGTTTCAAAACCTTTCATATAAGATTTTCCATGCCATCGATATCGTGTATCATCAGATATTGCAGATAGTTGCTTCATGACAATTTTTGGATAAATCCCCTCATTTTCATTTAATGCATTGATTATCAGTCTCAATACTGATGACATCTCCTTTGCCTCTATTAAATATGATTCATCATTTTGATTCAGTGCCTGTTTAATTAAATGGTAATCCGAAGCTGATAATATAGATAGTGATTGTAAATCATGGATGGCAATTACATCTATCCCAGATGTTCTGGATAGAAGATCATCAATTAAGATGATTTCATCTTCATGGATGGCTTCTGATTCTTCCTGAGGAATTAATCCAAAGATGTCTTCATGAAATTGGGCTGATACAGGTTCACTGCCTCCTAAAAGGAAAATGAAACTCCATCCAATGAGACGGCCCCAGTTCTGGGTGATTTGCCAATGCATAATTTATATTTATTGAATAAAATTTTAGTCCGATCGCGCCAGTCATCTGACCCGTACTCGATATATAGCCTGTTTGAATCCGAAGATATGATTTTGGTTGAATACTAAATCCTACCTTTATTTGACTTGAATAATCCGTATCCTGTTCCCCTTCGAGTAATACAGTTACCGTGCGAATGGGTTGAAATACTATTGTAGATATAATTAATTGAGGCAATGGATCATTTGATTGCCCAATGGTAGGACTATTTATATTATGGAGTATGGTTCCCCATTTAATTTGATTCGTGACTTGAATATGCCAAGACAAGGTTGTTCCTAAAGTTTGAGCGGCGCCATAACCGGGAATTGACAGTGCATAAAGATTGGTGGATATTCCAATACTCATACGATTTTTAATTTTATGTCCGTACCCCATCGAAAATATGGATTCTCTATATTGTTTTGTGCCAAATGACCGCAATCCAATGGCCATGCCATTCCCCTTTATTGGAAATGCAGCCGCGACACTATGGTGAGTCAATTGGCGCAGATTAAATTTCTTACCCGACAATAGGGACACCTGCAGATTGTTTTGATTTGCTGATGAGGCTGGATCCATAAATGAACCCGCCGGGTTTGAAAAAATATTATAATAGGATAAACCGAGCCCCGCATTTAATGGCGGTTGCGTTAGATGTTCGAATGACGCCGACAGAGTCCCTGTCGCATAAATAGATAGGGTGATATATAACTGTGTATAATTCAAATCATATGGAAACAAAAACGCCCCGCATTTCTGCGGGGCGTCCGTCAACTTATTTTTTGGTACTTATTTTTTATACCAAAATACGATGAGCATCAATGCAAGTAAGCCAGCAAATCCGGCGTCGCCGAATTTACTCATTAAGTCGCCTATACCTGCGATGACACCAAAGTAGTCGTCAAAGAGAATGCCGACCACGATGCCGAGGACAACCAGTCCTTTTAAAAGACTAGTTACTTCTCCGATAAACGAGGTTACGGCTTCAAAGGCCTTATTCATTTGTTATCTCCTAGGATTATTAAAGCAGAAAGGGGCCCAAAAAGGGCCCCTTTATTCTACTGGTTAACCTGCGAAAGATACAAATATTAACAAGGCCAGTAGACCGGCGAATCCACCATCTAGGAAGGATTCTACCAAGTCAACAATTCCGCCGATGGGATCAAACCCAGTCGAGTAAAGGATGTTCACAAATACAAACATCACAATAAGTGCTTTAATTAAGCCAACTACGGAATTGGCAATACCCTGTACGGTTGAAGTAAAATCAGCCATTAGGTTCCTCCTTGGTTAGGTTTCAATTGAACAAAAAAGGGGGCAGGTATCCCTTGCCCCCTTCTGGTTCAATTCTTTCGCGTTTCGAGTATGTGGTTATCTGTTCCACTATCATTTCTATCACTCGAATTTAAACACAAAATAGAATTAATCAATAATTTTTGAATAAAGTCATTTTTTCAACCTTTTCTCTTCGTGAATCACCCAATAAGTGCCTAAAATCTAGCTTATATTTCATAAATGAAATTTTGGAGAATACCATAAAGTGGCAAACATTTCACATATTTTAGGCCGAGAAGTGCTCGATTCAAGAGGGAATCCAACTGTAGAAGTTGAAGTTCAATTACAGGATGGAGCCACGGGCAGAGCCATCGTGCCTTCCGGCGCATCTACCGGGGAACATGAAGCTGTAGAGCTTCGTGATGGGGATCAATCCCGATATGGTGGCAAAGGCGTCCAGACAGCTGTATCCAATGTAAATACAACAATTGCCGATATCTTGATCAACGCAGATGCCGATAATCAATCGAATATCGATAAAATGATGATCGATCTGGATGGCTCCCCTAATAAAAGTAATCTTGGTGCCAATGCGATACTGGGCGTCTCCATGGCTGTAGCCCATGCTGCAGCAGAATCCAATGGACTTCCATTATATGCGTCTCTCGGAAACTCTGGATCCGCAACCCTGCCCATCCCCATGATGAATATTCTCAATGGCGGAAGCCACGCAGACAATAATGTGGATATCCAGGAATTTATGGTTTTCCCCATTGGCGCTGAATCATTCTCCCACGCACTTCAAATGGGGACGGAAACATTCCATCACTTAAAATTTGTTTTAAAGCAAAAAGGGTTAAACACCGCTGTGGGAGATGAAGGCGGGTTCGCTCCCAATCTACGCTCCAACGCGGAAGCGGTTGAAGTCATATTAGAGGCCATTGAAAAAACGCCCTATTCCTTAGGTAAAGAATTGTATTTGGCGCTGGATGTGGCTTCAAGTGAGATTTATTTAGACGGTCAATACCACTTGGCCTCAGAGGGTAAAACTTACTCATCTGAAGAAATGGTAGATTATTTGAAGTCCCTTGTGGATCAATACCCAATTGTTTCTATTGAGGATGGGCTGCATGAAAATGATTGGAAAGGCTGGGAGATGTTAACCCAATCTATTGGAAACCGTTGCCAAATTGTTGGTGACGATCTTACCGTTACCAATATTAATCGCCTCCAACAGGCAATTGATGGAAATGCCATGAACGCCATCCTAATAAAATTAAATCAAATCGGTACGGTTACAGAAACCATCCAAGCTATTGAATTAGCAAAAGCCAACCATTATGGCGCCATCATTTCTCATCGATCCGGTGAAACAGAAGATGTAACGATTGCGGATTTCTCCGTGGCCATGGGCATGGGGCAAATTAAAACAGGATCTGCCTCCCGAACGGATCGCATCGCCAAATACAATCAACTCCTTCGCATTGAATCTGCCTTGGGCGTAAATGCAAAATATCCGGGGATAGACGTTTTAGGGAGGTCTTGATCAAAAGAGGGAAATCCAAACGTAAAAGGCGAAAGACGTCACCACGGACATCTTCAGTGGATGTGCAAAAGCGAATTATACGGGCCATCTTGATTATGGGCGCTGTGGCGCTGATAATTATTTTCTTTTTCGGCGATCATGGACTCTATCAACTCTATACTTTGAAAAAAGAACGGAACCAGATTCAAGAAAATATCAATCAATTACGCGAAGAAAAAATTGCACTGGAAGGTGAAAAATCAAAACTCCAGACTGATCAAAAATATATTGAGGAGCTGGCCCGGGTAAAATACCGTATGGCGAAAAAAGGAGAGAAAGTCTTTAAGGTGATTGAGAAAAAAGATAAGAAAGATTAATCTTTCTCCAAATCCCTTCCCAAGTGACGGCTGTGGATCATTAATTCATCTTTTTCATCTTCTGTTAATCCGTCGTACCCCACCTCACTGATTTTATCCAATAACCGATCTATATTGTGCTGCATTTTCATCCGGCGCATATCACGTTTTTCTGTCTTTTTATACTTCATTTCCGCCAGCTTTGAATTAAACAATATACGAAGTTTTGGCCACGTCCATGGTGACTTCAAATAGATATACCCAATCAACATCCCTGATAAATGGGTCAAATGGCTAATATTTGATCCGCTGGCACCCCAAGACGAGACAAAAGCAATAGCACCTAAAAAGATGACAAAATATTTTACTTTTACTGGGAATAAAAAATATATGAGCACCTTCCGATTGGGAAACATAAGTCCATATGCCAAAAGAATACCGTAAATGGCGCCGCTTGCCCCGATTAAAACCGCATAAGCATTGCCTATATTGAAGGCCAGCCACACCAATCCGGCTCCCATGCCGGTGACAAAATAATATTTTAAAAATTCTCGTCGACCCCAAATGGATTCCATTTCAGATCCGAACATCCACAAAACAAACATATTCATAAAGATGTGAAAAAAATCACCATGAATGAACATATAAGTAAAGGGCTGCCAAACGAGTGGCCATACATCTCCGGGTGAAAGTCCAAAAATTTCTGCTAAATCAAACTGGCTTAAGGCAAGATAGCGAAAAAGAAACATGGCTACATTCGCTATGATGAGCACTTTAATCGCATCGGTAAAATATTGCGGTTTAAAGGCGATATTGCCTTGTTCTGATTGGAATTGGTAACGCATCTTAATTCAATTAATTCGTCAATTTATACAGAATTATATTTATTTCTGTTCCCTATTTATTGATTCAATATATTTGCAGATCGATATAAACCGTCCGCCGCTTGTAGAATCTTCAGCCTTAGTTGAGACGAATAATCCGGGCGGTCATCTAAAAATGAATTTACGATTTGAACAGCATTTTCAGATTGATGCCCCCCCAAGGTTGCGCTGATAAACCGTGCAGGAAAAAAGATGTCTCCTGTCCGTTGAATTTCTTCTAAGAGCTCTAAACTGGGGAGAATATATTTTTCAGCTGATACCGCTCTGATGGGATGGTTCAGATAGCCCACAGCTGATTGAACCCATGGTTCACGTGCGCGATTTTCTTCTTTTTTAATGGATTCGAAAAATTCATCTCTAACATTTTCTTCATTGGATAGTGCTGGCATAATAAAAGCGAATCGTGCTTTTCGATCGGGATTGTTGATACGGTCTAATTGGCTATTTAAAATAGCCTGGTTATCTGATTTCCCCCTAAGGGCCAATTCGGATGCCAATGCAATATAATCTCGCTCGGATAAGGGTAATCCTGATATGGATTCCTCTTTAGCCCAAACGCGCTTTAGCCATGTATAGCCACTATCCGTAAGGGTGATGGATCGCAAGGACCGAAAGAAGGTGGATTTTAATGAAATAGATTCGGCACGATCTATATGGGACTTATAGGATTTTTCAAGTTTCTCCGCCAAGCCTATCCGTTGCTCTTGGGTTAAATAGGACCAATAAGCAGAATTGATTCGTCCCAGTATTCGCTGAATGTTTAGAATATCATTTTCAGATTCTAGCGCCTTCAATCCCAATTCAATAACTTGAGATGGAATTGCATGGCCATAAAGCATATCATCCCAGATGTTCAGCCACGCCGTTCCCCGGACCATTGGATCTTTAATCTGTGGCAAATTCGCCAATAAATATGATCGTGAAGCATCATCCATTTTGAAATATCCATAACCCACACCTTTTCCATTGGGCAGGATATAGTTGGGTAAGGGTCGTCCCTTTACATCATGAACGGTCACCCGCCGTTTATTCATAAATACAGGATGAATATTATCTCCTTCATCATAACCCAATCGCAGATTGAAATGTTGCATCCATTTTCGGTTCTTTTTCTTGGGGTCAGATTGTTCCAAATCAAATTTTAAAATGCGACCATTCTCATCAATTTTTATATCCATTTCAATGGTGGGCCGATCCGGTTCATCCACCCATACTTGACTCCAAGATGTAAGGTCTTCTTCTGAAAGATCATCCAAGATTTTAATGAGATCCGGCCATGTGGCATTTTCAAAAGCATACGTGGATAAATAAGTTTGCATTCCCTTTTGAAATGTCTCTTCACCCACCATTAATTCAAGATGCTTCATGACCACGGGTGCTTTGGCATAAATGATTGAACCATAAAGCGTCCCTGCCATATTAAGGTTTTCTAATGGCTGGCGAATTTGGTTGGCGCCTTGGCTTCTATCCACGCCATATGCAGATGCGTAATTGCTCAAAAATCGCAGATCATGGTTTATTTCTGGAAATGCCGGGTTAACGATTTTTCCGCCCATAAATCCCGCGAAGACTTCCTTTGTCCACACGTCATCAAACCAATTCATGGTGACCAAGTCTCCAAACCACATGTGTGCAGTTTCATGTGCAATGAGTCCAGCGCGACTTAAATACTGGCTCTTTGTGGCTGAGGATTCCAAAAATAAACTGGCATCCTTATAAAAAATGGCACCGGGGTGTTCCATCCCGCCATATTGAAAACCTGGGATCAATGCAAAATCAAATTTTTGAAACGTGTACTTTATACCTGTGTAATTTTCCATCCATTCAAGGGCATCTCCGTGGAGGTCAAAAATGGCATCTGCATTTCTGGCAACCTTTGAGGAATCCGTCTCCCGATGAAACATAGTCATCTCGTAACCATTCCGGCTTTGGGTGATGATGTCAAACTTACCTGTAGCGAATGCCAATATATATGTGCTTACTGGCTTCGTTTCACCAAAATAAAAGGTCCTGCTGTTTTTACTTTTTTCTTCTTTAATCAAGGGTCCATTTGCTAATGCGTTCCAATCCAGTGGTGTATGAAGCGTAAGGGTGTATTTCCCTTTGAGGTTGGGTTGATCAAAACATGGGATGGCGGTAGCAGCCCTGTCCGGAACAAATAATGTATAGAGAAATTCTTCATTTCGATTCAAGGACATATCTCCTGCTCTGAACTGAATCGTCACTTCATTTTCTCCCGTCTTAAAATGCTGAGCGGGAATAACGATATGTTCAGACTCTGCCTGATAATCAACGGCCTCACCCTGCATCATCACATTGTGAATATAATTTGAAGGCTGACGAAAATCTAAAACAACATCTTGGTCTGTTTTTGATAGTTGAAACCGGATTGTTTCTGAACCATGAATGGGTTTATTCATATCGCCGGGGATGTCTAATTCTATTTCATATCGAATATTTGAAATGGTTTGTTTCCGGTGCTGCGCCAATTCCCAAGAAACGCCAGGATCGATTGCTACTTGTTTGGACTCACAACTAAAACACAATATTGAAATCATAAGAATTATGCGATTCATGAGGATAGCATCTTACTTAATCTATAATTTTTGACTCTGTTTTTTGGATTGACTAATGGTGTCTGTTTACTGAATTCTGCTTCATCCACTTTTAGTTGGGGACGTGTATATAATCGTACCCTCAAATTCATTTTCTCTATAGCTTGGGTCATTACCCATGCAGCGGCAACAAAGAAATCTCTGGGTAAAATTCCATTTAATGCATTGAAGCCGTAACGGCGCAGGCCATCTCGAATCATGGTGGTGCAACTATTCCAGATAAAGTTGAAATCTTGATATTTTTCTGGTGCATCCGGATCGGTCGGTGTTCTGTGAATTCTATTTAAAGTATCGTGAAAAATTCCCGACAGCTTTTTAGTATCAAGACCTTCAATATAAATCACATCAATAGACCGCATGAAATTCCGACCGAACTTATCATAGTATGAAGTGCCATCATCCATAATTTCAAACGCTCCCGTTCTTGGCGACGGGGCAAACTCTCCTAAGGCGGGACGATACATGAATTCACCTTCATCCATGGTTTCATTTTCATTCAGCAGGTGAGAAAAATTGAAAAACTCACCATTCACATTAATGGCGTTGTGGCCAAAGGTGGATGCGGGATACTTGACTAGCCGTTCATTATAATAAATTTCAACATAGGGCGTTTCAGGTTTGGGCTGATGGGGCCACATTAAAATAATGGGCTGACCCGTTGTATAATCTTTTTGGGTCACTTCTCTAGCACAAACCAATTGGCCTTTCCAATGTTGAATATATCCATCCCAGATTAATCGATCTTCAAAGTGCCGCTGTCCATTTTCGGATTTAATAAAATGGTTTCCGTTTTCAGCGGTCAATATCCCTGTTACAGTCATGATGCGACTATTTCTCTTAAAATTTGAAGTGACTTCAAATGCTTCACCCCCTCAAAGTGAATCCCTAAACAGGTAGTAAGGTAACTGCTAATTACTTGTCGATCTTTTGCGTTAACAATTAGATTTTCATTTATTCCACTGTGCCCCTGCTCAAAAGATTGAAAAATGGCTTTAGAATTGGGACTGCTGTATGGATCGGGCAAGGGGATAAAATCCAATTCTTCCTGTGAAAAGTCCGGCTTAAATCCGAGCATTGTTAATAATTGATATTGATAAAACCAGTAGGCCAGATTCAATTGATTATCTTCATTTTCAACTGTGATTAAGGCCGATTCTAAGGCATCATATAAATCGGGATGAGCATCATGATCTGTCAAACATTTATCGGTTAATTCAATCATGGCCATGGCGTAGGCAATTTTTTTCAAATCCGTGGCAATCCGTTTCCAGAAATGGGCGAATGCTGTTTTTGATATGTTCTGTAAATCTCGGCTTTCTTTAAAATAAAAAACCAAGTCTAAACAATTGGCTGGCTGAAAATAAGCGCCCATGGGTGATTTCTTTCGATGAGCGCCATGGACAATAAAACTGACTTTTCCCAAATCCCGGACGAAACACCGGGCAATGATACTGGTCTCGCTATAGGGAAACCGCTTGAGAACAATTGCGGTTGAAGTGGTGATCAATATGCTTTGGCGAAAATGACTTCGTGCTTGGCAGGCTTCCCTGAGTAAATACAGGTCATCCCTTCCGGATTTTCATCAAATGGTATAACCCGAATGGTGGCTTTTGTATCATCTTTAATGGCCATTTCACTTTTTTCGGTCCCGTCCCAGCCGCAGCGAACAAAACCACCTTTGCTTATAATCACATCCTTGAATTCATCATAAGTAGAAACGGTGCATGTGTTGGATTCACGGAAGGCTTTTGCCTGTTCTAGCATATTAACCTGGATTGCATCCAACAAAACCGGTACTTGATTGGCTAAATCTTCTTTTTTCAGTACCTGTTTTTCATCATTATCTCGACGTGCCAATACGGCATTACCATTCTCTACATCTTTCGGGCCCACTTCTAAACGAAGGGGCACCCCTTTCATTTCCCATTCATTGAATTTGAATCCAGGACTTCCTTTACGCCAATCTTCATGAATACGAACCCCCTGATCTCTCAATTCATCCAAAACGGGCGAGATATATTCGGATACGGATTTTTTCCCTCCTTCATCCCTGAAAATAGGAATGACCACCACTTGATAGGGTGCAATTTTGGGCGGAATGCGTAACCCTTTATCATCGCCGTGGGTCATAATAACACCGCCTACAAGGCGCGTGCTCACACCCCAACTGGTGGCATAGACCAATTCTTCTTTATTGTCCTGCGTTTGAAACGTGACATCAAAGGCCTTTGCAAAATTTTGGCCCAGATTATGGGATGTGCCCGTCTGAAGCGCTCGCTTATCGCCCATCATGGCTTCGATACAATAGGTCCGATCTGCGCCAGCGAATTTTTCCGATTCTGACTTCAGCCCTGTATGGACGGGTATGGCCAAATAATCTTCAGCCAATTTTCGATACAGTTCTAATATCAACAATGTTTCTTCTTCAGCTTCTTCGGCGGTGGCATGGGCTGTGTGCCCTTCTTGCCAGAGGAATTCTGTTGTTCGTAGAAATAACCGTGTGCGCATCTCCCACCGGACCACATTTGCCCATTGGTTAATTAAGAGAGGTAAGTCTCGGTAAGATTGAATCCATTTTTTATACATGGACCAAATGACCGTTTCAGATGTGGGTCTGACGATGACCTCTTCTTCTAACTTGGACTCAGGATCTACAACAATGTTCTGGGTTTCGTCTGTCTTTAATCGCGTATGGGTTACCACAGCGCATTCTTTTGCAAACCCTTCTACATGTTCTGCTTCTTTTGCTAAAAAGGATTTGGGAATGAATATCGGAAAGTATGCATTTACATGGCCTGTTTCTTTAATCATACCATCGAATGTTTCTTTGATAAGATCCCACATGGCAAACCCATAGGGCTTAACCACCATGGTTCCTTTCACTGGACCATAATCAGCCAGCCCTGCTTTGGTTACCACATCGGTATACCATGCGTTATAATCTTTACTTTGTGGAGTGACGCCTTTTGCCATTGATTCCTCTTAAAAATTTGATGGAGAAATTACCGGCTTCATTTAGGCCTTCCAATGGAATTTGTCATATGAATTAATTGGGGGTCATGCACTTCCATCATTATTTTCACCCCCTTGGAATCAATGAAGGAGGTCTCCTTGAAAAATCATTTTATTCTACTTTCAGCCCTATTTCTTTTTGGATGCACATCTCAAAAGGCGGATATGGTTATCAGCAATGGTATCATATATACTATGGATGATTTCAATCCACTGGCAGAAGCGGTCGCCATTCGTGACGGAAAAATTATTGCTGTCGGCTCAGAATACGCCGTGGGATCCTATATTGGAAGCGAAACCAAAGTATTGGATTTAAATGGAAAAACCATGGTGCCGGGCCTCATCGAAGGCCATGGCCATTTTATGGGTATGGGTTATGCAAAAATGCGGCTGGATCTATCCACAGTTAATAACTATGATGAATTAGTGGATATGGTGGCCGATGCAGTAATAGAAGCAGAGCCCGGTGAATGGATATTGGGACGCGGTTGGCATCAAAGCAAATGGGATCCTGAGCCTGTGCCTTTAGTGAAAGGATTTCAGACCCATGAAAAACTAAGCACTGTTTCACCCGATAATCCCGTTTGGCTAACTCATGCCAGCGGTCATGCCGCATTCGGAAATGCAAAAGCCATGGAAATTGCAGGCGTCACCGCCGAAACTGAATTTGGATTTGGGGGCGAGATCATTAAAGACCTTCAAGGAAATCCCACCGGTGTATTTAATGAACGGGCCCAAGGGCTCATCAGCAAACATGTGGAATTTGAAGGGGAAGAGAGCAGCCAGCGCGCTTTGGAATTGGCCGTAAAAGCCTGCCTTGAAAATGGCATCACCTCTTTCCAGGATGCAGGTTCAGGTTCGAGTTCAATTCAAGCATACCGTCCTGAATTATTAAAAACATGGTATAAAAAGGGGCCGGAAATTGGTACGGGGAATGATTATCTCACCATTCGGTCCATAAAACTTAACGCCGATGGCGCATTGGGCTCCCGCGGTGCATGGCTATTGGATGATTATACAGATCGACCGGGGCACTTTGGCATGGCCACCCAATCAATGGAATATGTATATGAAGTATCCAGAGATGGCCTTGCCAATGGATTTCAGGTGAATACTCATGCCATTGGTGACCGCACCAACCGAGAAGTATTGGACCAATATGAAAAAGTGTTTAATGCCAAACCGGGGTTGGCCCAAGACCACCGTTGGCGAATCGAACACGCCCAACATATTGACCCATTGGACATTCCCCGATTTGGGGCTATGGGTGTGCTTCCCTCCATTCAAGGGATTCATATGTCTTCTGACCGTCCTTGGGCGATTGACCGTCTAGGCAAAAAACGAATTGTTGAAGGTGCTTATGTTTGGCGGGATTTAATTGATTCCGGTGCCATTTTAATTAATGGGACGGATGTACCTGTGGAACCCATTGACCCTATCGCTTCTTTTTATGCCAGCACCACACGGCAAACATTGAAAGGGAAGCCCAAAGGGGGTTATGAGCCTCGGCAAAAAATGACGCGATTAGAAGCATTAAAAAGTTATACTATTAATGCGGCTTATGGTGCTTTCGAAGAAGATATTAAAGGCTCCATATCCGTTGGTAAATATGCAGATTTTACTGTATTGTCACAAAATATTATCACCGTGCCCGACAATCAAATTCTCAATACAAAAGTAACCCATACGATTGTAAATGGAGTTATTGAATACACAGCCAATTGATTAGTAAAAATCAATTCAAATATATACGATCTCTCCATCAAAAAAAATTTAGAGATCACCATCAGCAATTTATTTTAGAAGGCATTCGTTCTTTTTCATCTGCAATGGGTGCAAATGGCGAAATAGAGCAGATCGTTTTTACATCTTCCTTTGCCCAAAAGCATGCTGAAATATTGGATAAAATGGGGGAATACCCCCAAAACCTCATTTCAGAGAATAAATTAAAACAACTCTCTCCTTCCACGTCCCCCTCCGGCGTCTTGGCTGTATGTAATCAAATCGACTTCGGTTTAATCAATCCAGCAAAGAATGTTATTTACCTTGATCAAGTTTCAGATCCGGGGAATATGGGCACCATTCTTCGTACTGCTATATGGTTTGGGGTGAATCAAATTGCTTTATCTCCTGGATGTATTGACCTTTTCAATCCAAAAGTAGTCCGAAGTGCCATGGGCGCACATTTTAATTTGTTATGGGTAGGTGAACTATCTTTTGATGCATTAGAAGGATATTCATGCTTGGGGGCTGACCATCGAGGTGAATCGCTTCATAATCTAAACCCAATACCGGAAAAATGGGCTTTGATTATGGGCAGTGAAGCCCATGGACTGTCTCCAGAAATTCGAAATGCATTGGATCATACGATTGCCATCCCAAAGATCGGTACAGGAGAATCCCTCAATGTTGGCGTTGCGACGGGCATTTTATTACATACTTTGACACAATAATGGGTTGTTTCTCCATTGAGTCTGAATGTGGTAAATTTCAGGATTATGAAAAACATGGATATGGACCCCTATGAACCGGACCCTTTCAGTACGGTTTGCATTTTTGATCGTTCTTTTGTCGGTCATTTCAGCGCTGATCATCGGATCATTGTTCAGTGCCTTGGATCCGTCAATCCTTTCCGGGGCTAAACCGGGCCTTTCTACATATATCGCCATGTTTGTGGGGCAGGGGTTTTTAATCGTGCCCATTTTATTTTTTCTCACCAGAAAAAAACTGCCTCTTGCTGAATCGCTTCGATTAAATCCTGTATCAAGAGAGGTTGTTTTCACAACGATTCTGCTCTCAATTGGGGCCATGATTATTTCCGACGAAATCAATATTTTGGTGGACATGATAATCCCCATGCCTGATTCCTTCCTTCAAGTGGAAGCCATGTTGACCCCTGAAAACCCTCTATCTCTGTTCCTATTAATTATCACTATTGTATTTCTAGCACCCATTGGTGAAGAACTCCTATTTCGGGGATTTTTACAAAAATATTTAGAAAACGCATGGGGAGATGTGACCCGTGCTATTTTATTCTCAAGCCTATTTTTTGCCGCCATTCATTTTAATCCATTTTGGATGATCCAGATTTATTTCCTCGGCGTCTTATTGGGCTATCTTGCATGGCGCACTCAATCCGTCCTGCCTTGCATCGTTTTTCATATCATTATTAACGGTGCATCCCTGATGTTTACATCTATGGGCGATTCAGCAGAATCTTTCTTACTTTGGCAGGGGCATATACACCCCGTTTTATTAATTATCGGTTTTGGGTTATTCGGGTATGGTTTGCAGCAATTAAAACCGGAAGCGAAGGCTTAACATGAAAAAAGAAATGTTCGGGACAGAAATTACCCTCCTTCGGGATACCTTCAGACGTCTGCTTCGTCGTCATGCCAAGACGAATATTATTAAACTAATTGAAAAGACTCACCCTGCGGATATGGCATTAATCTTTCGTTATTTTAACGATAGTGAGCAAGATACCATATTTGCCCTGATGATCCCTTCTGAAGAGACAGTAGAATTCTTAAGCGAATTGGATGAATCTATTACAGTCCGTTTACTTGAGAATGAATCGCCCACACGAATTACATCTATCCTTGAAGAAGCCAGTTCTAATGAACAGGCTTACCTCATGGGGCTTGTAGATGAAGAATTTGCCGCGTCCGTAATCGACTTGCTCCAAGCTGAGGAGCAAGAAGAACTGGAAGAAATGATGGCCTACCCGGAAGACAGTGCCGGGATTCTCATGCACACCGATGTATTTACGCTTCATGAAGAAACGCAGGCTCGAGAAGCCATCGCAGCTCTCCAAGATCAAGCAGAAGCGGAAATGGTTTTTTATCTCTATGCAGTGGATGATGATGGGCGACTAACCGGTGTCGTTTCACTCCGCGATTTGGTAACCACCCCTAGTGAGACTATGCTTGAGGACATTATGTCAAAAAATGTTCACGCTGTTCGCCCTGAAACGGATCAAGAAGAAGTGGCGCGGATTGTTTCTCAATATAATTTTTTGGCCGTCCCCGTGGTGGATTCTGATGAACAGCTTTTAGGGATTGTTACTGTGGATGATGTAGTGGATGTGATCCGTGAAGAAGCAACGGAAGACTTTTTAAAAATGGTCGGTGCCGGTGAGGATAGAGAAATATTACTGAAATCTTCATGGGATAATGCCCGTATGCGCCTACCATGGCTTTTTGCCAGTTGGGTGGGCGGTATTTTTGCTGCAGTCATTATTGGTATTTTTGATAATGTCCTCCAGAGCACCATTGCATTGGCTGCATTTATTCCCATCATTATCGGGATGGGCGGTAATATCGGCACTCAGTCATCAACAATCATTGTTAGGGGGCTGGCCACCGGACGTGTAGACCTTGAGAATTCGACAAAAATTCTCTTTAAAGAGATTCGAGTGGGTTTAATTCTTGGTATTCTTTATGGTGTCTTATTGGGCATTTTTGCTGTTTTCCGCTTTTTGGATTTTTCACCCATGCTGGGTGTTGTAGTGGGTTTGAGTATTTGTGCATCCATGATCATAGCTGCCACCATTGGATCCCTGGTTCCGTTAATCTTAAACCGATTCGATATTGATCCCGCTGTGGCCACTGGTCCATTTGTCACCACAGCTATTGATATTTTGGGCGTGGCTCTATATTTTTTGATTGCAGGTTCTCTCCTCGTCATTACTTAATCTTAAGTTAATCGATAGTGAAAAAAATTTTAAAAACATATAAACGTCAAATTTTCATATGGGTTGGTATTTCCCTATTAATTGCTATTGCCCTAAAATTTGGGATAGATAAAGAAGTGGTCGTTTTCGGAACTGTTGTGGTGGGTGTATTTACCCAGGCATTTGCCGGCATGGCTGCCCTAATTGCTATGGTGCCACTCATTGGTCCGTTTATTGTTAAGGTATTTGCCATTCCATTTTTTTGGGTTCTGAATGGATTGGGATATTTTGTGGGTGCCGTCGCTATCAAAAAAGGATATAGCAGTGAGTTTACCAAATCCCGCGTTTTAACTTTGGCCCTGCTGATTGGTATTATCCTTGGATATATTATCGGTCATTTGGTCCCCATGCGGTAAATTGGATAGAATAATTTTATGAATATAATCATCCTCCATGGTCCCAATTTAAATTTGATTGGCTCTCTCTCTGCACAATTGGAAAAGCGAACCACCCTAGATAAAATCAACAGGGATATTCGCCGGAAAGTGCGCAATCAAGATATTCAATTAAAAATTGAACAAACCCACAAGGTATTTCAAGCCATCAATTTTATTCAACGGAATCGGAATTGGGCAGATGCAATCATCTTTGCCCCAATGGCCTGGGCCCGATATGAATATGCCATCGGAGATGCACTAAAATTCGCCCATGTGAAAACGACCCAAGTATTATTTACGGAAGGGTTTGGCGACCTATCTGAATCAGATTCAATTTATTCATCCATTGTTGATACCACGTTAATGGGTGAACCTGATCAAGTCTATTTGGATGCATTAGATTCCATCATAAAAACAGCCTAATTGTCATGTATAGGTTTTTAATTTTTGTGATCTTTATATTATTTGGCTGCACCAAGCCGGTGCACAAATCGGTTAACCTTGAACTGACAATTCCAAAATTTAAATCCACTATATCTATCTCCGACGATGGCCTAACTGCCACAATTGTTTCAAATAGGGGATTATCAGACTTAGACTCCCTTATGGGTTTGGCGCAGCAACCCTTATCTACTACTGACTTATTACAATTGGCTTCACCCGAAATTCATGATTCTACCCTGAGTATTTTTTCAGAAATTGTATCGCCATCCTTGTCCGTGAACCAGCGTCAACGCACCTTCAAATCAATTCAAGAAAAGGATGGGCGGTATTTGATCACTTTTGTACTGGATACCAATTTTGTATTCCCCATTATTCGAAATGCCGTCGCATCCCATGACCCGGGCCAACCCATTCATCATTTATTTGATCGAGATGGCGCAATCCCTCAATTTGCAACCATGATTCCTTCATCACCCTTGCAACTTCCTTGTAAAAATCTGGATATCCCAACCCGCGCATCAAGGTTGCCCAATGCACCCCGTGCATATCGATCAGGCATTCATCGGGGGATCGATTTTTTTTCCAACTGGGGAACGCCTGTACGTGCAGTGGCTGACGGTATCATTATTCGTTCTGATTTAAACTATGAAGAGTATGGTGCGGATTTTCGTGTAGAAATGCTTAAACGGGCTGCCCAGTTAGATCGAACCCCTTCCGATATATTTAATGAGTTACTTTTGGGTCAAGCCGTCATCATTGATCATGGATTTGATTTATTCCCTGGTTATAGGACAATCACCATTTATGCCCATTTATCCCATATACATCCTGACTTAAAACCGGGATACGCCATTCAATCGGGGGAAGTGTTTGGGAAAACAGGAAATTCTGGTACAGAACCCAGCACTATAGGTACTCGGGCAGAATCCCACCTCCACTGGGAATTGATTTTACAAGATAGCCGTGGTGAATACTATTTCGGGCAAGATCTTCAATATGATGACCTTCAATCGGCATTGCGCCGACTATTCAGCCATTAGGAACGGGCCCGTTTTAGATTGGCAGTAATGGTTTTGTCATTCGGTAAAACAGAGGATGCCAATTCGTAACAAATAATGGCCCTAGGCCGATCTCCAGATAAATAGTAAACCGTCCCGAAATAGTCTAGAATTAATCCCCATCGGCGACGGACCGATTCCTCATCATTCCCCATACCTTTTAATGCATCCTTGATAAACTGCTGTACTTTAGGGTTTTGATATTGACTATAATGGAGGCCCGCCAATGCCAATGCTTTTATATCTACATCATCATATTGTGCATAGGTCATCATTTTTTCAATAATATCCGAATCTAAATTTTCCATCCCCGGTGTTAAATATCGTTTAATGAAATAGGTCAAATTTGAAAATTGCCCCATAGGGTGATTTAATTCCGGCTGAAGTAATAGGGCGTTTGCTTCATCGCCAATGGTATTTTCATTCACTTTTAAACGGTTGGCTATGACAGGGTGCAGGGGTTTCAAGGGACCGTACCATTCATCGACTTTCTGTTGAAGAAAATCTACTGTCTGATCCATATGGCACTGCTGACAGGCCGATTCAAATCCTTGAGATGCATCATAAGCCGGGCGTGGAATAGCGATGGTATGGTCTGATCGTGTAAATTGAATATCATTCCCAATTGCAGGATGCTGTCTGAAGGGCATATGGCAGGAAATACAAGCACTTCCCTCTGATTCCGCCTTATGGAACGTATGGGCCGATATATTGTCTAATTTCGCCATATGGCAGGATGTACACTGTTTATCATCAAATCGACTAGCCAACACAACGCGATTAATATCCTGATAATCCTGACCATGAGGATTGTGACAGCTGGTACAGGTCATTGCGCCACTTAAGAAACAATCGCTGAACACGTGGTTTTGCTGATACCCAAATGTGTGTATTCGACCATCGATGCTATATGGGTTTTCATTGCCCATAAGTGCCATTTTTAATGAATAGAATGATTCCAATTTTTCACCGGGAAGATAGCCGGGTTTAATTGGCGTTTTAACCGCATGACACTGAAAACAGGTGTTTAAACTTTCTTCCTTAGAAATACCAATCAGGCTGTTCATTTCTTGTTGACCATCTTTATGAAGTATATCCGTGACGATATTTGACATGGAACTAACATGTGTTTTTGCCGGGCCATGACAGGATTCACAATTCACCGCTAAAGATTTAAATTGAATATCAAATTCTTCACCAACCTTTTCACCCACAATCTGGCTACCATGACATTGCTGACAGTTAGATACATCTTCTATTTCGCCCAATACACGATGGGGTGGCCAATTATATAGATTTTTTAATGTTGTGTTGGCATTAACCTTTACCCATTCTTCATTATTGGCCAATTGAACAAACCATGATGATTCATGGCGACTATAGTCAAAAGGTAAAAAGCGATATGAACCATCGCTATATTTACCAAAAAATGTTTGTGTACCCCCACCAACCATAAATCCGCCCCCCACCACAGCTTCAACTAGAATCACCTGTTCAGTCTTCTGTTGATCCACGATCCGAAATTGATATATTCCATTTTTGATTTCTGGATATACCGTTCCATCAGAAAATTGCATTGGCGTTCCATTAAATGGTGCAATGATGCGGTCTTTTGTTGGTGCGCCTCCTGCCTTGGCGTGGGTGGATCCTGCCCATTGTTCATATATATCCGGATGGCAGGATTGACACGGTTTAGAACCAACAAAATCAGAAAATGAAACGGATGATTCTTGAGTGGTGAAGGGAGGTAGACTTAAGACAGTTGTGGATTGTTTCTTTTTATCGCACCCAATTATTATCAGGCAGAACCAAAGCGTTATAAACCGGAGGGGATATCGGTTATTCATACCGATAAGTTAATCACGAATAGATAAAAAAAAGCCCCGTTCATATGAAATGAACAGGGCTTTTCTATTTTTACTTTTAATCTACCTAGAAACCAACATTTAAGGTAAATACGGTATTGCCGTCAAAGTATTTAGCTGGAATGTATGCATAATCGATTGATGCATTAATTCCCAATACTTTTTGCAGATACACAGTTCCACCAAATGAAACACCGCCAAAGATATTTTCAATCTCAGATTTGCTTTCATCTACGGTTGTGGTTTCTGGATTGTCTTCAAACTCAACTGTTTCCATATCGGTCAGGAATCCTGCACGGACAGCCAATAGACCTGGAAGGGTATATGAACCCATGAGTTTCAATTTATCCTGTTCAAAGTTGTTACTTTCATAGGAACCGCTCACATTGATCATAGTGCCAATAGAGTAGCTGGCGCCCATTTCAAATAACATGGGTACATCTGCTTCTGCAGCTTGCACGTTGTAAAACTGAGTAAGACGATCACTATCTACAGCAACAGCTTTCACCAATAATCCAGATCCGCTAAACCGCATGGGACGGCCGAAGTTGCGCACAGCAACACCGACGTCTAAACCGCTCACATTTAAGAAGTCGGCATATTGTACACCGGCATCTACTGTGATGGCCGTTCCTTTAACCCGGCGGAATCCTTCTGTTGAAGTATTCACTGAAATCCCCATGCTTGTCTTTGCAGACATTATGCGGGAATAGGTTAATCCTGCGGTAAAGTTAGACGGACTGAACTTCTCGCCTGTTCCATCAGGTGAGAATACAGTTGTCACAGGAATTTCGCCCACATCAATTGAACGAATGCTGATGCCGAATGCATTCTTACCCAATTTCAGGGCAGCGCCGGCAAACAACACTGACATATCAGCTATGTATGTTCTATTTGAAAAGGATGTTTCCAAGTTACTTCCCATACGTGCAACACCTGCTGGATTCCAGTAGGATGCACCAACACCTGATGCGCTGGCCACTGCACCGCCACCTGTCAGGTAGGCTGCGCCTTGTGGAATTAACAATGCACTTGCACCGGCAGTACCGTTCCGCATACCGGAGCCAGCTGTACCACCGCCGTAAAGTTCTGTACCTTGAGCCATCAAAGACCCAATTGATAAGGTCAATACGGAGGTAATTGCTATTATTTTTCTGTTTATCATAATTATGTCTCCTTATGACCTAAAAGCGTTTCGCAAATTCGTCTTCAGTGACCATTGCAAACTTCAGCACTTTCGTACCGTGGGTACCCATATCAATATGAATGATATAGACACCACTTGCCAATGGGAAGTTGTTTGAATTTCTCATATCCCATTTTTGGTACTGAGTGGTTGTCGTTTTCTTGAAGTTTGCTACCATGGTACCTGCCATATTAAATACGCGGAACGTTACATCTCCCGTTGTGGGTAGATGATTGAATGTCACATATTTAGGTAATGGTAAAACGGAGTCTGTCCCTTCCAGATCATGGTAACCCATGTAAGGATTCGGGAATACATTCACCATTTTCACATCATCCGCAATATTGGTTGATTCTACCTTAGGTGCTGTAATTGTGAACTCGTCATTGAGTTGGTTTGTTTTGTTAGTAATAATTCTAACAATTGAGCCTTTTTCAAGGCCCGTATTTAATCCACCTTCACCAGACGTTGCATCAATCGTACCATCAGATACATCATCTAGATTCCAAACGAACCATATATTTCGGCCCATTAATTCAGAACCATAATTAGTTCCATAATAATCACCACCATCAACGTAGTTACCGTTTGCATCTGGGGCACCGCCACCAGCCGCAATGGAAGCAGCTAGCCATGCCTGGTATCCTGCCTCACCGGGAGACGTATCCTCCGGCAGACGTGGGTAGGTCCAGTCTGTATAAGGATCATTAGATCCACCAGAACCAGGGTGATCATTTGGATGTAAGCCCCAAGATTCACTGCCATCATAGTCATAGAACCATGGGCAATATCTAAAATCTAATGTTTTATTCCAGATTTCAAATCCAACACGAACTAGCGAACCAGTCGTATAAGCAGCATAAGCGTAGTTATCATCATCCCAAGTCCAACGATACTCAATATCATTTGGAATGAGGTACCTCCATCCACTGCCTCTGATGATTCGCGCAATCATGGCACTATAAGAATTACCACCAGCGCCACCACCATGGAAGAACCAACCTTTACCGTCAGATTGATTGACCCGTCCGGTGTAAGCAGTTGGGAATCCACCCCAGTCTTGAGAACCTTGACAAGGCGCTTCTTCCGTACAGCTTCCGTCGCCGTTTGCCACTACCAAGAAATTCTTGAAGGCATTAGGCGGACCAGTTACCTTAAAGGTCAGCCCATCAGCTGCAGGGTAGCCTGGATCAGCAAAAGTACTGCCTTGTTTATAACCACTTAATATTTTTGAACCTGCTGTCACATCAGTCACATTCCAAAGTAAGCTACCTTTGGTCGGTGAACCTGTAACGGTATCTTCTTCAAATGTAACTTTATAGTCATGACCAGTCATTACACCTGGATCAATGACTTCAACCCGCCCTTGACCATCAGATGTACCAGCACTATGGGCCATATCAAAGTAATCGCCTGAGTCAACAGTATAAGCTGTTCCCGGGTCGGCCACTTTTGGCGTCACCGTCACAACAGCCATAGATGATTCAAGAGATTTAAATGGTGAGTTGGCATTATCAGCTAAATATGAATATGCACTTACACCAAAGTAGTATGGCCTATCATTCGTGATTGGACGATTTCTAATTTTATCTTCATTAACAACCACAACACGGCTAATGCCATTATCACTACCCACATGGGCAGGTTTTTCAAGAATCAGACCCGTTGCTGGATCCACTTCTTTTTCCGTAATCACCAATACACCATTGGCAACATCGAACTGATTGATGAGCACGCCTTCAGAACCAGCCGCTAAAGCGTTGGGGAGTTGATAAACCTTATATCCTTCAAAAGCGAAACCTTTATTTACAGGTTCTTCTGTAGACTTATATGCAGAAGTCGCTGCCCAGTTAAGGGTAATATAGCCATCGCCTTCAAAGATACTTACTTCCGGTGCTTTTGGTGGTGTTGGTAGAGAGAAATTGTTATCGTATGCAAACTGTGCATAAATATCGTTGTATTTCAATACAGTGATGGAGGAAAGGTTGTCGCCCCCCATACCACCGATAAGACCTACAACCACATCCTGTGTATCACCAACGCTCATTTCAAATGGTCCGGTGTTCATTACAAGACGACGGTCACCTGGTGGTAAGATAATACCATCGATCCAGCCTGTACCGGTAGGTGGGTCACCGGCTAATACGAATTTCTCCGCTAAACCGGTTAAAGGATCCACAAAGGGTAACTGTGTTGGATATTCAGGACGAGGTAAGAATCCTTCCATGAGGTTGAACCATTGTAGTGTTCCCACATATACACGAGTACTGGGGTCACTCACAGAAGAACCAGCTGCGAAGTATACGAAACTGGTCATCCCTAAGGTGTCCAAGACGCCATCACCATCAACATCCACTTTAGGCCCTTCTAAGAAGTCATAACCTGCAGCAGGTACTGGACTACCATAAGAACTAAAGAACTGGTCATCAAAGGTATTACCATTATAGACATAGCCTAAACTCAAGGTAGTATCAGATCCTACATAGTCATCGGTATAAGTACCCAAGTCAGGATCTGACCACTGGGTAAAATAAACAGTATCTAGCTTCGCATCTGCAGGGCCACCTGGTAGACCTACATAGTTGATACGTGCTCTTTTGAACATCATGCTAGAAAGGGGGTTAGAAAATGGGAAGTCATATCCCCAAAGGGTGATCTGAATTTCAAACCCAATTGGAGGAGAACCCCAACCGCCTTCAGATACACTGACAGGCGCACCGCCAGTAAATTCATCCGGAAGGTCGTTTGCTACGGTCCAAACAGTTTGGTCTGCGCCAGGGATACCTGGAATATCGCCAACCCATTCTTTGTTTTCTTCATCCCATGTGGCAGCAGTATAAGTTCCATCGCCATTCACATCATCAAAGGGTGCACCTTCATCTGTGGGCCAGTGTTCCCAATCATGTTGATACTGATCTTTACCCGCTTGAATTTGGGCTTCTGTCAGGCTTGTTGGATCTGCATCTTTCAAAATGGCAATATCGCCGCGAAGGTCTGCAGTGTTCCAGTTTTTTCTCACACGCCAGATTTGTTGTTCCCGATAGTTTTCAGAATACCCGGAGTCTTTTATTTTTCCGTTGGCATCCCGAAGCACTTTACCGGCTTTAAGACCGGTATTGTACATGGATCCATTTACACGAACCCGTGGTGTACCAGCGCCGGTACCGTCTGTTTTAATGGTACCGTCTGCATTTACACCGTATTTATCAGTTACTTTAGCGCCCCAGAGAATACCTTCTGCAAAAATGACACTTCCCATCCCTTTAGGATAGTTACCGGCAGAGCCGTGAGAGGTACCATTCCAGGCAAAGAAACCCTGGTTTTCCATGTGAATCTTCCAACTGTTAATGTTGAAAAATGTATCGCCCGGGCCATTGTCGTCCATTTTCAATAAACGACTGGTCGCTGTTTGACCTGCGTGCTTATCTCCTCGTGGCGGTTCAGCTGAGATTGCTGACACCAACACAAGGGCACCGGTAACTGCCCAGGTTAATGATTTTTTGAAGTTCATAAAAGTCTCCACTGTTTTAAGTAGGTTCATCAGCCGTCCTAGAAGGAGACCTGAATACCTGTTTTAATTTCACGAGGAATACCGAACATATCAAATCCATGGTCATTCAACCAGTGATTCCGGTTGGCTAGATTGATTTTCCGATACATTTCCACATATTCAGGTCCACGACCTTCGATAATCAAAGAACTCAGCGCCGGGTCACTTAAGAATCCATCATCATAAGGATCACCAGTACGGTTATACACGTTGATAATGTGTTGTGTATTCAGCACATTTTCGATGGTTATCCATGCTTTAATATTGGTTGGACCGACTCTAAACGTCTTGTCAACAGAAAGGTCCAAATTAAAATATGAAGGTGTTACCGACGAGTTAATCGGTTCTGTTGGTGCACGGTTACGTGGGTCATTATCAGACAGCAATGCACCTTCACCTGCGTCACGCTGCCCCATAGAGCCGTCTGACAAGGTGTAAGGGTGACCACTGTTTATTGAAGCGATCAGGTTGGCACCTAAATTATCCGTTAACACATTGCCAGTTCTGCCGGTTCTGTAATCCAGAATAGCACTGGCTTGATGGCGCTGATCGTAACGCGTGGGTGCAATTGTGGTGGGCTTACCCCAGCCAGATGTACCCAGACCAGGATAAGAGTTCAAGCCTCTTGTATCCTGAAATACGTAGTTTGCAAACAACTGGACGTTCTTTACGCGAGCCGTTTTAAAATCAACTTCGACACCTGTTACGTTTGAAAAATCTGAATTGACCCAAATACCATGGTTTCTCATCTGGAAGTAGTTCATGCCAGGAGAACTATCGGGGGTGTAAACATCCTCACCGATTTGGTCTTGCGGGTTACGAGTGAATACAGTCACGTCAAGGGATGCAACATCGCCAATTAATGTACCATAACCAATTTCAAACTTGGTTTCTCTTACAGGTTTTAAACCCCAAGAGGAGCGGCCTGAACCGCGGCTGCGGTACAATTGGCTCATAGGTGCCATTTGAACATATTTACCATAGTTCAAGTGGAATGTTGAGCGATCAGAAATGGGGAAACCTAAACCGATACGGGGCATGAGATAGCTCTGTGTAGGCATATCTTTGAACCCATACTCGGCATGGTCAGCATCAACGATGGTTGCGTTTTTATCCAATGGCGGATTGTTATAATCTTTCAGGTCTTTATTGGCCTGGTTGATGGCTTCATAGCGAATACCTACATTTACAATCAGGTCACCAGCTTCGAATTTATCATTTACATAAAATGACATATTCCATGGTTCACGCGGTTTATCATATTCATTTTTTTGTGCTGAGGAAGCATCCCACTCTCTACCCAGTGGATCATAGCCCTGCCAGCTAGAAAGACGGGCAGTTACAATCTCCGTCAAGATACGATCAGTTTCACCATTCACAGCATCTATTAAAGTAGAGTCCTGCCCAATTTTGGAGTTCAGAGAGTTGACACCCCAATAACTATAGCGTTTGTAGTTCCATTTTGTGTAATCCGCGCCAATCTTTAACTCATGTTCACCCATTTGGCTTACAAACTCTGCATCAAAACCGATGTACCCATCCTCGCCTTTACTGTATCCACCACGACGGGCACCATCTCTAGAAAATCTGAACCCATTGATGTTGTAGCTGGTAGGCTCATTATACTGGTACCCAGCAGCCCAGGGGTCTTGCCCTGGTGTGCCGAAATGGCCAGCCCAATTTGAATCTACATTGGCCACTTCATCGCGATTGCCCCATTTGAGCCAATCTTCAAGTTTGCTATTATGTCCTGTTTTAAAAATACCTGCTTCTTTAAACGCTTTATCATAGCTTTCATACTTCCGGCCCATGGTACGCACATTTGCACGAACATAGGTGCTGGCATTTAAGAAATAGGTGGCTTTCAAATTGATCAGATGGCTTTGGCCGGCACTTTCATGACGGCGAGTGTTGAACATATTTGAAATGGGCTTCCCTGCACCAGAGTTTGTATAAGAACTATAAGTACCTGCCAAGCGCAAGATTATGGGGTTCATATCCCACTGAAGGGTTCCATTAAAACTCAAGTTATCCGAAAGGTTGTCAAAGGCATATCCTTTGTTGCTGCCGCGGAGTGGGCCATCAGCTTCTGCATCATAAGCACCATCATGGTCCACATCACGGAACACATAGCTACCGTTTACATGGTCTAGCACCATCATATCGCCAGATGGGGTTAGGCCACCGATTTTATCTTCTATAGGGTTGCCTTCGCCAATAGTAAACGGGGTAAACCATCTGCTTGTGGAGCTATAATTATCTGTAGATGTAGTTCTCAGTGCGCCAAAGAAACGAATATTGTTGCCAATGGGCCCTTGGAGCGTTAGAGTCATATCTTTATCGCCTGTGGCTGCCCAGGGATCTCCGCTCTGCATACCTTCTGTGAGAATACTGCCAGAGAGCCTGCTACCACCAGTCTTTAGAGATTGTTGAACCATACCAGCGTTGGCTTTACCAATACTGGCATCAAAACCACCCACCTGAACGGCAATGGCTTCCAGCGCTTCTGGAATGGCGTTTGAAACAACCTTCCCACTGGCACCTGACATGGATGCACCTTCAAGCGTATAACCAATTTCTTCACCACGGCTACCGCGAATGTGCAGACCGTCATGCATTTTGACTACACCAGCTTGACTGGCTACCATGTTTGTGACATTACGCACAGCGTAATTCTCAATGGCTTCTGAGTCAATGGTTCTGGCGACGTTTGTTTGCGTAACCTCAATCAAAGGCTTTTCAGCGGTTACTTCCACTGTTTCACCTTCAACTGCAGCTACTTCTAATTCAAAGTCTTGTACAGTTGTCAAACCGATGGTTACACGTACGTTTGAAATAATTTGGGCTTTGTACCCAATATAGTTCACACGCATCGTATAGATACCCGGCTGGACATCAAAAATGTAATATACCCCTGATTCGTCTGTTGCCGCACCACTTGAAGTTCCTTCAAGGATGACGTTAGCACCAACCAATGGCTGGCCATCAGACGTAACAGTACCACTAATTTTACCGGTAAGGCTCTGTGCGAACAGACCTGCGGTCATCAAAGCGGCTAAGAATAAGATTGTAAGTTTTTTCATTACACTACTCCACTTATTGTTACTATTTAGTTTTATAAAATCTTCAAGGTCACTCAAATACGTACAAAATACGTAGCGATGTACTCCCATCGCTTTTACCTCTGACCTTAAAAACTAAGCTTTTTTATTAAAGTATAACAAACTTTTTTTAAATTTATTACTATTATGGATGTTGGCTCGAAAAAACGCTGATTTCTTATCGGTGGTGACGGCTACTTTTTTCAATTATTCTTTCGCTAATTAATATTCTGGCGAACCTCAAATACAAAAATCCATAGATTGAATCCGTAAATGAAAATGAGGTCTGAAATCGGCTTTACGAGGGATAGATGTATTTTTTCGGCTGAAAAGAGGTCACTCAAATCCGGATGGCTCGCTACCCTCCAAATGATGAAAATAGCATCCACATGGCCATTAGGAGCATAATACTGTTTTCAATCAATGTGGCTTTGGTCATGGGCAATTGCAATGCGGTCCCCAAACAGGCACATTGAATTTGGGACTTGATGAATAAAGCCCGAACCACACCAACGGTAGTGGCGCCTAGAATTATTAGAGTGATAATCAGAGACGGGAATAGTGCAATCCGCAAAAGAAATGCCAGCCCCAGAGCCGTTTCAATAAAAGGGTACACCCACCCATAAGCAGGAACTGCTTTTGCAATAGGGTCGTACATGGCAAATGTTTGGGGGAAGTTTTTGTAATCCAAAAATTTGAAAAAGCTAAATACAATATAGAATAGCCCCATAAAGTCGTACATGAATCCGGCTACTGTAATTTCCGATCGATTCATGAGCAATGTAGCTACGATGATATAAAAGAAAATGAGAAACAGCGGGAACAGCTGTTTTAAATCGGTTGATGGTGATGCTTCTAAACGGGGTTCAGGCAGCGCTTCTGATAATTGTAGCGCTGCTTCATATCCCGTTTTTGAAACAGCATCAATAAGTAACTCTGCCTCTGCCTCTCCCTTTATCACTGCCGTTTCATTTGAAAGGCTTACCTTAACGGATACAACGCCGGGCACTTGGGATAAAGCCCGTTCAATGGTAGAGACGCATCCAGCGCAGTGCATCCCCTCGATGGATAGCTCAACCATACCTTATTTTAAAAGGGCCACCCCATCTCCAGGTTTCATTATGCCCGGCGTCAACACGCGGGCATACCAACCGCGACGATTCATGAGTGTTTTTATGAATTCCGGCCCACGATCTTCCCCCACATATGGCAGTGCATATAAATTGGAACAAGGGTCACAAATAAATGAAATCTCGAGGGTGACATCGCCTATCTTGTATTGCTGTCCTGGTTCGATGGATCCATAATCCATGCCGGAAAGGGTCAAGTTTTCACCTAAGTCTCCTGGCTGTACGGGCCACCCCTCCTGATTCAATTCAAACAGAATATCCGTGGATATAATCATAATCGCCATATCTGGATCATTATCCTTTTTCTTTTTGCGAAATCGATTATAATCCCCATCAATGCCCGAAAAAGTCACATTGGCTGTATTAATCGGCATTTTAGGGAGACCTACCTCCCCCTGTATATCCGGTTTTACATTAATCTGTTGAACATGTGGTGCCATTATCTGTTTCATTCCTTATTACAATTTAGGTGTATTTACGTATAGGTCTACAAATTATCGATGTTTGAATCGAGTGACGGTTTTAACTTTATTCACTTTTTTAGTCATATTTCGGAAAAAATCAAATGAGGGGAAATTTCATGAAACCATTATTATTTTGCCTTTTAGTTTCAATAGGCTGGGCAGAACAAACCATTGATTTGCCCATGAAGATTAGGGGCGTTCGTTATAATTCATCCATTTCAAAACCAGAAGATATCCTGGGTCATAAGGTGGGCACACGACATACCCGCACCGATCAAGTAGTAGACTATTTTGAAGCCTTGGCATCTCAAAGCAACCGTATCATTTTGAATGATCATGCAAAAACCCATGAAGGCCGCCGGCTGATTCATGCTATTGTCACCCATCCTGATAACCATAAAAATCTGGAAGCGGTTCGACAGGGGAACCTGTCTTTATCTGATCATCCGGAAAAAGTGAAGGATCTTCAATTAAATGATATGCCCATGGTGGCTTATCTCGGATTTTCTATTCATGGTGATGAAGCCAGTGGAACAGAAGCCAGCCTGCTTTTGCTCTATCACTTGGCAGCAGGTATGGGAAATGAAATTGACGAAATTTTAAAGCATACAGTCCTCATTGTGGACCCCATGTTTAACCCCGATGGTCGTGACCGTTTCGTGAATTGGGTAAATGGGAATCGTGGATTGATTGCCACATCAGATATACAGGATCGTGAACATAACCAGCCCTGGCCAAGGGGTAGAACCAATCATTATTTATTTGATTTAAATCGGGATTGGATGCCCGTGACCCAGCCCGAATCCAATGGTCGGATTAAACTCTTTCACCACTGGCGACCACAATTCTTATTGGATGCACATGAAATGGGAAGCAATGCTACATTCTTCTTCCAGCCGGGTATCCCCAGCCGCAATAACCCCAATACCCCTCAAGGCACCATTGATTTGGCTTATAAATTAGCTCCCTATCATGCTAAACGATTAGACAGCATTCAATCCATGTATTACTCCCAACAGTCCTACGATGACTTTTATTATGGAAAAGGATCTACCTTTGGGGACATCCATGGATCTGTAGGTATTTTGTTTGAGCAGGCATCCTCAAGATCTCTTGAGACCGAAACCAACCAGGGGCGGCTGACTTATGCATTTTCTGTCCGGAATCAATTTATAACCACCTTAGGGACCTTGGACGGTCTGGTGGCTCTTCGGACAGACTTTTTAAAGTATCATCGGGATTTTTATGCCACGGCTCCGGATGCGGCCAGAAAAAATTCAGTGAAAGGATATTTAATCAGCTTAAAACAAAACAGAACACGGGCGCAAATGCTGATTCAAAATCTTCAGAAACACCGCATCCGTGCCCATGGACTCAAAAAATCAATGACAATAAACCAGGTTAAATATCAACCGGGCGAAGCGGTTATCATTCCGTCAAATCAACCCCAAACCCGTTTTCTAAAAGGGGTGATGGAGCGCGTCACGACCTTTGAGGATTCTCTCTTTTATGATGTATCAGCATGGACCCTGCCCCTGGCATACGGTGTGGACTCCCACGAGCTAAAGCAAGTGCCTAAATCCTATATGGGCCCTGCTCTGCCCTATATGGAATTGGATGGCGGCCATGTCATCGGCGGTAAGGCAACAGCGGCATATCTTATGACATGGGATAGATATTATGCTCCAAAGAGCCTTTATAGTATTATGGATGCGGGGATCCGTCCCAGACTTACCACCGCGCCATTTTCTGCAACTGTAGGTGAAAAATCTATGCAGTTTGATAGGGGCACCATTGTGATTCCTATGATACAACGTGATGCAGATGCCACCATTTCTCAAGATGAAATACATACCATGATGGCAGACTTGGCCAAAACCGATCATGTGCGCATTTTTGCAACCCAATCGGCAACCACACCTTCAGGTCCTGATCTAGGCGGTGCCTATCAAGGAGTGCTCCAAAAACCGAAAATAGCCATTTTGGCCGGTGATGGCACTTCATCCTATGGTGTGGGAGAAATTTGGCATTTGCTCAATTTTAGGATGCATATGCCTGCATCCCTACTGAATGCAGATAATTTTACAGCATCCAAATTGGCGAAATACAATACCATTATTGTGCCTGATGGCTCCTATTCAAAATTGGATTCTTCAGAAATTAAAATCTTGAAAAAATGGATTTCTAATGGCGGTACGTTGATTTCAACCCAAACGGGATCCAGATGGGTGGTTTCCAAGAAAATCGTGGCCGAAAAAATGAAAAAGGCAAAAAAGGATACCTTAGATATCCCTTACGATCAAATATCTATGGTCACGGGCGGCCAGCGGATTGGCGGTGCCATTTTCGAAGTGAGTGTTGACAACACCCATCCCATTGCATATGGTTATAAACAAAAAGCCTCCATGTTCAGACGGGGCGATGCTTTTATTGAATTATCTACATCCACAGGAGCCAATGTAGCGCGGTATACAAAATCTCCTCTTTTGAGTGGTTATATTTCAGAAGAGAAGTTGGCAGAAATTAAAAATACCGCTTCAATCATCGCCCGCCGTCAAGGCCGGGGTCATGTGGTTTTATTTGCAGATAATCCTGCTTTCCGTGCATTTTGGTACGGGTCGAATGGGTTGCTATTAAATGCTGTTCTTTTTGGTCAAGTATTCTAAAGTAAACAACACCTTTATAGACAACGAAAAAGCCCCGCTATCTGTCATAATGAAATGTGGATAGCGGGGCTTTTTAATTATTTAAAATTGTGGTTTAAAATACGCGAATTTTATTTTCTAGTTCTGATTTAAGATCTGCTATAAAAATTCTTACACTCTTTTTAATGTCATCGTTAACCGCTATGTTGACCCAGTCGTCACTGCCTTTATATCTACCGTAGGAATTGACAATAGCCCTTATGGTATATAAGCCACCAACCCCTCCCCCTTTGATCCTGGCTTCTAGTTTTAATCGATAACGGACTTCTTCAATACCTTGTATTAGTTCTTTATCTGATGGTTTAGGAAGATATACTAACTTTGCGTCAATATATCTACCTGAACCAAATTCCTCCATTCTATCAACAAAATATCGATGTTGATTGAGAATCTTTTCTGACAGAGTTTCGAAATCATACATAGTGGTTGTTCCAATGGTCCTACGATATTCTGTCATAGAGGTAGACCCAGGGCCATTACTACAAGATACAATTAATAAAACTGATATCAGACTGATTATGGTAATCTTTTTGATTATTTGTGACATAATTATCCTATAAATGTAGAGGGCTCCAAAAAGGAGCCCTCTACATTTGTTCATCTAAAATGTGATATTTACTTTAGATCTGATTTTTTCATATTGCGAGAACGCTCTTTGAATTCAATATAGAATCCACGGTTATGAACACCAGTGCCTTCTCTCATTTTATGACTTGCTGTCCCTGGCTGACCAATTTGATCCTGTCCGCCAAAAGTATAATTATCCATTAACAATACTTCGAGCTCTTTACCAGGTATTGGATAATGTACAGGTGTACCAGGCAATAATCCACCACCATAGTCATTTCCAATAGGTCCAGTCCAGCCCCGGCGGTCAGTATAATTCAACCATGGATGGGTCTGATTTCCTTCCATAAGCTTTTCATACTTATACTTCGCCCACAGGCTAGCATTATCCAAAGCATTTGGGGCATCTGTATCAGAACCCAGTCCATCTGCAACAGCAGCTTTCGTCAAGTCACCAATACCGACTCTTGACTTATTGATCATTTCCACTGCGGTTGCTGCATCTCCTGCCCTTAAGGCTTTTTCAGCAATTAAGAGATCCAACTCCTGCTGAACCATATCATTCATGGGAGCAGTTTCAATTGATGCATAAGCATACGTTTTCGTTATCAGATAATAAGAGCGATGGTACGTTCCTCTAGAGGGAATCAAGAATGCATACCCTACATTTGCAATGTATGTACCAGGAAAATCTACTTGATCCGTGCCTGTTACAGAGGAGCCACCAGCAACAATTCTCTTATCATCAGTAACAATAAAGATTTCACCACGGGTTTGTACCTTTCCGGCCGAGTTATCGCCCAACCATGTTTGGAATTCGCCTGATTGATCTGAGGGACCAATGAAGCGGTAGTCTGCACGAGTCCAATATGGCTGTATACCACCATAATAGTGTGTGTAAGACCACCAATATTGAGTGTCACCCACTGGAGCGAAAGGAACCCCTTGCGCAGCGTGTGTTGCAACACTGTTCCAATCAACTGCGGCTCTTTCTGTAGCATTTCTTGCCACACCTGCTTTGTAGCGGGCAATCATACCATGCGCTACCTTTGCCAAGTCACCCATTGTGAAAGGGGTTAAATGCAGCCAGTCTTCAGGAATGTCAATACTAGCATTTGCATTGGCTTGGGTAATGACATCTTCAAGCATTCCAATAGCTGCGGTCATAATATCACCGTAAGGAGATAAATCAGGAGCACCTGCTGCAAAATCAGTTTCTTCTGTAATGATGAAACCCTGATCATGGTGTATTGCAACCATGGCATGAGACATACCCATAACAAATTTTGCAAATATCTTTGCACGGGTATCTGCATTAGGATCTGCGTCAGTATTTAGAGTTAAACCACCTGCCAGTGCGCTCAGGCCATCCTTTGCCGATGATATGGCCCCATAGAGCCTATACCATAGGTCATCCGCTGCACCTGCATAACCCCAGGCAGGGCTATTATTGTGTGCTATACGGGGTTCAGATGAGAGTTCCCGCATTCCCCAGTTACCCCAGGAGCAAGAGTTTCCATCACCTTGAGTGGCAATGAACCAACTGTTGCCAGAAAGATGAGTCCCTTGCCAGAATACCAAGAAAGTAGATCGAATCAGTGATTCGACATCTTCTGGTTTTGCAAGGGCCCGGTCCTGGTCAGGAGCGTTGGTGTTACTTACATCAAGATCAGCACAGGCAAATAGAATAAGCCCGGCCAATAAAGAAATCGATAATTTGTTTTTTATTTTATTCATTATTTCTTCTCCCTTCTAAAAGTCCATATCTAATGTGAAGGAAAATGTTCTGTAGTTCGGATAGGTGTAGGAATCAACCCGAGCATTTACGGCTGAACCTGTTTGTCCACCAGTACGGCCAACTTCAGGATCATATCCTTTATAATCAGTCCAGGTAATCAGATTTCTACCGACAATCCCAAGTTTTAATCCATTAATTCCAACACCTCTAAGGTCAACAAGGCTGGCCAAGTCATATTTAACCGCTAATTCACGAAGTTTTAAGAATGTGCCATCTTCAACATACCATGAGTTTGGCGCATTTACGTGATAGAAGTCTCGATAATAGACCGTTGGTTTTTTTGTTGCATCAGACTTACCGTATTGATCATTGTCTGAAGAACCGTCATCCCTAGCAGCCCATTGTCTTGTGTGGTTGTAAATATGGCCACCTGATTGCCCATCAAAAAGAGCAAATACTGACAGGCCTTGGAATCGGAAGTTGCCATTGAAGGAATAGCTGAAATCAGGAACTGAAGAACCCATTTGATGGAGCGCGTTACCCGTTTCATCTTTATACTGAATTGGGCGACCCCAATTATAGGTAGCACCACCAATACTTGTAGATGTACCCCACAGTTGTTTTGTTATGCCATCTTGCCAACTATTGCCACTACCAACCCAAACCAAATATCCATCGTCATTGACTTGGAATTCACTGGCTTTATCCTGTGCACCTGAAGGAAGCTCGCTTGCACTTGTAGACCAGACAGTTCCCCAAAAAGAACCATACTGAGTATTGTTCTTCATGTAGAAAACATCCTGACCATTTGAAGTCAGATATGCAGGCATATTAAAATCAGTTATTTGCTGATCATAGGTATCATAGTTGAATCCAAGAGATAACGACATATCTCTAGTATTTAGGATAGATGCATTAACACTAATCTCAAAAACATCTGAGGTAAGCGTTCCCGCATTCTGCCATTGTGAACCATAACCGTAGAATCCAGCCAGCGGAACTTGTAAAAGCTGATCTTTTGCTACAGTTTTAGCTTGGGTCACCTCAACTAGAACTTTATCCATTACTGAAAAGTCAATTCCCATTTCGGTTTCAGTTACCGTTTCAGGCTTCAGTTTTTTATTACCAAGAGCACCTTTTGAGATATTCCCTCCAGCTACCGACCATGTTTCATACTGTTGAGAAAATGCAGGTCGATTCCCTGAGGTACCATTGCTAAACCTTAGTTTGAATTCATTTAAAATCCCTCTCATAGGATCCCAGAAACCATGTTCACTTAAGCGAAGTGCAAAGCTTACACGATTGTAATTATTAACCCTATTCTCGGGACCAAATAAGGAAGATCTATCCTGGCGAAAGTTTACATCAACAATATAGCGATCCAGATAGTCTACCTGGGCGCCTATTGAAAATGCATCGGCATTTACTTCTTGATCGGTGGAAGAAACACTTTTTTCAGCGCCAGTACCCAGCTGAGGCACGTCTCCTACAGCCAACTTATATGCATTCCCAGAATGCCAGGCATATTCGAATGACTCATAGGTATAAGCACCTTTTGCAATGAGGTCCATATCACCTAATGCAGTGGCATAGGTTAGTCCAAGATTTCCGTTGATGGACTCTTCATCTGTAGTTGATTTAGTCAGGTTGCCATCATTCAAGGCTAAACTTGGGTCTGCTGTTTTATAACCCTTCGGGTAATAATTTCTCCATAAGCGGGCGGATTTATCAACACTAAGGGATCCCCCCAGTCTTAGATTTGGAGTCATGGACCAACTGAGTGTGGTCCCAAGCAGAGAACGGTTGCGAGTTGAGTGCCTGTCATTCATATCAATCTGGTAGACAGGATTTGCTTCCGTTACATTCTTAGGGGAAGGCCTGATATAATATTCACCATTTTCGTCCTTAGCAAGAATATCGACGTCCCAAGGGAAGAAAGTAATATCAAAGAAAGATGCTGCATTTACTTCCTGTTTAACGGATTTGGAAAGTAAAGAACTGAATCCAAGTTTGATATCATACGGCAAATCAACATCGGCATTTAATCGAAATGTATTGCGCTCAAACCCATCAATAAAATTACCAAAAACACCATCTTCACCCATGTTTGATACGCCAACATAAACATTGAAGTTCTGTGCATTGCGCTGCATAGAGAAGTTATTTCTGGTATAATTACCATCAGCATAGAAGCGTTTAGTATGATCAAAGCCAGGACGGCCACCATTATCTGGTAATCGACTTGGTGATCCTTTGGTTGGGTCGCCAGTTGCATTCCAAACAAATGATTGATCAGAAAAGTATATACCCGCCGTTCCAAAAGCATCATTCAACGTTTTTGGCTTTGGTGTTTTTGTATTGTCTCTCGGATCATAAGGATCGCCAGTGGCAGAATCAATAAAATACTGAGTGGCAGAATCCATTTCATAATGGTGAGAGCCATTTGTACCTATGCTTCCATTTAGCTGGTTGTAGCCATATTCCGTTTTAAAATTGAATCGGGTTTGTCCCAGGCCAACTTCTGAGCCACGCTTAGTTCTAATTGCGATTACGCCATTAGCTGCTCGTGCACCATATTCTGACGCACCAGAAGCACCTTTAATAATCTCAATGCTTTCTACATCGTCCGGGTTAATATCGCCCATAGGGCTACCAGAAACTGATGGGTCAATAATGATACCATCAACGATATAAAGCGGAGATTGAGATCTGCCAGAAGCATTGATACTGGTGGCTCCGCGAAGCTGAACAGAAGCTGCATACCCCGGTTCTCCAGTCGCTTTTACCACTTTAACACCAGCAGATTTACCACGAACCATTGATTCAACAGTAGTGGCAGGGGCTTGTTGAAGCATTTCTGAATCGATTTTATCAATTGAAAATGTTGTTTTGGTTTTGGTCAATTCACCGGCCACGCCCGTTACCATCACAGCATCCATTTTTAAAACGTCTTCTTCTAGTGCAAAGTCGTTTGTGCCTGATGCAGTTACAGTAACTGTTACTTGTCGATATCCGATATAGCGAGCGGTGATTTTGGCGGAGCTTAGACCGGCAGGAACTGTAAGTGAATAGTTCCCGTCTATATCCGTCGAAGTACCGGCTTCGGTACCCTCAACAAGTACGTTTGCACCGACCAGCTTATCGCCAGTACCAGCGTCGGTAACGCTTCCTGAAACCTGAAATTGCGCAAAGAGCATTCCAGGAATTAGCAGCATACCTATAACCATTGTAAATGATTTGCGCATATACATGCCCTCCAAGATGATTAATAATAAAAGAGCCTCCCTCTTTAGAAAGGCCCTAATTAAGTCTTCGGGGGGAGATTAAGACCTATATAATAGATTATCCAACTTTTTTTTAATTTTTATTTTTTGACTCATTTTCTTGGATTTTGATCGATTTCACCTAAAATTAATTCATCATTTTTCCTACCCAAACTGGACAATCCTTGACGAGGCAACCCAAAACGACTTCATGAGAACTGCATTTGTTACCGGCGGTGCCGGCCATGTAGGCGGCAATCTTGTACGCCAACTCCTTTCTAAGGGATGGTCCATTCGGTGTTTAATTCACCATGATACGCGTGCTTTAGAAAAACTTTCGGTGGAGTTTATTGAAGGAAATCTCTCCGATAAAAAACAATTAACCAATCAAATGGTTGGATGCGACGCTCTATTTCACACTGCAGCCTATGTGGCAGTAGAGCATGTGAATATTGAAAAAATGAAAGCTATTAATGTTGATGGCACATCAGCTATTTGCCAAGCGGCTATTGATGCGCAGGTTCCAAAACTAATTCATTTTTCTAGTGTGCATGCATTTCAACAACGGCCAACAGATCAACCGCTTATAGAAGATCGTCCACTGGTTTCATGGGGTGAATCGGCACCTTACGACCAAACGAAGGCTGCCGCCCAAAGAGTTGTTTATGACGCTTGCGATCGGGGACTAAATGCCAGCATCCTGCACCCTACCGGCGTTTTAGGCCCTTATGATTTTAAACCCAGCCGCATGGGGCAGGTGATTATGGATATTTTGAATAAAAAAATGCCATTCACCATTAATAATGGCTTTAATTGGGTGGATGTGCGGGATGTATGTGAATCCGCCATAAATTGTGTGGATGCAGGCAAACAGGGTCAGCATTATATTTTACCCGGCGAATGGGCAACCTTTCGACAAATTTCAGATATTATTTCTCAACAAATTGGCCAGCGAACTGCTTATGGCACATTACCCTTTTGGACCGCATATACTGCCCTGCCTTTTGCCTATGTTTTTTCAAAACTAACGGGCAATCGACCTTCATTTAGCCGGGGTAGCCTTCATGCCTTATCCCTACAATGCAAAGATATTCCCGGAACATTGGCTAAAGCAGAATTGGGCCATACACCGCGGTCTTTAAAACATACAATTCAGGATACGGTTGATTGGATGATTAAACATGCTGATTGATCAATGGCAATATGAACTAACCATTTGGATTTGGCTGGGTATTGCAGCTGGTACTTTCATTTTACTTATGTTCATTCGGGCGCCCTATGGCCGCCATGAGCGTCCCGGCTGGGGGCCGCGAATCCCTGCCCGGCTGGGATGGATTGCAATGGAATCCCCCTGCATTATCGTCATGACAGTCTTTTTTGGTATTGGCGCTTCCGGATGGAATTTGGCCGACCCCACAGGCATTATTTTTTATATCATGTGGATGACCCACTATGTTCACCGCAGCTGGGTTTGGCCGGCCCGGGCCCACATTTCGGGCAAAAAAATGCCCATCAGCATAGTCCTGTTTGCCATTGGATTCAATAGTATTAACTCATGGCTTAATGCAGAATGGATATTCAGCCTCCATCACCCCTATCCCTATGAATGGCTCTATAGCCCCCAATTTATTATTGGCGTTATGCTGTTTATTACCGGTATGGGCATCAATATTAAAACGGATGACATGCTGTTTGCGCTTCGTGAAAATGGGGAGGTGGATTATAAAATCCCTCACGGTCATATGTTCAAATGGATTTCCTGTCCTAATTATTTTGGGGAAATTTTAGAATGGATTGGCTGGGCATTGGCCACATGGTCATTGGCTGGATTATCCTTCGCCGTTTGGGCCATAGCCAATTTGGTGCCACGCGCTCGGGCCAATCATAAATGGTATCAAGAAAAATTTTCAGACTATCCACGTTCTCGAAAAGCATTAATCCCCAAAATCTGGTAGGGGATTATTTCATTGATTATTTGCTTCGTTTATCAGCAGTTTTGACTGCGCTTTTTTAAAGCTTAACCACAACCACTGGTGCCAGCATAGTACCGTTTAGGTATTATGCAACGTTTAAAAAAATATTTATTTTTATATAGTTTAGCATTGTCCTCAATGTTAATGGCGCAGACTATTCTTTCCGCCGGTGATCTGGTTTTTGTTACCGTCAATGCAGATGGTAACAAAAATTTTGATTTTGTCCCCCTAATCGATCTTGATGCCAACACTGTAATTTATTTCTCAGATAACCCTTGGGATGGTTCAGAACTAAAAACCACAGAAGGTACACTGAAGTACACTGCCAGCGCTGCTGTGTATGCAGGCACGGTTGTTTCTTATTCTGGGGCTATATCTGGCGATTGGACCAATGAAGATGCAGGGTTCAATCCATCAGGAACGGGAGATAATATACTCGCTTTTCAAGGCAGTTCATCTTCCCCTACTTTCATTGCCGGCGTGGGTTGGGCAAGGGGTACAACTTGGATCAGTAGCGGAAGCACAACAACAAACAATTCCTATATCCCCTCTGCTTTATCAACAAGTAATCATTCAATCATTTCACTTTCTACCAAAGATAATTATCAATATGATACATCAAAGGGCATCATCGGGACCAAGTCGGACCTGCGTTATCTACTATCTCAGGTTGATAATTACAATAGCAATAGCTCAAGTGCCTACTCTGCCCTTTCTACCAAATTTACAGTGGGTCAGGCCATAAGCGGTGACTCGGGATTTCGAATGTTATCAAGCCCAGTAGCCGGCACCACTTATGATGATTTACTTGCCCCGCTCTGGACACAGGGGATCACCAACGCCGATGTGTCAAGCGGTGACGCCAATGTATGGATTTATGACCCTGTGAATTCTTTTTTCAAAGCCATGACCAATCTAACCACATCCACTTATACTGCAGGAAATGGTCTTTTAATTTATGTGTTTTCTGACACCGATAATGATGGGGTTGACGATTTGCCTGTTTATCTCAATGTGAGCGGTACAGAGAGCACACCAACCGTATCTGTTTCCACAACTGAATCCGCGTGGAATCTTTTAGGCAACCCCTATGAATCCACTATTGATGCAGATCAGCTGTTTTCAGATAATCCTAGCTTCTCTTCGGCGGTCTATGTCTGGGATGATGCCAATTCTCAATATCAATCATGGAATGGGACTACAGGCGGATTGACAGATGGCTTGATTGCGCCTTATCAAGGATTTTGGGTTGAATCCAATGCAGGCGGCACTACTTATGATTTTAAAAGTGATTGCAAAACGGGAACCGTAGGTACATTTTTAAAATCACGGGAAACCCGGTCTGGCAGTTTGGTAATTCATGTTGAATCTGAACAAGGGAAGGCATCCACTTATCTCTCCTTTTCATCAGATGGATATTTAGCTTTAGATATTCGTGATGCGTTCCAACTCATGCCCTTGGATATAAAAAGACACTTGGCTGTCATGACATTCAGCGACACTACCGCATTACAAATACAGCATTTGCCCAATATTTGGCCCGGGATATTATCTATTCCATTAGAAATGGTTTTGCTGGAACCAAATGCGTATGGCTATGTATCCATTGATGCGCCAATTAAAATGACATGGGATATTTCTTCTTTGCCAAAAGATATAGTGGCCTACCTTAAAAACAGCAATACGGACCAGTATATTAAATTGGTTGAAGGCGGTTCAATAGAGGTTCAAACTCGTGGTGTCGGCACGATACCATTGAGGACTGGGGTATCGGTCTATCCAAAAATTGATACGCCCCAATATGAACTTATGTTTGTGTCTGCAAATATGGAAACAGATAGTGAAACGCCCAACCGGTTCAGCCTCCACCCCGCCTTTCCCAATCCCTTTAATGGAACCACAACCCTATCTTTTGAAATCCCAAAGAAAGGTTCAGTCAGAATTTATATATATAATATAAGGGGTGAGCAAGTGAGCCACATTATAAATGAACCCCAACTTGCCGGGAAACAATCCATTCAATGGGATCCGAACCCTTTGCCTTCGGGGATATATTTTTGCCGAATGCAATTTGGACAACAATCCAAAACCATAAAACTTTTATTTATGAAATAAAGGAGAATCATCATGAAATATGGAACATGGAATTATGGAAAATGGTTAGCGTTTATCATCCCCATATCCACAATGATAGCACAACCAACTTTCCCTTCACCGCCCAACCAAGCACCAATCGGTGGATTGGGTGTTTTGGCCGCTGCAGGCGGTGCCCTTGCACTCAAAAAGCTGTGGGGAAATCGTAAACGATAAAGCTCCATTTCTCGACGGAAATAAAAAATATTTAAAAAATTATTGCGCTCAATTGAATTTGGTGCG
>LUMD01000012.1_pt1 | contig 42628 bp, 54 predicted proteins | sample 729651 | NCBI WGS metagenome assembly LUMD01 (sample SAMN03860272, study PRJNA289734) | marine metagenome | biome: seawater column; feature: ocean; material: water; isolation source: Red Sea water column Station 34 - depth 258m | place: Saudi Arabia: Red Sea | collected 2011-10-15 | depth 258 m | reverse complement strand
GATGACATCTTTGAGGTTCTAAAAAACACTAACGGGGTTTCTGGTCCAATTGTTTACGGTTATACCATGACCGTTGGACCTGACGGAAAGCCCGTTATCCAAGAGTACGGAAATGTCAGACCAGACAGTTTACCTACTACAGACTCTTGTGGATGTGCCAACCAACCACAAGCAGCTACTGCCGAGAAGAGAGAACCTCTGATAGACACTTTGGTTGACGACAAGGAACAAACTCTCAAGATTGTTGCCGAGATGCCAGGTGTTGAAAAGACCGATGTGAAAGTCTTTGTGGATGAAGATATTGTCCACATTGATGCCAAACATGGCGAAAAAGACTACCATGTGAACGTCCCAATTCATCACAAGGTCGATTCAGACTCTCCAAAAGCTACCTATACGAACGGTATCCTTGAACTAACCTTCAATTTGGATACCAAGCCAAGCGGTAGATCTGTAGACGTACTCTAATCCCTTTTTTTCTAATCTTCGTGCCTAAAATAGGCTATTTTCTATCCGGAATTAATAAACACAGTAGAATTTGATACTGATATCATTTCGACCATCTTTATTGGAATACTTTCTCTTTCTGATGTCTCTACCATCTCATCGTGATGTACATCATTGAGATGCTTTAGGAACTCTTCTTCTTCAATATCGTTTTTTTTAAAATCACAAGATGGAAAAACACAGTTGAAATTCAATAATTTTTGAATGCATTATTTGTATAAAAATGACTAATATCTTCCGCGTCCACGGTCACTTCTTTCTGGTTTGTGGTCTTGGAAACAATCGTTACAATAAACTGGTTTTTCTCCACTTGGTTTGAATGGTACTTCACATTCGTTTCCACAGTCTCCACAAGTTGCTTTGTGCATCTCTCGTGGTGGTCTATCGTAACCCATAATCTTTCTGAACTTTGACTATATTTCCCCTAATTATACTAAGGGATCATTTACAGATCAAACTTAAAGAGGCAAAATTCCCTCATCTGACATGCGATTTTTTGGAAAATCAGAAGAAGAGAAGATGGCTGAAATGAAGGCTAAACAGGCACTCAAAAATGGCAAAGATCTCAAACAGGTTCTCACCGCTCTAAAAGAGAACCGTGACCAAATTGAGCAAAGTACAGGAAAACGTCCTGAGATTGATGATACAACAAAACTCTTCATGAACAAAGTTCTCAACGTCTGGATATCAGAAGGTCGAGATATTGATGATGAGAAATTTTGGGATGCAGTTGATTACAACAAGCAGTTTGATTATCCAGTTGAATATTATGAGAGAAGATAATCTTCTATTTCTTCAAATCCTTGAATGTCATTCGTTTTTTCTTGCCAATCAAAAAAATGATCCAGCCTCCAACAATACATGCAATACAACAACCCGCAACTAATTCTACATTCATGATTATATTCTATTCATTATTTTAGAGATTTAAGTAAATTATCTAGCATTATCCAAATCTAGTCAATTAATGCCATTGCTCTGACAGGAGAACCTGTTGCATTTTTGAGCTTTAATGGAGCAACAATAAAGTGAAATTTTTCTGAATGAATCTTTTCAAGATTTGCCAAATTTTCTACAATCAAGATTCCATTTTTAGCTAGAATGTGGTGGACAGAAAACTTTCCATCTTTTCCCAGATCAATACTTGGCGAATCAATCCCAACTAAATTGATCTTCTTTGATGCTAGATATTTGGCAGCAGACGCCGCCAATCCTGGATTTCTCAAAAAATATGACTTTTTCTGCAAATTTTTCTGCCAGCCCGTATGAAATATGACAGTTGAGCCACCATCTATAGTTCCATGTTTTTTCTCAAATTTCTTGATGTCAGTTTTCGTAATTGCCTGGTTAGCACTTTTTCTAATCTTTATCAAGACCGCCTCAGTTACCAATCTTTTAATCATAATTTGATCAATTTTTTGGCCTTTTTTGAGAAAGTGATACGGTGCATCGATGTGTGTTCCGGTATGAGAACTGAGAAATAACAATTCTAAATTATAACCGTCTTTTTCTATATTCTCCCAACTGATGAAATTTGGTTGAGGTGATCCTGGAAATGTTGGAATGTTTTCAGAAATTGTAAGTGTTAAGTCAATTACTTTCATATCTATTGGTATATCTATGAAAAGTTAAATATTGTATTTGAGGTTTTTTGGTTATGCACACTTCTTACGTATTGATCAATTCAAATCTTGGAACAGACGTTGAAATCATTGCCAAAATCAAAGAGATGCTGGCAGACGAAAAAGACGTTGAACTTGAAATCCAAGGCGTGTATGGTGTTTATGATATAATTGTTAAACTGTCTGCAGATGATGGCGCAAAACTTAGATCAATTGTTACAAACGAAATCAGAAAAATCCAGAATGTTCAGTCTACTCTCACAATGATGGTAATTGAACAGCAAGAACAATCATAATTTTTTTAATTCTTCTACTAGTTTCAAAATCTCATTTTCTGTATTGAAAACATGAGGTGAAATTCTCAAAACTGGTTTCTCAAAAATCTCTCGTTTTGCAATGATTATTCCTTTTTCTGCCAATGCCGCTACCACCTTTTCAGGATCATTTTTTCCAACCTCAAAAGAAACTATGCTCGTCCTTTCAGATTCACTCTCTGGTCCAAAAACTCTGGACTCTGGAATATTTCCAATCTCATCTATGAATAAATTTGATAATTTCATGATATGTTTTCTGATATTATCTAACCCAAAATTTTGCAAGAAATTGATTGATGATTCCATCCCTGCAAGTCCAACATAATTTCTAAAGCCTGCCTGAAATCGATCAGGCAATTCATTGTATAACAAAGCCCCATTTTCATCTGATGTGGCAGACTCTCCTCCAACACTGAGAGGTTCTAATAATTCACTTGATTCTCGTCTACAATAAAACACTCCTGTGCCCATTGGTCCGCACAACCATTTTGAACCATTAAACGACATAAAGTCACATCCGGTATTTGAAAAATCATAATCTCCTATGCATCCAACAGTTTGTGCAGTATCCAAAAAATATGGAATGTTTTCGTTTTGTAATTTTTCACCAATTTCTTTTACTGGAAGAATCAGCCCTGAATTATACAAACCATGACTTAATGCCACCAACCTAGTTTTCTTATCTAATAGTTTTTTCAAATCTTGATCTGTAAATCCACCATTTTCGTCAATCGGCAAACTTCTCACATCAATCTTCTCTCCAAGCTTTAACCAAGGAAAATAATTTGCATGATGTTCATGTTCCTTACCTCTAATGATAATATTCGAATCATTGGCAAACTTCATCCCATTTGCTACAATGTTTACTCCATCAGTCACACTTTGGGTAATTATGATCTCATCTGGTTCACATTTTACTAATCTTGAAACTGCCTTTCTCGTCTTTTCCCACAATTCTTTTATGAAAATCTCAGATTCTGGAGAATCTGGCCCCATCTCTGAATATGAGACAAGGAATTGCCTCATTGCTTCTATGCTCACCTTTGGCATTATTGAAACAGACGCGTTGTTCAGGTAGATCTTATCTGTCTGAAACTCTTCAGAAATTGAATCAAAATTCATTATATATCCGATTCAAAAATTATTACTGTTGGATAAAAACCATACAACGTTTGAAAATTTTCAATTACTTGAACAAGGTCTAACCTCATCCAGTTCTAATCTGCTCTTTTATGAAACTGCCTTTTCTAAAATTAAACTAATTCAGAAAATCGTATCTACACAAAATCTGCCTGTCTTGTATGTTGATCTTGATTTTCTTTTTTCTGGATATGTTAAATCTCAACTTCTTTCCATACCCAATCTTACACTATTCAACACAATAGAATCAAGCGTTAACGAAATTCTTCCTGAAATCCTCACAAAAATCTCCAAAGAATCTCATTTGGTAATATTTGATTCAATAAATGGATTATACAGCACTCTGTCTAATAATCCAGATTCTGGTCGAGTTGTAAATTCAATGCTGATGCTTCTTGCAAGAAATGTCATCTTCTCAAATTCAATTTTGATCATCTCAGCCTTGGCTGGAAAGAAAGAGGGGAAATGGCTTTTGCCAAATGGCAGACAAATTCTAGAAAATGAGAATATGAAAAAATTTTTCATTTCTGATCGATTAAAAATTTCAATTGAAACCTGATCGATTTCAAACACTGTTATAAAAAATTCAAACGGCGTTATAATATGTGATTTTGAGGCAAGTTATATTAAGATCAAATTATCATAATTTTTCATGCCAGTAGCAATACTTCCAGACATTAGTGAACAAATGTGCATTGGATGCGCACTATGTGTTGAAATTTGTACAACTTTGGGACCTGATGTTCTAAGAGTAAAACCAGTTGAAGGCTGGAAACGTGGTAAAGCATTTGTCTTTTATCCTGAAAGATGTATCTCTGACGGTGCATGTATTGGAGTTTGTCCAACAAAAGCAATCTTCTGGATGAGACCAATGGACTTTACAGTAGGACAACCAGTCCCACTATACAAGAACTCAGTCTTCGTAAAAGGTTGGACTGAACTAATAGATTAGTCCACCAAAAATTCTTTTTATTATCTTTTATTCTTATATTATGATCTCATATTTGATATCTTATGACAAAAATCGGTGATGCTAAACGAAAGCTCCACGGAATGATTACTGGCAAACCAGATAATTTTTCATGGTTGATAGAGAACAAACTCGCAGGAAGTGCAATTCCTACATCAATAGATGAAATCAAATGGATTCAAGAACAAGGCATCAAATCAATTGTAACAATTAGAGAAGAACCACTAGATGGGGACTGGATTAGTGAAATGAACTATCTTCATGTACTATCTGATGACATGGGTGTTCCAAGCTTTGATGATCTGAAAACTTCAGTAGATTATGTACATGAAAGAATTCAAAATAATGAACCAGTGATGGTACATTGCTTGGCAGGTCTTGGGCGCACTGGAACAATTCTTGCCTGCTATTTAATAAAATATGAAAAAATGTCAGCAGAGGATGCAATTCAACATGTTAGAGAAAAAAGACATGGTTCAATTCAGTCATTTGTACAAGAAGAACTAATTTTCCAGTATGGAAAAACCTTGCTTGATTAAGTCTATTCCGGGATGGATTCAGAAACTAATTTTCCGTCAACAACTTTGATTTTTAGTAGTTTGTTATCTTTGAATATTAAGGTAAGACCACCTTCTTCATCAGGATCTTTAACTTCAACCAAATCTTGCATTCTTACACCATCAAACTTTGCCATCTATAATCACTCCGGAATTGAGACAGTTTCAATTTTACCGTCTACCGCTTTGATGAACATGAATCTGTTATCTTTGAAAATTAATGTAATTCCACCTTCTTTATCTGGTTCTTCAACTTCTAAAACTGGTTGTCCAAGCAATCCGTCATATTTTGCCATATTACTGCCACAAAATTAACTAATTAATACTTATTTCAATCTCATTTGATTGGTTTTTTACATCTCCTTTTTTGATGTAAGGATGTGTTTCCCATGATGCAAATGCTTCTGCAGAAATTTTATGATTTCCCGTTCCCAATTCTGATGCCTTGAATGTGAATCTCTCCTCAAAATCAAAAAATTCCTTTCTTACATCTTCTTCAGTTAAAGCGATAAATGGCTCAAAGTTTTTTGCTACCTGCACCCAAATCCTTCTATCTTTCATTGGGTTCACCAGCTTTGGATTTCTAGTCCAAAAGATTGATGCCTTTCTGTAAGTGTCAATGGTCTTGCCAAGTTCATGTTTTCGAATACCTCCTTTTGCCAATTTTACTCCATATTTTAGCTTGATAGTGTTATCATTTTCATCATAGGCTTGTGTCCAATTTTTCTCAGTAAATGCATCCCTCAATCCTCCAGTGAGTGAAAATCTGACATTGATGGTAACGTTTTCATCACTAGAAAACTCGTCTTTTTCTTTCTCCAGAGTGATAACTGAAATCTGAGTTTCGGACATTATTGACATTGATTTATATCCACAATAAGTTCTTTTTTGATCAATTGAACATACAATTAATCGATTCAGATGCGAAAGAAGCCAGCCTTGCAATAAAAGATGCTGACATTGGTGCTCTATACATAATTCAACATGAACTTCTCAAAGACAAAAAAACAGATTTTGCTGGAGTCATAATTAAACATCCATTGACCAATGAAATATGGATGAGAGTAAACTCCACAACTAATCCACTACGTCAAATTTCTACAGCAGCTGATACTGCAATTAATGAAGTAGCAAATTTACAAAAACTCATCACTTCCAAAATAAAGTGAATTTAACAGATGAAATTCTGTCCCACATGTGATGTTAGGCTCAAAAAAGACTCCAATACTACAGTTCTAACCTGTCCTAAATGCAATTACACTGAAGGTGGACCAGAAGAGAAAAAGAAAACAGACATCCAGGAAGTAGAATCTGATTTTCTAGTGGTAGGAGAAAATGAGGGCAAAGAAGTTCTATCTACAATTGAGATAGATTGTGAGAACAAAGATTGTGATAGTAAAGAGGCTGTATGGTGGATGCTACAAACAAGAAGTGCTGATGAACCAACGACTCAATTCTTTAGATGCACAAAATGTAAAACAACTTGGCGAAATTACGCATAAGGCAATAAGGTTTAACTTTAGCATTTGTGACCAAAAAGTGATTTGGTTTTCTCAGCAAAGACAAATGGAGCAGATGAATGGAAGGCAATAATCTCTGCCATTTCTACACTTGTTGAAGAGGCAACATTTGAAGCAACTGTCGAAGGAATCTCCTTCCGAGGAATGGACCCTTCTCACGTAGCATTAATTGATATCAATTGGCCAAATTCTGCATTTGAAAAATACAACTGTGATAGTGATATAAAATTCGGAGTCCGTATTGATGAATTTTCAAAATTAATAAAAAGATCTGACAAAAGCGACTCAATTGAAATTAACATATCTGATGATAACATGCTTCTAGTCACCATAGGCAAGAACAAAAAATACAAGATGCGATTAATTGAAAGTTCTGCATCTGATACACCACTTCCAAAAATTCCATATGATGCAAAAATATCTCTCACCTCGTCTGCTTTAGATAAAATTCTTGGGGACGTTCAGGTAGTCTCTGATTATCTAACTATAACTTCTAGTGAATCATCTGCGACGTTTTCAGGTAAGGGTGATTCTGGCGAAGTTGACATATCATTAGAAAGCAGTCAGGATGAAATACAGGAATTATCTGTACAACAAGAAAGCACTGGAACTTACAGTCTGGAATACCTTAATCCTATAATCAAAGCAGTAGGAAGCAGCGTAGATGCTGTCACATGTGAATATTCTTCAGCAAAGCCTTTGAGAGTTGAATTTAAGGTATCAAATCTAGGCCAAATTCATTTCTATCTTGCTCCTCGTGTTGAGAGTTAAAGAATTTTAAGACCAATTGTTCAGGTGAAACTGATTTGAAATTAGTAGTAAAATTTGGCGGAACGTCACTAGCAACTGTAAAGGACATCAAAAACGTAGTCAAAACTGTAGATAAAATATCAAAAAATAACAAAACCGTAGTTGTCTGCTCTGCCGTCGATGGTGTCACTGATGAATTGATCGAGATATCATCGTTAATAGAAAAGGGAAACAAAAAAGAAGCAAACAGAATGCTAGCAAAAATATCTCAAAAGCACAAACAATTTGCCACACATCTAATAACAAATTCAAAAATTCTAAAATCACTGTCAAACAAGCTTAAATCTGATCTTTCTGAACTTGATGAATTAGTTCATGGGTTAATTTTGTTAGGTGAGGTGACTCCGCGCTCATATGATTATCTAATCTCTTTTGGTGAAAGACTCTCAATTGATTTGGTGTCATTTACACTACAAGAAATGAAAAACAAATCTGTACCATTAAGTGGAAAAGAAGCGGGAATAGTTACCGACTCTAACTTTGGTGATTCAAGACCTCTAATGGACACAACAAGAATTCGTCTATCAAAAATCATCAATGGTTATCTTGATAAAAAAACAATTCCTGTAATTGCTGGATTTGCAGGAGCTGATCAGCATGAAAACACCACAACATTTGGTCGTGGAGGCTCTGATTACACTGCAACAATAATTGCATCATGCATTGATGCAGATGAAATCTGGTTGATGAGTGACGTTGAAGGAATGATGACAGCAGATCCAAAGTTGATAAAAAATGCAAAATTACTCAAAGAAGTTTCATATTCCGAGGCAATTGAGATGGCTAGATTTGGCGCAAAACAAATCCATCCAAGAACATTTGAGCCATTACTATCAAAAAAGATCCCAATGCGAATCAGAAGTAGTTTTGATGTGAATAATTCAGGAACTCTTGTAACATCACCTCACTCAAAATCAAAGGATTCTGTAAAATGCGTATCTGCAATCAGAAAAGTTGGATTACTTGACCTGACTGGCGGTATATTATTTGCCGGACCTGGTGCTGCTGCAAAAATATTTTCAGTGCTTGCCAAAAATGACATTAATGCAATGATGGTATCATCAAATCCATCTGAATCAAGCATAACAATTGTTGTAAAAAAAGAGGATCTTCACAAGGCAGAAAATGCATTAGAGATCAATCTACTTGGGACAACTCTTAAAAAAATTGACACAATCCCAAATGTTGCAATCATTGCTGTTATTGGTTCTGGAATGAGAGGCAAAGTTGGAATAGCATCCAGAGTCTTCCTTGCAGCACAAAAATCTAATTCCAATGTGATGATGATTGCTCAAGGCTCGTCCGAGATGAATTTGGCATTTGTTGTTAAGGACAATGACTGTAAAGCAGTAGTTGAATCTCTACACAATGAATTCAAATTAAATGCAAAGTAAGACAAGGGATAAATTATTCAAAAAAACCTCAATTTTCATGGAAGGAAAGCTGTACATTGTTGGAGTTGGTCCTGGTCATCACGATCACATGACATTTCGAGCTAAACAAGTAATTGAAGAAAGTGACACAATTGTTGGTTATACAACTTATGTTAATTTAGTTGAAGATCTGATTCAAGGAAAAGAAATACACAGTTATGCAATGACTCAGGAAGTTGAGCGTGCACATCAGTGTATTGATTTAGCTAAAGAAGGAAAAATTGTATCACTTGTCTCTAGCGGTGATCCTGGAATTTATGGAATGGCTGGATTAATCTTTGAAGTATTGGCCGAGTCTGGTTGGGATCCAAAAAGTGGTTTACATGTGGAGTTGGTTCCTGGAGTCTCCGCACTAAACTCTTGTGCAAGCATAATTGGTTCTCCACTAATGACTGACTTTGCAGTTTGTAGTATGAGTGACTTGTTGGTTCCATGGGAAGTTATTGTAAAACGAGTGGAGGCTGCAGCACAAGGAGACTTTGTCATAGTAATTTACAATCCAGCAAGCAAAAAAAGAATTCATCAATTACAAGACGCTAGACAAATTATACTGAAATATAGAAAACCATCAACACCTGTTGCAATTATCAAAGGTGCATTTAGAGAATCTGAGACTGTAATTATGACAGATCTAGAGCATATGGAAAACTATGCTGACAAACTTGGAATGATTAGCACTGTTATCATTGGAAACTCATCTACATACAACTTTAAGGATTTAATGATTAATCCACGTGGTTACAAATCAAAATATAATCTAGAAGAACAAGAAATTAAAAACTAGTGACTGCTTTTAATTAATTCAAACAATTCGTTACTCAATGAAATTTTATCTCTGATTGGGGCAATAATTTTTACCATATATTCTCCCATAGTATTTTTCAAATCACCTGGGTGCAAGTTCTTTTGAGCAAAATCTGCTTCCAATTCTTCAAAGGAATTGTACGTAACATTTCCTCCAAATTTTTCGGGTCTTTCGATAGATATTGAATCGTATTCATGAAAGACAATCTGTCTAGCCATTTCTAGAACTGGGTTGTTCTCTACTAGTCCTTCCTCACACCACCCTTTCCTAATCTTCTTTCTAATCTCATCATCTGAATTATGAATAAAAATTCCTGAATTAGGATCTGATTTACTCATCTTTCCTGGTTCAGTTGCAGTATTATCTTTTGGTTGTGTCAATCCAGGCAATAGGGAATGATGTATCGCAACGGGAACCTTCCATTTCATTTTTGGGAAAATTTCTCTTACCAACATGTGAATTTTTCGTTGATCCATTCCGGCATGAACTATATCCAAATCTAAAGAGTGAATGTCTGCTGCTTGCATTGGTGGGTATAGTAATTTTGCTAAATCAATTTTTTCTTCGTTTTCTGATCTTCCCATGATTGTTAATGTACGCATTGTCCTTGCGAGTGACATGTGTTTTGTAAATCTCACAAGTTCTGCCCAATATTCCTTTTTTGAATCGTAAAGTTCTGTTCCCATTACAATGTTTACGCCAGGACAGACCAGTCGAAATGCATCTGCGTAATATTTAGAAACCTTTGAAATTGTCTCGAGGTTTCCTCCAAGTTTGTCATTAATCAAGGTGTGCCAGTCTGCCAAAAACACAGTACAGTCAATTCCTGCCTTGATAAAGTCATTAATTTTGAAACCCGTACTGATTAAACTTCCAAGATGTAAAAATCCAGATATTTCTAATCCTATGTAATGTTTTGGCTTAGAATTTGTGCTTAGCAATTCAATTAGCTCTGCTTCGTCTTTTACTATTTCTTTTGTAGGAGGTCTTTTGATTAATTCTACTTTTTCTGCAACATCCATTTTAACAAATTTTACTTTTGTTTATCTATAAAGTCTTGTATTAATATTTGAAAATAATCACAGAAATTTTCTTACACCCTAATAATCAAACATTTCAATTGTATTGTTTGTAATCTTTTCTAACAATGATGGATAAAACTCTCTTAATACTCCGTTAACCATCTCTGGATTTTTTAGAGAAAATCTGTTTGAAGGAATGTCATATTCTTTCAGGATGATCTTTTCTCTGAATAGTTCATTAAGATTCACAGATACTACTGAGGGTGATTTTTTCAGAAATTTTCTTATCTCTGTAGCAGTAGCAACCTCTCTTTTCAGTAAGTATAGAATCAGTCGTTTGTGGGTATCTATTGTCAAATATTTGCATATTTTAGCCTCATATTTTGGCATGCCCAGTGGATACAGACGTGTAACCCGTGGTGTTCTCTCTAGTTCGATTAATTGTTCATCTTCTAGTTTTTTTACATAATGAGCGAGTGTTCCATTTCTAATATCTGACATCCTCATGATCTCATTGAACCGAATTCCGGGATTTTTCTCAACAAGTTCTAAGATTATATCTTTTCTATCCACCACAGTTTTTAAAGAATCATATATTTATAGACTCTGTCTCGTAAGCCAGCGTTATCTCTATGATAGAAAAAAAATTCCTTTACCGTTTGTAAAAAAGTCCTAATGCAAACAACGCCGTCATAACTAGAATTGACAAGTCAAATATATTTTCCCCTGATATGTTCATTACAACCGTTTTTGGAACATCTATCTTTTCAAACAAGTAAACTAATTGTCCAATCGCCAAAGTCCCAAATGCAGCTGCAGAAAATAACATTCTTGTAATTTTAGTTTGTTGATAAGCAATCAGTGTCATCCCAAACAAAAAGACTGCCAAGAGAAAACCAGCTTCATGAATTGCTATATGAAAATAATGTGAAGTATGAAAAAAGTGAGGCGAAATTAGTGGAATCGAGATTAATGTTGAAGAAACAAGTAAGATAATTAAAAAATATTTTCTTCGAGAACTGTTAAGCAAAAGTGTCAATAGACATAATATTACGTGAATTAAATATAAAACCTTTATCTGATTCTCACTACTAAACTATTGTTCGTCAGGCATTAATTCATCTTGAGACTTTCTTGGTTTCTTACTTAGATAGAATGCGTGGGCACTAATTATGAACCCTACCAACCAAATTTTTGTTGCAAATATCAAATTCCATGGTCTATCTGGATCTGGATAGTCAACTATCAATCTATCAATGTCGGGAGTTGTTCCATCAAGTACCATTTGTGCTGTAATCTCTGCGTTAAGTACAGTAAAACTCCACAAAACTTCGTATAGACAAATTACTGCAAAGCCCAACAACATTAATTGTAATAGCGCCATTCTGTAAGATTCTAATCCAACAGTCTTCTTCCAACCAATTCTTGAAACACAATACCATGCAATTACACATGCAAATGACAACCAAGTTGTAAGGTTCGCAAAGTTTTCAAATGGAACGTGAGTATTTACTAAAATTTCACCCATCACATAGGTCCCATTTTCCTGCCATTCTCCAATCATCATAACTACGCCGTAAACCATAATGATTCCCATCATTGCAGCAGCTGCATAAAACACATACAAGAAAACCTTGTATTGCTTATCATGTTCCTGTAGATGACGAACTTTCAATTCATCGATTTTTAATAGACCTAGTATAAAATTATTTCAATCATATTATATGATGAATTCAGTAACCATCTTTCTGTCGCTGCCTGTTGATCTCGTTTTTTCTCTCATATTCTTTTAAAATGTCATCAGGCGTGAGGTTTAGCTCAAGTGATGCTTGAACTACAAAGTGCCAGATGTCGATCAGTTCTTCTCGTGCTTCTGCTTCGTTGAATGCAGTTGGTGTCTTCCACCACTTCCAGTTTGTAGTTCGTTGCAGTTCCACCGCTTCATGTATTATTGCAGTACACAGTGCAGACACCTTATCTTCCGTATCTTTTGGATATCTATCAAGATTCATCATGTCTGCAAGACCTTTCTGAAGTGCAAAGATTGAATCTAGTCTATCTCCCATGATTAATAAAAAAAATTGTTATCTATAACTCTTCAAAAAGTAACCATCTTTTCATACTGTCTGATTCTTTTTGTAATGTCAGATTTTTTCAATGACGTTAATCCTGCCAATCCATATCTCTCAACAGCAAATGAGCCCATCACGTTTCCATAAATGATTGATTTTTTAATTTCTGAAAAACTCGTCTTGTTCTTTGAAGCCAGATGACCAATCATCGCCCCTGCAAAAGAATCTCCTGCACCAGTTGGGTCTACCACTGATTCTAATGAGAATCCGACTGATGGAAACACTACATCTTCATGAAATAGTAATGCGCCGTGCTCCCCTTTCTTAATTACAACATAGCTGGCACCCCAGCCCATCATCTTTTTTGCACATTTGATTAAATTGTCTTCTTTTGTGAGTAGTTTTGCCTCTTCATCATTAATGACTACTGCATCTACCGATTTTATCATCTTAATTACTGCATTACGTTTTGTCGCAATCCAAAATTCAATAGTATCGCACATTGAAAATTTCACATTATCAAATTCCTTGATAATTTTTGCATTTTGTTCTGGGTCATTGTTTGCTAGATACACAAACTCGGATTTTTTGTATGCATCTGGAACTGTTGGTTTGAATTCTGCTAATACGTTTAGTTCCGTTTTGAGCGTCTCTCTCACGCTCATGGTTTTGTCATATTTGCCATCATATCTGAATGTCTTTCCGTCAAGAACAGTTAGCCCTTTCAGATCAAGATGATTTTTTAACACTGTATGATATTTTTTCGGAAAATCACTTCCTACAACTGCAATTAGTCCTGGTTTTGTGAAAAAACTAGCAGAAATTGCGGCAAATGTTGCAGCTCCTCCCAGTACATTTTTCAGAGTTTTTTTTGGGGTTCGAATTGTATCTAGTGCAGTTGATCCAAAAACTGTTAACATGTGGTTTTTTTGTAAAAATATCTATAAATCCGTTATCAACAGAACCGCCCCTTAATGACTTTGTGTACAACTTTTGATTATCTCTCTAAGCTACTTTGAGCTAGCAAAATAAATCAACATCAGCATAGATTACACATGGCAAAAATCCGAATCAAACAAGGCTCAAACGAAATTGAGATCGATTCTAGAGACTTTTATGTTGATAATGACTCTGTAGCTGAAGTTGTGGAATCACTGAAACAATTGCTTAATGAAAGACCACAAACTGATGTAATGAGTTCTTTGGACAATGCTGAGTTCCACGAGCCTGAATTCTCATCCCCTTCTACAATTGCAGTAGATGACATTAAAAACAAGTTGAGAATTTTAGCAAAAGACTCTTTCTTTGATCAGCCAAAGACAGTTGGCGAAACTGTAGCGCAAATGTCAGAGTACGGTTGGTCTGCAAGTCCATTTGATGTATCTGTTGCATTAACAAAGATGGCCTTTAACAAGGAATTCTTAAAAAATACAATAGATGAAAGAAACCAATACATCTCAAAAGAAGCATTACTAACTAACTAGAATCAAACCTGCATTTTTGAATAAAGTATACATACTTTGTAAGCTTAATCTTGCGATGGAAGAAAAACAAGAAATTCCTGAAGAGATAGATGACCATCTTAAACTATTTGGAAAGGAACCTTGGGAGGTAGAATATGGTGATAAATGTCCGCTATGTAATTCTAGATTTGACGAGTTTGAAGGATGTGCTTGTGACTCTAAAGGAGATTAATTTTTCTTTAATTTAATAGCAATTCCAATAATCACTGCAATAATAGCACCACCAATAATTGCAAAAATCATTGTATTGTCCTCGTTATTTTTTGCGTCTGGACTAGTATCTTTCCACTCTTCATAAAGCTGTTCTTTTGAAATATCATCTAATTGTTCATCATTTTGCTTTGTCTCTCCTGTAGTTTCTTTGACAGGTGCCGGAATTCTCTTCTCTAACTTCTCAAGTAGTTTTTCGTGCTCCATCTCTGTTGATCCAACAATATGAATAACTCCTTCTATGTCTGCTCTAAATGAAAGATTTGCATGTGTAGCAGTTTGCCCATATTCACTTTTTCGAATTTGATCTGATTCAACTAAAATGTCCTGATCAATTTCTGACAGGTATACATGATATGGCGACAAAAGTAAATCCAACGGAATTTTTATCGAAAACAACTGATTTTCTTGGTTAACATAGAATGACAAATAATTTAGTTCATCTATAAAATTCAATTCACCAATTGCTCCATCTGATAAAAACTCTACAGAATGTTCTTCACCTGTATTGGAAATTTCTTCAAACTTTGTATCGGTTCTAACCACTGTTTTTGTAATTGGTTCCATATTATCAAAAAATTCTATTACTAAATCACACCCAACGCAATTAATTCCCTCTGCACCAGAAATATCAATAGGACGTGAATTTGCAAAAATTAATTCAACCTCTTCATCAACGTAAATCATTACATCATGTGGAAACTGGAAGTGTTTTGTCCACATTCCGTTATTGAACTCTAGAAAATTTTCTAAATCATATTCCGCAACTAAATCATAAGCGGCAAATGCTTTTTGTCCAGCTATGATATATTCGGATTCTTCAAAAGTTTCCCCAACAAATCCAATTGGTCTCAAATAATCTCCATCTTCGTCTGTTACTTCGAGGTTTGAATGCTTTCCAGGCAACATTTTAATCAATTTTGGTTCATGAGGCTGCCACGTATCTCCAACAATAATGTGCTTTACATGAACGGTTGCATCTTTACCAATCTCAAAAACAATCTTATCGGTTTGTATTACTTGTGCAAAACCTGAATCAAATCCATCCCACTCGTAAAATTTGGAAATATCAATTTGCTCATTAGACTCATCAGCATATGCTTGAGAATTTACTGAAAATAACAACAACAATGTAAAGACTGCAACAAAAATTCTCTTATCCAAGACTCTACTCTGAAATTGAAACTTTGGACATTTTTGCATCTTCTAGAGGACAGTCGTTCTGATCCTTTTGAAGGTTTACTATCGTATCTGCAACATCCATTCCTTCAGTAACCTCGCCAAATACGGTATATTCTCTGTCAAGGAATGTACTGTCTTTTGTTACTATGAAAAATTGAGAGCCTGCGCTATCTGGATCCATTGCTCTTGCCATAGAAACTATTCCTCGCAAGTGTGATCTGTTACTAAATTCGGCTTTGACATTATATCCAGGTCCGCCCATTCCCCATTGACTTTTCATGTTTGGGTCCTTTGTATTTGGGTCTCCTCCCTGAATCATAAATCCTGGAATCACCCTGTGAAACAATGTTCCATCATAGAATCCTTCTTTTGCTAGTTTAACGAAATTTCTTACAGTTTCTGGTGCCAAATCTGAAAGTAAATCAAATGAAATATTTCCGTGATTAGTTTCTATATTAACACTAGTCAATGTCGCAACGACATGCGATTATCATAAGAGTCTTTTGATCATTATTTTTTTTCCAATGAAAAGCTTTTATCATTGTAATCTTTTCAACATCTTTCTTCATAAAGCTGCGAATGACGTTTCTGTTAATCTGTAAATTGAAATTTTATATAGATCAGTATTGCACGATCCAGTGTGAATCGTACTAATCAAAGCACTGTAATCAAAGCAGCAATCAATTCTTTGCTTGATAAAGGTGTTACAGATAAGCAAGACATCTACACTAAAGTCGTTGACGAACTAGGAGTTCCAAGACCAACCGTAAGACGAGTTGCTCGAGATTTAAGAAACGAACTTTTAGAAAAAATTCAAATCTTACAGTCTGATACTAAAACATCTACTGCTACTGTAGAAGTAACTGCAGAGCAATAATTCCCCTTTTCTATATCGTTCTTTATATCTAAAAATCTACCATTAACGTTATATTTTGGGAATTTTGTTTGTTCATTAATGGGACATGTAAATAACCACCTTGCTACGCTTGTTTCAGGCGTATTTGCAGTTGTTCTGACTGGTTTATACTTCCCTCTAGTTGACTTTGCACCATCACTTTCTTTCGTATTCACAATGGCGGTGCCAATTATGTGGTTTATGGTATTCATCTGTTGGGTTGCACAAAAGGCAGCAGATTACAATCATGGTCAATTGCATACTCATGATGAAAAAAAAACCACGAATTAACGCCTAAAGAAATTACTACATACAAACTAGATCTAGAAAAAGACCTTTCTGATGTCACAGATGCAAAAGATGATGAAATTACACAACTAAAAAAGGAAATTGAGAATCTCAAGACCAAAGTTGAGATTGAATCAATCCGTGCTGAAATTTACAACCTAAAGATGCTTGCACAACAAAAATAACTACTCTTCACAGTGTTCACATTTGAATTCATATTCATGATTCTTTCTGCACCCTGGACAACTAACAGCTCCTCCAAAATGACACTTACATTCACACGTCTTTTTTGTTTCTGTGACCACTGGAATAAATTCTCAGTCATGTTAATATATTATTGACGTAATATTTTTTTTATGAAGACAAAAATTGGAGTTTTTGCCGGATTGTTTGTTCTGGTTGCAATGATTGGAATGTCTCCTTCATTTGCAGACTCTAACACAACTGTACTTTCTACAAACGATGGAGTACAACTAACAAAAACAGTTGTACCAATGTCAATTTCTCCTGATAATACAATGCCATGGGGATTCATTGAGGGTACTGTAGAAAATCATGCAGAAGGTTATCCTGTAATTCTCCAAATTTACCAAAACGATGAACCTGTTCATTTTGCACAAACTAGTGTGGACGAAGATGGTACATACGAATACAAATTTCGTGCAAGAAATGTTGATGGTAATAATGTAATCGATGTATACGAAGGTAATTACGAAGTTAAAATCTTCAAGTCAGTAAAAATTACAGGAACAAATCTAATCTAATTTCTTTTTGCTAATTCTAACGTTTTGTCTACCATTTCATTTAATCTGGATTTGACATCTTCATCTGTGATTTCACCATCTGCGATTTTATCAGCAGTTACAAATACTGGAGTTGGATTTGTTATCACTCTGAAATATGACATTAATTGTGTGAGCAGTGTTTGGACATCGGTAAATCCAATCATGCCTGATGCTATAATGGATAAACCTGCAGTTTTCCCCTCAGTTTCCTTGTAATTAACAAATTCAAACAAATTCTTCAAAGCGGCACTGTACATGGAGTTGTAAATTGGTGTTCCAATTAACCATACATCTGCTTCTGTGATATCTTTTGCAGCCTGGAGTGTCTTTTCGTTATAGTCATTTACCCATCCCCTATAATACTCAAAACCACCTTCTGACAAATTAACAAATTTCACTTCAACATCTTTCTGTTTTACATAATTAACCACGTGTTTCATCATGATCTCCGTATTGGCATTCTCTCTTGGGCTTCCAGAAATCACTACAACTTTCATAACATAATTCAAAATTACGCATAATTTAAGTAAAAGCGGGCTCGAAGGGCTTCGATCCCTCGACCTATAGCTTAGGAAGCTACTGCGCTATCCATGCTGCGCCACGAGCCCAGCAGAAAAATAACTTGAAATAATTTAAGCGTAGTTAAGATTGGACTTGATCATCTCTTGAATTTCATTCCAGGACTGATCTTCCTTCTGTTCCCATTTCTCGTAATAAACAACATCTTTCAGTTCTAATCTTGGTAACCATCCTGACCGTTCTAAATCTGGTTTATCTTCAAAATTTGTTACATGCCCAAGACAAAGATATGCAACTGGTACAATATGTTTAGGTAATTCTAATTGTTCTTTTAAAATGTCATTAGATACTATGCTGACCCACCCCAAACCAATGTTTTCTGCTCTTGCCGCTAACCATAGATTTTGTATAGCACAGCAAACACTGTAAATCCCTGCTTCAGGAATGCTTGTGGTTCCAATAATGAATGGTCCAAATTTTGTAGGGTCATATGTGACACAAACATTGACATCTGATTCCATTATTCCTTCTAACTTGAGAGCAAGATACTCCGATCTTTTTGGGTCTTCAACTAATTCTGATGCTCGTTTATTCTCTTTTTGGAATGACTCTTTGATCTTTTGCTTAGTGTTTGTATCTTTAATCAAAATAAAGTTCCATGGCTGTGAAAATCCAACTGATGGTGCATGATGTGCTGCGTGAAGAATTTTTGTTAATGTTTTTTCCTCAATTGGCTCTTGTGTGAAATGTGATCTCACATCTCTTCTAGAATAGATTGCTTTGTAAAATCCAGCCTTTTCACCATCTGTAAATTTATCACTCAATTTCTAGCCTCATTTTCATCATCTCTTAAACGTTAATAATGTTCTTCCAATTTTTTTATTTCACGGGCCGGTGGTCTAGTTTGGTTATGATACTGCCTCGACACGGCAGTGATCGAGAGTTCAAATCTCTCCCGGCCCACTCTAAATTTTAAAATTAAGAACTAGTATCAAAATCTAATTCTACAATACTCCATGCTGACTCGACTGTCATCATGCCTGTAGCACTGTACTGTACTGGTTCTCCACTAACTATTTTATCATAAACTGTTTTGTTTACATCTGACATTTCCACTGAAATTTTATTATTCAGTGGTATTTCAGCATCTGGATAAAATGCTGCACGACCTGGCATCGCCACATCTTCTGTTGAATATGTTCCATTTCCAATAGAACTTCCATCTGCAAACAGCTCATATGTAATTACTGGAACAGTTAGTGTTACATCTCCTCGGTTTGCTACAAGAAATGTCACTTTGAGTGTTGCACGATTTTCAATACTGTTTACATCCATTAGTTCTACTGATTGCAATTCAATTGTTGCACTAGAAAGGTCGTCATTATCCAAACTTGCATAGTAAACAATTCCGCCCATCAATCCTAGTAATGCAAATATTGCAACAAACAATATTGAACGACCTGGCGGTTTCATTGATAATTTTTTTAGATTTTATACTAAAAAACCTTGTTAAGAGTCAAATAGAGTTCTAACATCATAGTGTCATGGCATTAGAGCAAGCACTACTAACATGGGTTCACATTACAAGTGCGGCAATCTGGGTTGGCGGCTCTTTATTCATCGGTGTTGTATTTGCACCAATTTTGAAAAAAATGTCAATGCCTGTTGAAGAAAGGCTGCAATTAATGGTACAAGTTGGAAGACGTTTTAACAAATTAGCCATGCCTGCTTTGTTTATTCTAATGGCAACAGGAATTTATCAGGCACATCTTGTATTGCAATCTGATATTTTGTATGAGACTAGCTATGGTAATGTTTTGATTATTAAGATAATTCTAGTTGTAGCATTATTAATCACATATGCTGTTCATGTTAGAATAATCAGAAAAGATGTTGAGGATAAAATTATTGCAAAAGAAATGCCTCAAGAACAATTACAACAATTAAGGAAAAAAATCATCATATTGGGAGAAGTAACTGTTGTCTTGTCAGTCATAATCTTATTCTTAGCATCAGTTCTTAATGCCGGTGGACAATTATGATTGGATTTCTAATAGGTAGATTTCAACCATTTCATCTGGGTCATCTAGAAGCAATCAAATTTGCTTTATCTAAAGTTGAACATCTGCATATTGGAATAGGAAGCTCAAACAAAAGCCACGAAAAAAGAAACCCATTCACAGCTGATGAAAGAAAAAAGATGATTTTATCATCTATTGACGATGAATTGGCAAAAAATCTCTCAATACATTACATCCCTGATGTTGATGATCATTCAAAGTGGACTCATCTTGTAGACGAAATAATTCCTGAATACGATGTTGTCTTTTCTAATGATGATTTCACTCATGAGCTTTATGGTAAAAGAGGAAAGTCCATAATCTCTGTAGAATTGAAATCTCGCAGTGATTTATCTGGAACCAATATTCGAAATCTCATCTTAACCGATCAAAACTGGAAACAGTTTCTTCCTTCAGGAACTATAGATGTTTTATCCAAAGCTAATGCCCAAAAGCGATTAGCGGATCTTTAATTATAAATAACCTTCAAACAGGGCAGCTATAGGAGAAACAGAACTTGGAATATCTATCAATGCTGCCTGGTCCAACAAATGTACCAAACAGAGTTATGCGAGCAATGCTTGCTCCAATAATTAATCATAGAAGTGATGATTTTGTTGAATTGTATACTGATGTTGTTTCAAAAACACAACAAGTCTTTGAAACACAGAATGATATTGTAGCATTATCTGCATCTGGAACTGGCGCAGTTGAAGCAGGCGTCATAAACATTGTTAAAAAAGATGATAAAGTAATCATACCTGTTAATGGAGAATTTAGTAACAGATTATCACAATTAATAGAAGGTCAAGGCGCAAATGTAATCAAATTAGAAACTCCACCTGGAGAAAATGCTACTTTTGATCAAGTTAAAGAAGCTTTTGATAATAACAATGATGTCAAAGCATTCTATGTTGTGCATAATGAAACTTCTACCGGCACAATGGTAAATTATCTCGATAAAGTTTCAGATCTAACATCACGTAATGATTCGATGTACATAGTAGATTCAGTTTCATTACTTGGCGGTGCACCATTGCCTGTTGATAAATGGAACATTGATGTATGCATGACTGGTGCACAAAAAGCAATTGCTGCACCACCCGGAATTTCTCCAATATCTATAAGCCCTAAAGCTAAAAAATACATGATTGAAAATCCACCCGCAACAATGTACTTTAACCTAGCACGATATTTCAAATATTACGAGGAATCTAAACACACTCCTTTTACTCCTGCGTTGCCATTGCTTTATGCATATAGAGAAGCATTATCAATTTTATTAGAAGAAGGATTAGAAAATGTCTTTAACCGTCACAAGACTTGTTCTGATGCACTATACGCTGGTCTAAGTGCAATAGGACTAACACCATTTGCAAAAGAAGAAGATCGTTCAATATCGATTGTAGCTTTGAATTATCTTGATGGATTGGAAGACAAAACCTTTAGAAGTACTCTTGCCGATAAATTCAAAGTACTTGTTGCAGGCGGATTTGGAAATCTAAAAGGTAAAGTTTTCAGAGTTGGCTGTATGGGTGAAGTAAGTCCATATCATGTAATGAGAACAATCTCTGCAATTTCATCAACATTAGCAATGATGGGTTATGATACTGATGCTCAAGCAGGTCTGAAAACTGCTGAAGAAAAACTAAAGTCACTTAATTCGCTCTAACTTAATATAAGGAAATTCAAAATCGACTACGTTGACATTCAAAAAAGGACAATTAATTTTACTTGACTACACTGCCAAAATTAAAGACAGTGGAGAAGTCTTTGAAAGCACAAACGAAGAAGAAGCAAAAAAACACTCAATTCATGATCCTAATCTAAAATACATGCCAAAACTGGTCTCTGTCGGAGAGGCTTGGGTTCTCAAAGGATTAGATGATGCACTACCTGAAACTAAACCTGGCGAAAAAAAGACAATTGAAGTTTCACCTGACAAAGGATTCGGTGCACGAGACAAAGGTAAAGTGAGAATGATCCCTCTCAGAAAACTTGGTGAAGATGCAGAAAAAGTTTCAGTGGGAGACACTGTTGAAATTGATAATAAGAAAGGAATAATTCGTTTTATTGGTTCTGGCAGAGTTCAAATAGATTATAATCATAGATTTGCCGGTAAAACAATTGTTTATGACGTTGATGTAAAAAAATCTCTTGATTCTGATAATGATAAAGTTTCTGAAATTCTAAAATCACGATTACCTGTAGAAAATGATAAAATTAATTTCAAACAGACTGGTAATACAGTAGACATTACAATTCCTGAAGAAATTTTTAGAGCAGATGGATTAGCAATTATCAAACATTTTACACAAATGGACTTGTTCAAATTTGTACCATCGTTAGAAAAAGTAAATTTTGTAGAATCATATGAGAACAAACAGGCAAAAAAAGAAGAAAAATCTGAAAAACCTGTAGAAAAAAAATCTAAATAATTACAAAACACCAGTACTTTTTGCAAGCTTTAATGCTTCTTTCTCAGTCATTTTCGCTTCTTTTAGTATTGTATATCTCTCAGGACGTAATGATTGTGCTATTACTAATGCTTTAGCCAATATTTTTGGTGCTAACCCAATCTGTTTGGCAGTTGTAGGTGCACCAGAATTTTTCAAAGTTTTTACAATCTTTTTCCAATTTTGTCCCTGTAACTTTGCAATCATTATGGAGCCTATTCCACATTTTTCTCCATGTAATCCAACTCCAAATTTTAAATGATCAACTGCATGTGAAAAAAGATGTTCTGCACCTGAGCAAGGTCTACTACTTCCTGCTATACATGATGCAACTCCTGCACTGATTAAGGCTTCAACAATTACTCTAACATCTACGTCATTCTTGGAAAAATTTTCTGCACTTTCTATTAGTATCTCTGCACTCATTGAAGCAAGATTTGCCGAATATCTTCCATAATATTCCCCTGTCTTATCACGACCTAATTCCCAATCATGAACTGCAGTAACCTTTGCCATCAAATCACCACATCCACTTGCAAGCAATCTCTTTGGCGCTTTTTTGATTATATCCAGATCCACAAATACTCCTAGTGGAGCAGTTGCAACCAATGAATGTGGTTTTTCTCCCCTAACAGAAACAAATGGACTTGCAATTCCATCATGTGATGCAGAAGTAGGTATACTAACAAATGGTCTTCTTAGATTAAACGAACATAATTTTGCAATATCTACAGAACGTCCTCCACCTAATCCTATGATTATATCACTTTTTGTAGCTTTGACTTTTTTTTGTATTTGTATGGTCTCTTTTACTTGATTTGATTTTGCTAAATGCCAAACTGCAGTAATTTTTGAATCTTTTAATGACTGATCAATTTGTTTACCGATTATTTTTTTTACATTTTTTCCTGAGATGATTGAAACTTTTTTTGGATTAGATAATGATTTTAAAAATTCTCCAACTTGTTCGATATTCTTTTCACCAACAACGATCTGTCTTGGAAGCTCCATCGTATGCGATTTTCCGCTCTTCTTGTTCAACACTTCGTTCCTATGACAAAGTTATTTAAAAGGGTCTAATATCATTGATATTATCTCAAAACGAGGTAATCTTATGTCGAATAATGTTGAAGAAAAAATATTACACGGAACAACCACTGTAGGAATCAAAGCCACAGATGGTGTGGTATTGTGTGCAGATATGAGAGCAAGTGCCGGATATTTTATCGCAAACAACAACACAATGAAAATCCAAAAAATTGAACAACATGTTGGTCTTACCTTGGCAGGTGGTGTAGCAGATGCACAAAATATTGTAGATGTATTACGTTACCATGCAAACTTACACAGAATTCAAAACCAAGAACCTATTCCAGTTAACTCACTAGCACGACTTACCTCCTTGATGTTCCATCAAAATAGAGGTTATCCGTTCATTGCAGATATACTAGTAGGTGGTGTTGACGCAAAAGGTCCTGCTTTATTTAACATCGACATGTTTGGTTCTGTCGAAAATAAAAATTATGTAACAACTGGAAGTGGTTCCCCAGTTGCATATGGTCTGTTGGAAGAAGAATACAAAAATGACTTGACATTAGAAGATGCAAAAGTTGTTGCATTACGTGCAGTCAAGGCAGCCATAACAAGAAATATTGGAACTGGTGATGGAATCAATGTAGCATTGGTTGATAAAAATGGATTCCGTCTTTTAACCGAAGAACAAAAGAAATCTGTCCTCCCTCTTTAGATTAATTGCAAAAAAAACAACAACAGCAAGTAGATCAATCTAGCCAAAATATAATGGCAACCATACTGACAAGTATACCCAAAGATGCTAATGTTACAAAAATTGACTATGAAGGACCTCGTATTGCTCTTTACACAAACAAGCCTCGCTTTTTAATGGAGAATAATGACATAATCTCCAACCTTGTCAATCAAATCAAGAAGCGTATTGTCATAAGAACAGATGTGAAAATTAGAAAATCTGAAGAAGATGCAAGAAAAATTCTAGATTCTGTGGTTCCAGCTGATGCAGGACTAGAGGCTACATTTTTTGATACTGCCACAGGTGAAGTATCAATTGAGGTAAAAAGACCGTGGCTTTGTCAAAGAAATGCACAAGAATTTAATCATGCAGAGGTGACTGAGCAAACTGGCTGGAGATTAAGAGTAAGAAAATCAACTACAAAACCATCAAACACAATCAAAGCAATCAATTATCAATTAAAAGTCTCTTCTGCAGAAAGAGCAAAACAACTAAAAACTGTTGGAGAAGAAATTTTCAGACCTAGACTTGTACAGAAATCTGAAGTATCATTACTAACATTAGGAGGATTTGGACAGGTCGGACGCTCTTGTATGCTTTTGACTACTCCTGATAGTAAGGTGCTAATTGATTGTGGCGTGAATCCTGGTGCAAGAACACCTTCTGAAGCATACCCTCGTTTGGATTGGGCTAATATCTCATTAGATGAGCTTGATGCTGTCGTTATTGGACATGCTCACTTGGATCACACTGGATTTCTACCTGTATTGACAAAATATGGATACAAAGGACCAATCTATTGTACTGAACCTACCTTGCCAATGATGAATCTGATTCAACTAGATGCAATCAAGGTTGCAGGTGCACAAGGTCGTACACCAATGTATGCAGAAAGAGATGTTCATCAAATTATGAGACAAACAATTGGTCTCTCATACGGAACTGTTACTGATATTTCACCTGACATTAAACTAGTCTTGGCAAATGCAGGTCATATTTTGGGTTCTGCATCATGTCATTTTCATATTGGTAATGGTGATCATAATTTTGTCTATTCCGGTGATATCAAATATGGAAAAAGTATGTTACTAGAAAGTGCTGATACGCGATTTCCACGTGTTGAAACATTGTTAGTTGAAAGTACCTATGGTGCAAAAGAAGACATTCAGCCATCAAGAGAAGAAGTAGAAAATGCATTTATCAAATCTGTAAACGAAATTCTTACGGGTGGAGGTAAAGTTTTGATTCCAATTCCAGCTGTAGGACGTGCGCAGGAACTAATGATGGTTATTGACAAATATATGAAATCTGGCCAGTTAACAGAATCACCTGTTTTCATGGAGGGAATGATTCAAGAAGCAACAGCAATCCATGAGGCTCATCCTGAATATCTTGAAAGATCTCTAAAACAAAAAATCTTAGAAACAGATGATAATCCGTTTGATTCAGAATACTTTACAAATATTGAACATGCCGATGCAAGAGATGAGCCATTAAGAGAAGATTCTCCATGTATTGTAATTGCCACATCTGGAATGCTTGAAGGTGGTCCAGTTTTAGAATATTTCAGAAACTTTGCTCCAAACCCAAAAAACAAAATTCTTTTTGTTTCTTATCAAGTAAATGGAACTTTAGGAAGAAGAGTAATGGATGGTGCAAGACAAGTAACAATTATGGGAAGAGACGGAAAGGTTGAAGTTGTCACAATTAACTGTGGAACAGAAAAACTTGAGGGATTCAGTGGGCATAGTGATTATAATCAATTAATGTCATATGTACAAAGATTAAGACCAAAACTTCGACGAGTTCTTGTCAATCATGGAGAAAGAAGAAAATCACAAAACCTTTCATCATCAATTAACAGAATGTTTAGAGTCACAACTCATTATCCACAAGTTCAAGAAGCTATAAAATTATTTTAAATCATAATCCGGCTTCCAAATTTTTACATTTGGTGGGGTCACAATGATTCTTTCTTCTCCTAATCTGGCAATATCAGCCTCTGCATTTCGTGCAATAACATAAAGCTCTTCTACAACCTTACGTAATTTCTCAACATCTTTTTGTGCTAATGGTGTAACTCTCAAAATGAGAACCATTCCTTTTTTGATGTCTTCTTTTATTGAATGTAAATCACTAGGATCACGAATAGTGATTGCCTTCAAATACGTTGTATTCACTTCTTTTTGCACAGCTTATTGGAGATCTACACCCTCATAAACTCTTTTGATCCATCTAGCCTCAAAAAATTAAACAACACACAATTCTTTTGTGAATTTATGTAAAAGAATTGGATTTTTCTGCGTTACAATTAATGAATCTTCAATTCTTACACCAAACTTGTTTGGAATGTAAATTCCAGGTTCTACAGTTATTGCCATATTTTTTTCTAACTTTGTAGAACTTCTAGGTCCAATGGTTGGCAGCTCATGTACATCTAATCCAATACCATGTCCCGTGGAATGAATGAAGTACTTTCCATATCCTGATTCATCAATAATTTTTCTACATGCATCATCAATTTTTTTACAATCTATCTTTGGTTTTACAGATTTTAGTCCAGCTTTTTGTGATTCTCTAACAATTTCATAAACATTTTTTTCTTCATCAGAAATTTTTCCTAGTGCAAATGTTCGTGTTGCATCTGAAACATAACCCTTGTAACGTAATGTTAAATCAACAACTATCAATTCATTTTTTTTAAATTTCCTATTTGTTACTTGTGCATGAGGCAATGCACCATTTGGACCGCCTGCTATGATTAATGGATTTAATGTAGAACGATAACCCGTATCAAACATTTCATTTTCAACTGCATATGACATTAGAATTGCTTGAAGCTCTGATTCTTTTAGTCCTGTTTTAATTTTTTTCTGGCAAATTCCAAACATCTCATCAATTATCTTAGATGCCTTTTTTAGAATTTTAATTTCATTGTCATCTTTAATCTCTCGTGATTTATTGAATGGATCAATCGAGCTCTTTATTTTTGGGAATGATTTTTTTAGTGATTGCATAACAGAATAATTCTGGCAATCTGTACAGACTTTTCCTTTTAGAAACTTCTTCAATGTTAGTAAAGAACTCATACCGCGATCAGACTGAATCACCTCGCAGTCAATTCCTTCCTCTTTTGCTCGACCAACTTCTAGTTCTGGAGCAATTATGGTTGTTTTTCCATTCTTTTCTAAAATTCCAATTGCCTCTCCCCAAAATCCAGTCAGGTAAAACAGATTTTCAGGTTCTAACGCTACTATCATATCGCAACCTGTAATCTCTTTACAGTTTTTCAAAAGTCGCTTTCTTCTAACTTTCAACAATCTCTATGCCTAATAATCTGAATTTATGTTTGATGTCTATTGATTTTTGGCAGTTAAAACTAAAACTTCCCATGGAAAAATAATCTTTCCATCTTTCTTTGTATATGCTAGGGTGTTATCCTTGATCATTTCTCTAAGATTTTTCTTTTGATATGCACTCAAAGTGTCAAATTTTTCTTTTAGAGGCTTTGATAGATGTCTTTTGTAATTATTCCAGTAATCTGAAAACATACCTGGACTATATTGAAAAACAAATTTCCTTACAACAATTTTCTTAAACCCTGCTTTCTTGATTGCAGAAGCAAAGGTTTCTTTTGTACCAAACCTATCCATCTCTGGATATTTGGGTAGATAGTCAGGTATCATCTTCTTTATTGGTTCTAAAATACAATCAAAGTATGGAACATTATATTTTCCATGGACTGCTAGTGTGATTGTCCCTTTTTTCTTTAAAACCCTCTTCATGTTTCGCAACACTTTCTGTTCATTTGGAAAAAAGAACAGTGCATACTGACATGTTATTGCATCAAATTGTGTCTTAAACTGGACTTTCTCAGCATCTGCTCTTACAAAATGTAAATTCTTAACAGCACCGGTCCATTTTTTAGCTATTTTAATTGCAGATTCTGATGAATCTATTGCATAAACCTGTCCATCATTCCCAACTTTTCTAATTAGTTTTTTTGTAACAAGACCCGTTCCACATGCAAGATCCAAAACATTATCGCCTCTTTTTATTTTAGATGAATCCAAAAGCTTCTTTGTTACAGCAAACGGCCCAGTTTCACTTTTTGCCCATCTCTTATGATAAAATTGTGCTACTTCATTCCAAACTGAAATGGTACGTTGTTTGTATTTTGTCCCTTTAGAATCTTTTTTCAATGTTTTTACAAATTATTTTGGAGAGTCTCTCTTTTTTAGTCCTTGGAACATTTATTGTCCCTTTAGAATTTACAATAATTATTTCATTATAGCTTGTATCTTTGTTATAATTACGACCAATATCGTTTGCAATTATTATATCTGCATTAGATTCTTTTAGTTTCTTTTTTGCACGATTGACAAGTTCCTTCTTAGAAATATCAGTTTCTGCTTTGAAACCAACAAGGAAAATGTCTTTTTGTTTATTTTTTATGACATCAATAATCTTTGGCGCTTTTACAAGTTTCACATTGATTTCCTTTTTGTCACTTTTTATCTTGCCTGAGATTCCATTTTTGACCACATAATCTGATGCAGCAGCAGCCATTATCGCAATATCGAATTTTTTCTTCAGACATTCTTTAACGGCCTTAGTCATTTCATCAACAGAATTGACTCGGATTACCTTTGCACCTTTTGGTGGATCGCTTGTTCCTGGACCATAAATCAATGTGACCTTAGCTCCTGCTGAAACCAATTCTGAAGCTAACAATGTACCAGTTCTACCTGAACTTTGATTTGTTATTACGCGAACTGAATCTATCTTTTCTACTGTTGGACCTGCAGTCATCAAAACCTTTTTTCCACGTAATTTCTCTGAACCGCCAAATTTCTTTAGTACAAATGATAGGACATCTTCTGGTTCTGGTGCTTTTGCTTTACCTTCGATCATCTGTGGTGAAACAAAATCTATCTTTTTTCTTAGAAATTCCATATTTTTTCGAACTGCAGCATTTTCATACATCGAGCGATGCATCGCAAGACCCATAATTATTGGGATTTTAGAACCAAATGCTACGGTAAGAACTGTTGAAATTGGTGTATCATCTATTCCAGTTGCTAGTTTTCCTAAGGTGTTTGCAGTTGAAGGGTATACAATAAGTAAATCAGATCTCTTGTAGTCAGCCAGTTTGATATGTTCCATATCTCCAGTTAATTTTGTAATAACATTATTCCCAGTAGCCCATTTCATATAGTCAGGTTTGATAAGTTTTGTACTAGCATTTGACATTACACATTTGACATTTGCACCATGTCGCATTAGTAGTCTGGCAAGCTCAATTGATTTGTATGCCGCAACTGAACCTGCAACACAAAGAACAATATTTTTCCCAGTTAATTCAGTACCATAACTTTCAACAATGTCAAGTGATGGATGTGGCAATTTTTTCTTAGACAATTTCTTTCTCCAACTTCTCTAACTCATCTTTTTCCATGGAAAATGTATGATCATTCTCAGGAAATCGTTTTTCTTTTACATCATTGACATACGAATTCACTGCATTTCTAATCTCTTCAGACAAATTTAGATATCTTTTAGCAAATTTTGGCTTTATTTTCTCAAACATGCCTAACATGTCATGAACTACTAGTACCTGACCATCACAATCTATGCCTGAACCAATGCCTATTGTTGGAACTTTGACCATTTTTGTAATAATTTCTGTTACATCTCTGGTTACCATCTCTAAAACAATACTGAATACACCTGCTTCTTGTAAGATCTTAGCATCTTCAATCAACGCAACTGCATCTTCACTTTTCTTTGCTTGAACAGAATATTTCTCTGCAGTTTGTGGAAGTAATCCTAAATGTCCCATCACTGGAATATCAGAATCTACTAGTGCTTTGATAATACTGGCAACTTCTTTTCCTCCTTCTAATTTTACTGCATGTGCTCCTGCTTGTACAAGTCTCTTTGAATTAGTTATTGCAGAATCTTCAGTTTCATAGGAATTAATTGGAAGATCAGTAACAATTAATGAATCAGTTTTTGCATTTTTTACAGCAGTTGTAAAACGTATCATATCCTCCATTGTTACATCACGAGTATCATCATACCCGAGCATCACCATTCCGGCACTATCTCCAACTAGAATAACATCCACATTATCACATAGTGTGGTCATTGTTGAATCATATCCTGTTAAAACAGTGATTTTCTCATTAGATTTCATTTGAATGATATCCTTTACTGTCTTAGGCATTTTTTGCCCTCCTCTCAAGATTTTTGCGAATTTCTAAGATTGCAGATTTTAGATTCTTTTTGTTATCAAATGTAATTTTCTTTCTCGATTTTTTCGATTCAGAAACAAGTAATTTCATGGCACGAGTAACATTATCGACAATTGTCACATCAGCTGCTTGAGCAGTTCTAGAAAGAGGGTTTAGATCAAATGTAATAATCTTCTTTTTTGCCTTTTTCAGAGCAATTGTTCTATCTCCATCTTCCAATGGAACTAATACCACATCAGCAGAAAAAATACCATTTTTATCAACAATTCTCCTTGCACTGTCAATTCCCTTTAGTTTTGTAGACTGTTTCTTGGTTATCCCCAAAATTTCTTTTGCACCAGATTTTTTCAAAATTTTTAAAATTGCTTTTTTTCGTTTTTCACTTGAATAAAATAAATTTACTTCTATCTTTGAGTTTGTTGTTTTTGCTAACTGGATAATCTCTTTTGGGCAAAGTGCAGCAAAATTTCCATTAACTGAGATAACAGAATTTTGTGCCTGAGTTAGCATATGTGCTGCGGCCTTGATGGCGTTTTTTGCAGATCTTGTTGTTTTCTCCCCAATGAGATAATCAAATGCCTCGCCTCTTCCATGAGCTAACAATCCTTCTTTTGCAACTAAATTATTATCAAAACCATCAACCAACTTTTCTCTAACTTGAAGAGACAAATATCGAGGATGAGACTTTGGAATATTCATATGCATCAAAAAATTTACTGTAATCTGGCACCAGAATTATCAATCTTTGATGTAATAATCAATCCCTCATCAAATTGTTTTAGAATTTTTTTTACCTTATGTTTTTGATCTTTTGTTACTAGTGAAAAAATTGTCTCACCAAATAATGCTACTCCACATTTAATTCCATTTTTATGTAAAAGAGTAATCACTTCATTCATTTTTGGTGTTATTACGTCAACATACTTTGCAAATTTTACTGACATATCTTGAAATTCTTCTGTATCGTTACTCTCAATTAGTTTATTAACCATCTTTCCTCCCAAACCATTAATTGTTGAGATTCGTTCCTTGAGAAATTTTTTTGTTGAAATTGGATTAAAACAAATTATGATAACATCGCGTTTTTCCTTTGAATCAATTTTTTTAACTTCACCAATTCCCGGTGCCCCAGGTTTTACTCTGATCTCAAATCCTCCGTGATATGAGGCCAAAACATCTCCCAGTCCAGTCTTACACTCTATTTCAACATCATGAGCAATCTGTGCTACTTGAATTTTAGACAATTTACATCCCAAGGCATCATTTAATGCAATAGATAATGATAATGCAACTGCTGCACTACAGCCAAAACCATAACCAACTGGAACATCAATTTCATGTGTTACATCAATGAATTTCCCTTTTGTAGAAAATTTACTAAGAACTAATTCTGATACTCGCATATCGCCTGATTCAAATCCATTTACTTTGATTGTAAAGTTTGCAATGTCATGTTTTGTTTTATCTCTAATTGTAACTGTAGTCTTGACACCTTTTTGTATAGAAAATCCTGCACCTAGTGAACCAAGCTGTTTTGAATCATCTTTGTCTAATTCGGCTTTAAAGAAACCTGTAATGTGAGCTGGACAAAATGCTGTCGCCATTATGATCATGCTTGAGATAATTGGAAAATATTAATACTTGGCTTAAATAATATAAATTAGTATAAATTGACTACCTTTACTCGACGCCTACAAAAGATTGGAAGTAGTATTCTAGTATCTTTACCAAAAGAATGGATTGATGCAAATAATCTAGACAAGAGTAATCAAGTTGAAATTGAAACAAATCAAAATAATCTTTCTATCAGAACACAACTAAGTAAGAAACCTTCTAAAGAAATTAAAATTTCATATCCCCTGCCAAAGGGAGAAAGTATTGTTCCAACAATTACAGGTGCATATCTTTTAGGGTTTGATATTATTAGAATTGTTAGTAAATCTCCTATCTCAATTGCTGATAGAGAAAGTGTTCGTGGTTCTATGAGAAGACTAGTGGGAATGGAAATCATTGATGAAGACGCAACAAATATCTCTGTTCAATTTTTACTTGATGAAACATCTGTCAATCCACAAAATATTCTAAAACGAATGAGCTCAATTGCACTTGGAATGTTTAGTGATGTTGTATCATCTTTAGAAAGTGGAGATAAAACGAATCTTGAAACTATAGCAAACCGTGATGCTGAAATAAATAGACAATATTTCCTTCTAGTAAGATTAATTCGTAGTACGATCATGGATACTAGATTAGCTGGCATTTTCAATCTTGAAAATATTGATATACTTGATTATCGAATTGCTGCAAACACACTTGAAATTGCTGGCGACACTGTTGTTGAATTATCTCAATCACTAATCAAATCAAATCTATCTAAAACTGAATTAAAAAAACTATATGGTTTTGCAAAAGATATTGATGAAATACAAACAAAATCAATTGATTCATTCATTTCTAACGATAGGTCTCTTGCAATTAATGCCATTACTCTACAAAGAAATAATTTTACAAAAATTTCTAAAATTCGTTCATCATTAGAAAGCAAAAAACAAATTTCTCTTGCATTATTTGATCTTATCTACATGTTTGAAAAAATTTTACAATCCTGGTCTGATATTACTGATTTGGTTAAGCCAAGTTACAAGTAATTAGAGTAGTTTTTTCTTTGCTGCATAAATCATTACTGCACAAATTGTTTTTGAATCGATAATCTTTCCAGCTTTAATCATTCCAATTAATTTTTTAAGATCCATCTTTACAACCGTAATAAATTCATCATTATCTAGTTTCAAGTCAAATTCCTTTTTTGTTCTTGATGCAACAAAAATGTGGATTTCTTCTTTGTTATAGCCCACGGAGGGGAAATATGAGACTAATTTAGTCATCTTTTTGGCCTTGTAGCCGGTTTCTTCTATTATTTCTCTATATGCACAGTCGATTGGTTTTTCTCCTTTTTCTAAGGTTCCTGCTGGAATTTCTAGAATATATCCATGAGGAAATCTATGCTGTTTTACTAACAATACTTTTCCTTTTTCATCAAATGCAAGCATTGCAGCAGCGCCTGGATGTTCAATAACTTCTCGTCTAACTTTTCTGTGCTCAACTTGCATATTGTATGCATTCACTTCAAATAATCGTCCCTTGTACAGTTTTTCTTTTTTCATCTTAGTTTGCCTGAGAAATATGTAATGTCTGTGACTTTGTTAGTGTTTCCAATCTTTTTTCTAACCACTTTCCAGGCATATCAATTTTCTTTGGAATAAATAACTCAGTTGTTATAGTACCTTCTACTTTTGCGACCTTCTCCGTCATTTCATCCATCTTGAAAATACTCTCACTATACAAGAATAGAACTATTTGATTTTTTGCTAAAAATGGCGTCATTAGATAATCTTCTGAAAATTCTTTTTCAAACCTCTTTAACATTTTTGGGATATCTTCTTGTGTAATTGCTACAACTGCATAACACAAAAAACTCTCAATCTTGCTTGGATCGAATATCAACGTGAATTGAATTGATTCATTTTTTTGTAATTTCTCTAATCCTCTGTTAATTGTCTTGGTGGACAAGTTGGTCTCTTGTGATAATTGTTCAATTCTTTTTCTTGGATCCTCTATCAATTGGTTTAAAATTTCTAAATCGGTCCTAGTAAGATTATGTGTAATCTTTGTGTTATTTGCTTCAAAAACTGACATTACACGTACATCTTGCATTAATTTTTTCAAAAGTTCAATTTTCTGCATCATGTCTTCTTTTACTATGACTCCAATGACTGTATTTCCTCCTATGCACGGAACAATTGTAAATGGCATTCCAGCTAACTTTACATTTTTAATAATTTCTTTTTGATTTTGAGTATTTACTACAATGTAAAACATATTCAATCCCAAAAGTGGGGGCTCTACCTTTAGACAAAATTTTTCTATAATTCCTAACTTCTCCATTTTGTTAATCCTTGTACCCACCGCTCCACCTGAAATTCCTAATTCCATACCAATCTGTCTGTCTGGTTTTCTACAATTGTTCAGTAATCTACTAAGAATCTTCATATCTAAAATGTCCAATATGTTAAGTAGATAGTATATTTATCTAATAAATATAGCCTTTATACTAATTTTATGTCCTAAATGTTAGCACTAGACTTGATCAATATTATATATTCGACATTTCCGTATATATCATGGATTACAGAGTAAATCTGGCAGCTAGAATGCTTGCTAACAAAAGAGGTAGTCTAATTGGTGCCGTACTTGCTGTATCAATTGGAATTTTAGTAATTCATGTTAATTTTGTAATTTTTCAGGGAATTTATGATGCTATTATTCGTGATATGACTGAATACCGGTTTGGGGATATATTTGTCAGTCATGAAGAAGAAGCAACAATAGAAAGATCGCATCTGGTTTACACAAATTGGTTTGAAAGAGTACCATTGGTCAAGTCCGCGACGCCGCGGCTTTCGGGCAGTGCAGACATAGAATTCAGAAGCATGGGACAATTTCACGAAGAATTTGATGTCCCAATAGTTGGTGTTGAACCTGTTTCAGATATACAAGCATCCAAAATTCATACAACGATTAGTGATGGTCAGTATGTTTATGCTAGAAATTCAATTGTAGTTGGCGAAACTGTTGCAGAAGATCTAGGTGGAGTAAGAGTTGGAGATAATCTCAAATTAATTGTAACAAATCAAGGAGGCGAAGAAGATTCAAAACGATTTGTTGTAACTGGAATATCAAAAACTGCTGGAGGTCAAGGATTTGATACCAGTGTAATAATTCACATTGATAGTTTACGAAGCTTACTTGATAGACCTGATGAATCAAACTCAATCTTTGTAAAACTCAATGAAAGAAACCCACAAGCTGCAATAGATATTAGAAAACAGTTCTTAGCTGCATATGCAAATGACGATCTTAAAGCACAAACAATTGAAGAATCTGCTGAGGCAACACTCAAAGGATTCCGTTCTGGAATTGCAATGATTAACTTAATTGGTTACTTTGGAATGGGTTCTTCTGCATTTGCAATTGTCACTATCCAAATGATGTTAGTAAATAGTAAAACCAAAGAAATTGGCGTAATGCGCGCAATTGGTGCAAAACGAAAAGATATCCTAATGGTATTCATCTTACAAGGTATGATTATTGGTGCAATTGGAGCAGGAGCAGGAACTGGAATTGGATTAGCATATACAACATATGCAAAAGAAACCAATATGCAATTCCAAGGAAGTCTAGCACTGGAAGTAACCTATAACTGGCAAAAAATTTCAGAAACTGCTCTTTTGGCATTTATTTTGGCAATAATTGCATCTATATATCCCTCGTACAGAGCTACAAAACTTCAACCGGTGGAGGCTATGAGAAATGTCTGATATTGTTTTAGAATTACAAAACGTCACCAAAATTTTTGGTGAGGGTGATACTCAAGTGAAGGCATTAGATGATGTTTCATTTAATATTAAACGTGGAGAATTTGTTCTAATCGTTGGAAGTTCAGGTTCTGGCAAATCCACATTACTAAATATGATTGGATTATTGGATAAACCAACAAGTGGTAAAGTAATCTTAGATGAAAAAGAAACTACTACTCTAAATGATGGACAGGTTTCACAATATAGAAATGAAAAATTAGGATTTGTTTTCCAATTTGCAAATCTCTTACCTGATTTGACAGTTTTAGAAAATGTTATGCTTCCACAGCAGATACAAGGTAACACTGAGGATGTACGTCAAAAAGCAAAAGATTTACTCATTAAAGTTGATCTAGAAGACCAAATTAACAAGCGTTCTAACAAAATTTCTGGTGGACAAGCACAAAGAGCAGCAATTGCTAGAGGCTTAGTTAATCGTCCAACCATAGTTCTAGCTGATGAACCAACAGGGAATCTTGATTCAGTTACAGCTAAGAAAGTTGTAAAACTTGCAATAACAATGGCTAAAGAATTAAACCAAACATTCATCGTTGTGACACATGATAGACATCAATTCCCTGATGTTGACAGAATAATTACAATAAAAGACGGCAAAGCATTTGATGGAGAAGAAACTACAATGGAGATTACAGCATGAAAAATCTAATCATATTATTTACAATGTTTTTGATGGTTACATCACTCACTCCATTATCATTTGGTTATGATGGTACTAGACTTGGACCTGCAGGTGTGCCTGAAGGTGTTTTACGTGAAGGTGTTCTAAGTGTTAAATTCCTGGATGCATATTTTGGTACTGAAGGTTCAAAAATTGAAGTTGCACCTGGCGACAAAAATGTTCCATTTACTGTTGTTATGAGTAATGTTGGCACACAAGATATCACTGGAATTAAAGGAAAAATTTCTCTTCCAGCCGCATTTCAATCTCCAAGTGGAAGAGGTGTAGCTATAATGGCTGATAATGATCAAAAAGCTAAAGCAGGAGATACTTTCGCATTAACATTTTTTATTGATGTTTCAGATAAGGCATCAATCAAGGATTATCCTGGAAATGTAGATTTGAGCTTTTCAAGATTAAGAGAATCTGGTGAAAGAAATGAAAATTTTCGTTTTACCTACAAACTTACAGGTGATAGTATTGTTAATCTAAAACCAATATCTGGTGCGCTAACATCAATTGAAAATAATTTAGTAATAATTGAAGTTTCAAACGAAGGTTCTGCACCATTGAATAATGTAGATATTGTTCTACAAAACGATCTTACTTCTGTATCATCCCAATCGAAATCAATTACAAATCTAGAAAATGTAATTTTTGATCAAACTCATTGGGATGTTGGCACAATTCAACCACAATCATCTCAAACTTTTACATTTTCTGCATTCATACCAGAATCTCTAAAAAATGAACCATTACATCTTCCAATGGCAATCACTTATTATAATGCACATGGCGAAGTTCAAACTGTTACTAGAGTTGCAGACTTTTACATTATTGGTCTGATTGATCCAACAATTTATGGTGTAAAAGTAATTGATTTATCTGGAAAACAAACAGTGGTTGGTGAAATTCTCAATGAAGGAAACAGTGATGGATTGTTTGGATTCGTTACTCTAAAATCACAAGGAGACTCTAACATTAAAGAATCTACACAGTATATTGATGAAATAGAACCTGACAGTCCTGTTCCATTTAACATTCCAATTGAATATGATGGGGTTGGACTAATGGGAAAACATGACATTACAATTGAAGTATCATACAAAGATTCTATGAGGGAAGAACACATATTGTCATATGATACTACAATTGATGTTTCTGAATTATCTATGTTAGAAAATGGTGATGGTGATTCATCTGTAGGAGGAATTATCGCAATAATTGTTATTGTTGGAATTATTGCATTTTTGTTCAAGAAAGGAAAATTGCCGATGATTAGTAAAAAGTCAGAATAAGTCGAAATTAATGCATAAATTAACATAGTCAAGATTTGTCATTTTAGTAATGCATTGGAAAGATTCTCTTCCTGATTGGTACGTTAAAAAATATGGTCATCAACCATGTGTAAACATTGGTACTGCTGGACATGTGGATCATGGAAAAACCACTCTGATTCAGGCACTAACAGGAAAATGGACCAGTGTTCACAGCCAAGAACTGAAGCGAGGAATTACAATTCGTGTCGGTTATTCTGATGCAGCATTTTACAAATGTCCTGATTGTGAACCTCCAACAAATTACTCCACATCTCCTAAATGTCCAAATTGTAAACAAGAAGGAGAACTTAGTAGAGTAGTCAGTTTTGTTGACAGTCCTGGCCACGAAAGTTTGATGGCAAACATGTTATCAGGCTCTGCATTAATGGATGGTGCTATCCTACTAGTTGCTGCAAATGAAAAAGTTCCACAAATGCAAAGTAAAGAGCATCTTTTAGCACTGCAAACATTAGGAATTAAACAAATTGTTGTGGTACAAAACAAAGTTGATCTAATCACATACAAAGAAGCAATGAGTAATTATTCAGATATCTCAAAATTTATCAAAGGAACAAATGCCGCAAAATCACCTGTAATTCCTGTATCTGCACAATCCAATCTTAATTTAGATGCATTAATTTATTCTATAGAAAATGAAATTAAAACTCCGGAGCATAATGACAAAAAATCCCCCGTCATGCATGTCTTACGCTCATTTGATATCAACAAGCCTGGTTCTAAAATCGCAAATATCAAGGGCGGTGTTATTGGAGGAAGTTTAACTGAGGGACAATTTAGTATTGGAGATGAAATTGAAATTAAACCCGGATTGCTAAATGATAAGAAAAAAAATTATGAACCATTAATTACCGAAATTGTATCTCTAGGAACTGGTGCTGGAACCGTTGACAATGTAAAGCCAGGTGGGCTTGTTGCAATCGGTACCAAACTTGATCCAAATTTAACACGTGGTGATTCATTCATTGGTTCTGTCATTGGCAAACCTGATTCTTTACCAGAAAACTCTGATATTGCAAAACTAAAAGTCAGTTTGTTTGACTCTGCAGTTGGTTCATCAAATAATGAAAAAATTGCTCCAATTAACATGGGTGAAATGCTTAGATTAAACATTGGCACTGCTCCAATTCCTGGAAAAGTTACCAAAGTAAAATCAAATGATATTGAAGTTACGTTAAGACGTCCTACATGTCTGTTTGAAAAAAGTAATGTTGCAATTAGTAGAAGAATCTCTGATAGATGGAGATTAATCGGTGCTGGAATAATTGGTTGAGGTAATCTCTGACACTAGTTTTTTAATTCATTTAGCCACTCATAGAATAAAAAATATTGATTCTATAGAGACTGAAATCGGAACTTTATCATTTATTGTACCTAAAATTGTTAAAAAAGAGTTAGAACATCTTGTTCAAGATCCAGATAAAAAAATTATTTCAGAACAAACATTAGATTTTATTAAAAATTTTAAAACAAATGACATTGATGGCAATAATGCAGATATAGCAATTCTTGATTTCATCAAAGAAAACAGAAGTATTGTAGCTACAATGGATAGAGAATTAAAAAACAAGATTAAACAATCAGGAAGTTCAATTTTATCTATTTATAATGACAAGATAATTCTTGAAAACTAGTAAACTTTATTTTAAAAATAATTATCAATGAAACATGTCAGAATTTTCTATAATCAGTAGTGATTTTAATGAAGGAGATGAAATTCCAAAAAAATTTGGCTTTAAATTTGAAAACGCAGAACCCGACATCTCATTTGTACGCCCTCCATCTAGTACAACCACATTGGCATTAATCATGGATGATCCGGATGCCATGGCTGCAGTAGGGAAAGTTTGGGTTCATTGGTTACAGTATCATAATCTAAATGAAACTTCACCAATTGAGGGAAAAACAGATTTTGGTGAAATTGGGTATGGTGGGCCTGCACCTCCAGATGGACGTCACACGTACGTCTTCAAAGGATATGCACTTGATACACAATTAGATTTGAAAGAGGGATATTCAAAGCAAGAATTAGAGAACGCAATGAAAGGTCACATTATTGCTGAAGCTAAACTAACTGGTACTTTTGCATCATAGTGCAATAAACTGTAAATAAGTATCAGAATTCAGATGAATCATGGTTTCTAATCAGAAGTTATTTTCAGTTGGAACTTTTGATTTCAGATTACAACATTTACTTGTAATTGGTGTTTTAATACTCTCAGTATCGATTTCAATGTTAATTCGTTCTACTCCTTTGATATATGGATTTGAATTATTCGAATTTGATCCTTTTTTTAATTTTAGGGCAACTGAATATATTTTAGAAAATGGCTATGATGCATATTTCCAATGGATTGATGAGAAGAGTTGGCATCCTTTTGGACGAGATGTCTCTGAAAACTCACAAGTAACGTTACATATCTCTGCAAGTATTTTTTATCAGTTATTTGGTTCTAATTCATCATTATATGATTTTGTTATTATTTTTCCGATGGTAGTTGGCTCATTAACTGCTATCTCTGTTTTTGCATTTGTGCGAGTTCTTGGTGGCACTACTGCAGGACTATTAGCAGCATTAATGTTTTCAATTTCAGTACCTATATTTTCTCGAGGACTAATCGGTTGGTTCAAATCTGAGCCATTAGGATTATTTTTTGCATTTCTTGCGATGTATCTTTTTGTTTCAGGTATAATGTTCAATAAAGGAAAATTTTCTTTTATTAAACTTGTTTTTGCTGGACTGTTTTTGACTTTAGGTCTTTCTTCGTGGGGTGGAATATTATTTTTCTTAATTCCAATAGTCTTGTTCTACTTTATTCTCCCATTTCTAAAACGAGAAAAAAATTTTACAATTTGGGCGGCACCTGTCTTTTCAGTCTCATTGATATTGTTTTTGTTATTGTTTGAACGAACTACCACATTTACTGTTGGTTATGCTGGTATCTTAGTTGGTTTCTCTACAGTCTTTGTTGTTGTATGTGAATTAATTAAAAAGTTTAGTAATGAATCAAAACATATTCGGAATTGTTCCATATTCCTCACGTCGATTATTATTACTATAACAGGCGTTTTTGCTAGTGGAATAGTTGGCCTTCCTGGATTTAGATATCTTAATGCAATGAATCCTTTCCTTACTAGTCTGGATCCATTGACTGATTCTGTATCTGAACATATGACCACATCTCTAAGTACATCATACATCTTTGTGTCAGTTTTTATAATATTTGGTATAATTGGTGCATGGTTTCTGTTTTCAAGAAAAACCATTGATCTAAAAATTGATAAACGTGTTTTTGCTCTAATTACAAGTATTGCTGCAATTTATATCAGTTCTTCTTTTGTACGATTGGAAATCTTTGCCTCAGTTGGATTAATTATCTTAGGTGCTATAGGTCTTGCAATACTTTTCAAAAAGATATATGAATCAAACATATTCTCTCCAACAAAAATATTGTTTTGTGGTGTAATATTGGGACTATTCCTGACACCGGTAATACTCCCTGAAGATCTGTCTTGGATTTCCTGGGCTGAGTTTCCTCCAACAATACTCCATGGAGGATCATTCTTTCAAATGTCCACTGATGATTGGCCTCATGCAATGGACTGGTTGAAAAATAATACTTCTGAAGATGCAATCATTGCTTCTTGGTGGGATTATGGATATTGGATTACGACATTGTCTGATAGAACCACCATAGTAGATAACGCAACCGTAATTGATTGGCAAATCAAAAAAATGGCTTTCTCGCTGATAACAACTCCTGAAAATTCTTGGCATATTTTGAACTCACATTATACTGAAGATGTATCTGATTATATCGACAAAGAAACTATATTGTCATTTGGTGGTTTACCTGAAAATGAATTTCTAACTGATTATCAAACTGCTCTTTTTCATAAAAAAGGGTTGGTTGAGAGTAATTTTTATAAAAAATTAACAATAGAAGACAAACAAGTTGTTGATGACTATATTCAAAAAAATGGTCTCCCTGAATGTGAAAGAATTTTCAAGGCTGAAGCCCAAAAGTTAGGTGATCCAACATTAGAAGAAAGCTGTAATCCTGTAACAAAAGGAATGGATGCTGATTATCTTCTGATTTATGTGGCAGGCGAAAGAATTGATATTCCTGATTCTGATCTTTTCCTTTATACTCTTGATGGAGGTGGAGATGAAAGCAAGAAACATTGGTTTATGAAAATCTCAAATCACGAGCCATCGAAATTTCTTGAATATGATGGCATTACTCCTACATCATATTTTGATGAAAATTCCACATTGGGAAAACTAATCCCATTTTCTGTTTTTAAATATGTTGACCCAAATACTAGCAGAGCTTATGATGAACATAGAGATGGATTGATACCTGTTTACATTAAGAATATAAAATATCTAGATTCTGAAAATGATCCATTCTATCTAGTCTATGCATCACCTAGCTTCTACAGTGAAATTCCAGGTCCAATGTCCACAGTCCTGATC
>LUMD01000028.1_pt1 | contig 45845 bp, 39 predicted proteins | sample 729651 | NCBI WGS metagenome assembly LUMD01 (sample SAMN03860272, study PRJNA289734) | marine metagenome | biome: seawater column; feature: ocean; material: water; isolation source: Red Sea water column Station 34 - depth 258m | place: Saudi Arabia: Red Sea | collected 2011-10-15 | depth 258 m | reverse complement strand
GCCGAGGAACACCCGGCCATCGGGATGCGGCGAGCGCTCCACGATCATCTCGGCCACCCGGGCCGCAGGCTCGTTGGTGAACGGGTCGAAGATGTTGTACGCCTCGATCTGGCGCATCTGGGTGGCCACCGCGTCGATGATCTCGGTGCGGCCGTGGCCGACCTGGCAGTACCAGAGGCTGCCCAGGCCGTCGACGTAGTCCCTGCCGGCGTCGTCGAAGACGAGTGACCCCTCGCCGCGGACGATGTTGACGAAGTCGGACTCGGGCTTGGTGGGCGGGGCGAAGGCGTGGAAGAGGGCGTTGGTCACTGGAAGGGCCTCCTGATCGGGTCGTCGGGTACGCCCGGTCGAACGAGCTGACGGTCTTCGGGTCGGGTGAGTATGGCACCGATCACCAGCAGGATCGCCATGGCGACGGCGGTGACGGCCCACGCCACGAGGTCGCCGTGGGCGTCGTAGACCATGGCCAGCAGGGCGGCCGCCACCGCGGCGGTGGCCACCTCCACGGCGCTCATCAGGCCCTGTGCCGAGGCCTGGCGTTCCTGGGGGACGGCGGCGGCCACCAGCATGGGTGCCGACGGGAAGGTGAAGCCCTCGAGGACCGAGGTGGCCATGGTCAGGGCCACCATCCAGGCCACCCCGGGGACCACGCCGTAGAAGGTCGTGATCAGCGTGATGACGGCCAGCCCACCGACCGCCCACCGCCGGGCCCCGTACTTCTGGGCCAGGGTGCCGCCGAGCGGCGAGAACAGGGGGATGGGCAGGGCGGCCAGCGTGATGCCGATCGACAGGGTCGTCTGGTCGGCGCCCCGGTGGTCCATCTCCAGGATCCACACCGCCTCGAAGGCGCCGATGAACACGAAGTAGGCCGCCACCACGAAGAAGGCGCCGACCAGCCGGCGGATGCGCATGAGGCCCTTGAGGCCGCGACCCTCGGTGTCCTGGACGCCTTGGTCCGGTTGTGCGTGGAAGGAGGCCGGGAGCAGGAGGACCAGCAGGCCAGCCATCACCCAGAACGTCAGGCGGAACCCGCCGACTGCGTTGAGGCCGGCGGCGATCATCGGGCCGACCACGAACCCGCCGACGTCCCACGCCCCGAGGCGGCCCATGTTGCGCCCCAGGTTGTCGGGGTCGGCGACGATCACGGTGCGGCGGGCACCGGGGCCGGCCGTCCCGAGGGCGAAGCCGAGGACCAGGCGTCCGCCCACGAAGTGCCACAGTTGGTCGCCGACGGCGAGCAGCACCAGTGCGGCGATGCCGAGGAGGATGCCGACGCGCAGCAGGAGCGGCGCGTGGCCCCGGTCGGCCCGCGGGGCCATGACGAGGGTGGCCACGAAGGCGGCGCCGAAGCCCGCCCCGATGGCGAGTCCGATTCCCGCCTCCGAGAACCCCAGTTCCGACCGCAGTTCGGCCAGCAGCGTCATGATCGACGCCAGGCCCGCCGACATCCCGAACAGGATCAGGAAGTACGGGAGGAGCCTCGTTCCGCCCTCCGCCGTGTCCGGCGCGTCAGTCGCGGTACTGGACACCGGGCAGTACGCAGAGCATCTCGTAGAGCAGGTTGGCGCCGACGAGGCTGGTCATCCCGCTGGTGTCGTAGATGGGGGCGATCTCGACGACGTCGCAGCCGACCAGGTCGAGCCCCCGGCAGCCTCGGATGACCTCGAGGGCCTGGGGCATGGTGAGGCCGCCCACCTCGGGGGTGCCGGTGCCGGGCGCGAACGCCGGGTCGAGACCGTCGATGTCGAAGCTGAGATAGACGGGGCCGCCGCCCACCTGCTTGCGCACCTCGGCCATGAGGGGTTCGAGGCTGCGGTGCCAGCACTCCTCGGCCTGCACGACCCGGAAGCCCTGCTGGCGGGACCAGTCGAAGTCGTCGGCGGCGTAGCCGGTGCCGCGTACGCCGATCTGGACGACCCGGTCACAGTCGAGGACCCCGGCCTCGACGGCCCGTCGGAACGGTGTGCCGTGGGCGACCTTGGAGCCGAACATGGTGTCGTTGATGTCGGTGTGGGCGTCGACGTGGACCAGCCCGACGGGGCCGTGCCGTTTTGCCATGGCCTTCAGGATCGGCAGCACGATCGTGTGGTCCCCGCCCATCGCCGCGGTGGCGACCCCGTGTTCGAGGATGCCGTCGAAGTGGCTCTCGATGGCGTCGACGGCGGTCAGCAGGTCGTAGGGGCTGGTGGCCACGTCGCCGGTGTCGTCGATCCGGAGGCTGTCGAACGGGGCGGCCTTCGTCGCCATGTTGTAGGGGCGCAGCAGGACCGACTCGTCGCGGATTCCCCGGGGGCCGAAGCGGGCGCCGGGACGGTTGGAGGTGCCGATGTCGAGCGGCACGCCGACCACGGCGACGTCCAGGTCGGCCGGCCCGCTGGTGCCGGGGAGTCGCATGAATGTGGCGATGCCGCCGAAGCGGGGCATCTCGTTGCCACCCAGTGGCTGGGGGTTCGTGGCGTCTGACATGGTCGCTTCGATGGTCGGATCGGCGCTGCTCGGGCGCCAGTCTCGCACGGCGAGGGTTCGCAGCGAGATTCCGGGCCGTGGCAGGATCCGGTGATGGGCCACGACCACCACCGCCATGAGCACGACAAGGGGTTGCGGACGAAGCTCCACTGGCTGCTCCAGATCCGCAAGTTCTGGCAGTCCGATGTCAACCGCGAGGTGTTCGCCATGGCGGCACCGGCCGCGGGCGAGCACGCCGTCGACGTGGGTGCCGGCATGGGTCCGGCGACCGTGCTGGCCGCCCGGCGGGGCGCCCGGGTCACCGCCGTCGAACCCTCCCGCTTCATGCGCACGATCCTGTCGGTGCGGCGCCCCTTCCAACGGGCCCGTTCCCGCATAACCGTGGCGGACGGTGTGGCCGAGTCACTGCCGGTGCCCGACGGTTCGGTCGACGTGCTCTGGACCGTCAACGCCGTCCACCACTGGGTCGACCTCGAGGCGGCATTCGACGAACTGGCGCGGGTGCTCGCCCCCGACGGCCGGATCGTGCTGATGGACGAGGACTTCACGCATCCGGACCACCCGAAGCACGCCACCCACCACGACCACGAGCAGGAGACGACGATCGTGGACGTCGTGGCCATCGAGGCGGCGTTGCGGGCCCGTGGACTCGAGGCCGCCGGTGAGAAGACCGAGGCCGCCGGCGTCCCCGTCAAGCTGATCCGGGCGACCAGGCCCGCCGGGTGAGCAGAGGTCAGCCGGTTATCGGGTCGATGGGGGTGATCGCTCCGAGGGCCGCCTCGATGTCGCCCGCCGCCGACAGGCAGAGGTCCTCGCGCCAGCGGTCGGCGTAGCACTGCACGCCGAGCGGGAGCCCGTCGGAGACGCCGACCGGGACTGCCACGACGGGCAGGGCCAGAACGTTGCCGGGGATGATGCAGCGCAGGAGTTCTGAAAGTTCTGCCATCTCGACATCGCCCGAGAGGTCGGCGCCGTGCGGGAACGGCGGCTGGGTCCAGGCCGGCATGACCAGGACCGGGAGGTCGACGAAGAAGAGGCCCCATTCCCGGGCGAGGCGCATGTACTCGGCCTGGACGACGGTCGGGGCAAGGGCCTCCGTGGAGTACTCGGCGGCCATCCCGTCCAGCATCGCACCCAGTTCGTCGCTCAGGATCGGTCGTGCCGCCTCCATGAGGACGCCGATGTCGTTGGCGAGCAGGTGTGCCCAGATGTCGCTGCAGCGTTCCAGTTCCGGCGGGACGGCGTCGTCGACCTCCCAGCCGGCGGCAGCCAGGGCGTCGGCTGCACGGTCCACCCCGTCGATCGCCGAGGGGTGCAGGTCGATCCCCGGCACCTGGCGGACCACCGCTGCACGTCGGGGGGCCTCCGGTCCCTCGAGCGGAACGGTCACCGATCGTGGGTCGCGGGGGTCGCGTCCGTGGAGCACCCCGAGTGCCGTGCGCAGGTCGGCCACGGACCGGGCCATCGGGCCGTCCGTCAGCATCACCTGTGACGAGAGCGGCGGGTTCTGGTCGTGCTCGAAGGCGCTGAACGACGGGAGGCGCCCATGGCTGGGTTTGAGCGACGTGATCCCGCAGCAGAAGGCCGGATTCCGGACCGATCCTCCGATGTCGTTGCCGAGGCCCAGCGGCGACATGCCGGTCGCTATCGCCGACCCCTCGCCGCCCGACGACCCGCCGGCGCAGAGGCCCGGGTGCCAGGGGTTGCGGGTCAGGCCGTGCAACGGGTTGTCGGTGCTGACACGTAGTCCGAGTTCGGGCAGGTTGGTGCGGCCGATCGGGATGCCCCCGGCGGATCGCATGCGTTCGACGATCGGGGCGTCGGTCGGGGCGACCAGGTCGGCGAACACCGGAAGTCCCTGCGTCGTGGGGGTCCCTGCCACGTCCAGGTTCTCCTTCACCGTGAAGGGCACGCCGTGGAAGGGCCCCAGGTCGTCGCCGGCGGCCATCGCGGCATCGGCGTCGTCGGCTTCGGCACGTGCCTCGTCGACGAGCACGCGGACGACGGCGTTGCAGTGGCCGTTGACCTCGTCGATGCGTCCGAGGTGGGCGTCGACCACCTCCCTACTCGAGGCCTCCCCCGAGGCGATCAGGGCAGCGAGTTCGGTTGCTGTCCGCTGCCATATCTCTTGGCCCATCGTGCAAACCTAGAGGCCGGCGGGAGGACGGAACAAGGAGGCATGCCTTGCGGCAGGTCGAGGCCAACGGGATCGGCATCGAGGTCGAGGAGTTCGGCGACCCGTCGGATCCGCCGGTGCTGCTCGTCATGGGGCTGGGCGCACAGATGATCGTCTGGCCCGAAGACTTCTGCCGACTCCTCGCCGGTGCAGGCCACCACGTGGTCCGGTTCGACAACCGGGACGTCGGCCTGTCGACCTGGTTCGACGGGGCAGGAGTCCCCGACATGGAGGCCGTGTTCGAAGATGCCGTGGCGGGTCGATCGGTCGAGTCGCCCTATTCCCTCTCCGACATGGCCGACGACGCCGTTGGCGTGCTCGACGCCCTCGGGATCGACTCGGCTCACATCGTGGGCGCCTCGATGGGCGGGATGATCGCCCAGCGGGTGGCGATCCGACATCCCGACAGGACCCGGTCGCTGTGCTCGATCATGTCGATGCCACGCTTCATCGTCGGCGATTCGGAGGTGACCGGTGCGCTGATGGCGCCCGACCCCGGGACCCGGGAGGGCCGCATCGACGCCGGCGTCGAGGGTTCCCGGCTGATCAGCGGCGAGTTCTTCGACGAGGACCGCTCTCGGGCCCTCGCGGAGGCCACGGTCGACCGGGCCTGGCACCCGGAGGGCACCGCCCGGCAGATGGCGGCGATCATCGCGGACGGCGACCGCACGGAGGCCCTGGGTGGCGTCGCCGTGCCCACGCTCGTCGTGCACGGTGACGCGGATCGGCTGGTCGTTCCGCAGGGAGGCGAGGAGACGGCCGCCGCGGTTCCGGGCGCTGAGTTGCTCGTGCTCGAGGGCATGGGCCACGACCTCCCCGTCGAGGTCCACGGTCCGATCGTCGAGGCCGAGGCCATCTCGGCACTGGTGGCCCGGGCGGGGGACTGACCGAGCCGTTACCCGCCCCGAGGGCCACAGCAGGGGAGTCCCCCGAGGATCGAGAAGTCCGCGCCGGGATGACGTGCGGCGTAGGAGGCCTCGAGCGGGCCGTCGGGGGCGGACAGGGCAGTCGGACCACCAATCTCCCCTGGTCAGCGATGGTCGTGAGTAGGGGAGTCAGGCTCTCGTCGTAGAGGGTGCCGAGGGCGCGCTCGCCGTCTGCCACCGGGCCGGCCGACCCCGCCCGCAGTGGCCCCGGAAGTCGTGAAACCGCAGGTCCGAAGGGGTTTTGGCGCGGTTCCAGACGGGACTGTCACACCCCCTCGTCATGCTGGGGGGTGCCGGTTTCGACTGGCCACATCCCCCTGAAAGGACCGGACATGGACACGAACCACCCCGATGGCGGGGCCCCCCGTGACGACAAGGCGCGTGTCGCCGAGCTCATGGCGCGCCTGGCCGGGGGTGACAACGCTGCCCTGTGCGTGCTCGAGGAGGAGTACGGCCATCGCGTCGGCTACATGGTCCGGCACCAGGTCGAGGACATGGGCCGCCGCGACATCCTCGCCGACCCCGACGAGCTGTCGGGCCTGGTCTCGGAGGCCTGGCTCGTGATCCGCGACCGGGCGTCCGGCTGGCGGCCGGACGGGGCGATGCCCTGGAACTGGGCCGAGCGGGCCATCTGGCACCGCGTGGGCGAGGTGATCGGCCACCGGGTCGTCGAGCTGGCCGATGAGGTCCTCCCCGACGAGGCGGAGCCCCCGGCCTGTGCTGCAGGAGCGGATCGCCGAGGACCCCGCCCTCGCCGTCCTGCGCGACTTCTGGTGGCTGGCGGCATGAGGCCACAGGCGCGATCGGGAGCCTTCCGGGGAATGCGGCTGGTGCCGGGCACCGACGTGGCCGCGGCCGGTGAGCCGCGTGGCGACCTCACCCTGCTCTGTCTCCGCCTGGCGGAGGAACTCCACAGCGACGGGGCCGAGCACCCGGTGGCAGCCGCGCTGGCCGTGGCCGCCCGCGGTGTGTCCGGCCTCGAGCCGGCAGCCTTTGCCCAGTACCTCGGGGGGGATGAGGCGACGGTCCGGGCGACGGAGTCGGGGCGGGTGGGCTTCGCCGACCTCCCACCGGAGGTTGGCGACCTCCTTGCGTCGACCGGACGGATCGACTTCCTGCAGGTGGCCGACCTGGAGCGCTGCCGGGTCTCGCCGACGTTGGCTGCCGCCTGGGTGCAGGCCCCGTTCCCGGGCATGGCGGCAGCGGCGGATCAGTCGCCCTGGGCGTCCGGCTTCTTGAAGGGTGGGTAGAACGTCGTGTCCTCGTCGTTGGCGCGCCGGTACAGCGTCGGCGGTCGACCCCGTCGGGTACCCGTGTCGGCGGTCGTGGACGCCGCGGCCAGCGTTGGGCCAGCTGTGGCGACGTCCAGCAGCATCGGGGACGAGAGGCGCCGGTTCTCGAGGAGTTGGAGCGACCAGGATTCCCGGGCGTCGGGCTCGGACCATGGCTGCGACGGCTCGCGGGTGGTCCGGTCGAGCTTGTGCACGAAGCCCTTGATGCGCTCCACCTTGCGGCGGAAGTTGGCCGCGTCCAGGTCATCCAACTCGGCATTCCAGACCGCCGCGTAGACGTGTCGGAGGTCGTTCATCGTGAACTCGGGCGGACAGAACCTGGTGGCCACGGTGGTGTACTCGAACTTGGCCCTGGCCCGGGTGACGGCGTCACCGAATATCTGGTCGTGGTCGAAGGCGAGGCGGCGCAGGCTCGCCGGCTGTTCGGCGATGTCGTCCTCGAGCTCCGTCACCGACACCCAGAAGGCATCGGCGGCGTCCGTGCCTCCGTGGACCGGTCCGACGTCGGGGAGGATGGCCAGGAAGGCCACCGAGACGACGCGGTTCCGGGGGTCGCGGTCGGGGTCGGAGTAGGTGGCGAGCTGCTCGAGGTGCATACCCGCCGTCTCGACGCCGGTTTCCTCGCGCAGCTCCCGCCGTGCCGCCTCCTCCGCCGACTCGTCGGATCGCATCAGGCCGCCCGGCAGGGCGTCCCAGCCGCGGAAGGCGTCAGTGTCCTGGCCGCGTTCGACGAGCAGCACCTGGAAGCGGCCCTCACGGATGGTGAACACGACGATGTCCGCCGCAACCCGGCAGGTCGGGCCGGTGGTCGGATCGTGGTCCGGATCGGGTGTCACAGCACGACCGTACTCTGTAGGTGTTGCCGACACAAATATCAAGCACAATTATAGGTGCATTTGACCGGAATGATGCTACCCTGCTATCATTCGGTGCACGATGACTGAAAAGGGTGGCCATGAGTCGCCATCGACCACCAGGGAGGACCCATCCATGACTGCGACCCGAACCTTCGACTGGACCGCCGGCGTCTGGACCAGCGCCGAGACGCCCGAAGCCACCACCTCCGACACCACCGACACCCCCGTGCCCGTCGACGTCTCGATCCTGCTCGACCGCTCGGGGTCCATGGCCGGCCTCGTGGCGGACGTGGTGGGGGGCATCAACGCCTTCCTGTCCGACCAGCGCACCACGGTCGCCGACCGTCAGGCCGCCTGCACGGTGACCCTGGCCCAGTTCGACAGCCAGGACCCGTACGAGGTGCTGGCGTCGGCACGGCCGGTCGACGAGATCGCCGACCTGACCGCCGAGCAGTACCAGCCCCGGGGCGGCACTCCGCTGCTGGACGCGGTGGGTGCCCTCCTCGACGACACCGAGCGTCGGGTCGGCAGCGGACCGGCCGACGGCACGATCGACCCCGTGGTCGTGGTCTTCACCGACGGCCTCGAGAACGCCAGCCGGCAGTGGAACCGCGCGGCGCTCTTCGACCGAATCACCGCCCTCGAGGCCGCCGGCTGGACGTTCGTGTTCCTCGGCGCCAACCAGGACGCCTACCACGAGGCCGGCGGACTCGGCTTCGCCGGGGCCAACACCCAGAACTTCCGTGGCGACGGCCTCGGCAGCCGCTACGCCATGGCCGAGGTCAGCCGTGGCCTCTCCTCCATGCGGTCGAAGCAGAAGCTCGATCGCGACGGCCACAAGCTGGACTTCTTCGACGGCCACAAGGACGCCGAACGCGACGACGACACCCGTTGAGCGGCCCGCCGACGACCGCCTGTCACGGCAGGCCCCGACAGGAGGGGCCCACATCCGCCACGTCCGACCCAGCAACGACCAGAGCAGACACCAGAAGGAGCCCGCAACGGTGACCGACGATCCCCACGCCCCCACCCACACGACGACCCCCGCCCCGTCCATCGACCCGACCCTCGAGGCGATCATGACCCGCCTCGCCGACGGTGACATGGAGGCCGTGGCCGAACTCCTCGACCGGTACGGCCACCGCATCCGCGGCGTCGTCCGCCGCATCGTCAAGGGGACCGGGCGGCGCGACATCCTCGACGACCAGGACGAGATCGACGGCCTCACCATCGACGCGGCCCTCGTCGTCGTCAAGTACGCGGGAACGTGGAAGCCCTGGGGCGCCCTGCCCTGGACGTGGGCCTACCGGGCGATCGAGGAGGTCGTCTGGTCGGGCATCGGCCACAACACCACCGAGCTCGAGGAGTGGCACCAGGTGCGGAACCGCACCCGGGTGGGTGCGCCGTCGCCCCGGAGCGCCCGGATCGAGGACGTCGAGCGCCTGGCCGAGGGACGGCCCGAGCTGGCCCTGTTCCTCGAGGTGCTGGCCGCGGAGGTCTCCGAGCGCGACTACGGGGTCGTCCTCGAGTACGAACTCCAGAAGGCCGACGGCGTGCGGGCGCCCTCCGAGACCACCGCCCTGCTCACCGGCCTCAAGGCGCCCAACGTGCGGCAGGTCTTCCGCCGGACCCGGAAGAAGCTGGTCCGGCGCATCGACGCCGATCCCGGGCTCGAGGTCCTGCGCGGCTTCTGGTTCCTGGCCAGTTCTGACTGACTCGGTCCGCTGAGGTCACGGTGGCCGTGTACTGAGCGGGCATGAAGGCCAAGCGACCATCCGACACCCCCGGTTCGGCCGAGGACCGCACCTACCTGGTCGACGTGGACCGGGCGGGCGTCTGGGCGGCGATCTACCTCGTCGACGGTCGGTTCGGCGCCCGGGGGACGTTCCGCCTGACCGACCGTGGATGGGTGCCCGACCGGCTGCCGTTCACGTGGGTCGCCGGCGGCGCCAACCACCTGGATCCCGTTCGGCGGACCTGGGCGATGCGCCACGCCGCCGAGTTGGGTGTCGACGAGGCGGCCTTCGAGCGGCCATCGGCCTGACCGGCTGCGGTCAGGCGGCTCGTTCCCTCGCGTGGTCGGCGAGCGCGTCGACCATCGCCACCAGCCGGGCCCTCGCCGGCTCGACGAGGCCGGTCATTCCCAGGTCCCGCATGCGGGCCGAGCAGACCGGACCGACCGAGACCGGTACCACCCGCTCGCCGTCGAGGGCGGCGACCAACTCGTCCCGCCTCCCCTGTGCGTCGGCCACCTCGACCAGGTGCACCGCCGCCTGCTTGGTCGTGAACGTCACGGCATCGACCTCCCCGGCGCAGATTGCATCCACCAGCGCCAGCGCCGGACCGAGGTCCTCGGGGAGCGCCCAGCGGTAGACCGGGACGGCCACGACCTCTCTGCAGGTGGCGGCCAGCGGGGCCACCAGCACCTCCTCCTCGGTCCCGTCGAGCTGCAGGGCCACCCGGCCGCGGCCCCCGGTGGACGCCACGTGGTCGGCGATCTCGGCGAACAGTTCGTTCGGGGCCGACCAGGCCACCTCCAGGCCGGCCCGTCTGGCGGCACTCACCGCCTTCGGCCCCCGGGCGACCACCTCGCAGTGGGCGAGTGCGGCCCGCAGGTCGGCGCCGACGCCGACCTCGTCCATGGCCTCCAGCCACATGGTCAGGCCCATGCCGGTCTCGAGCACCAGCGTCTGTGGGGGGTCGGAGACGAGCGCACGCGACACTGCGAGAAGCCGGGCGTCCTGGGTCAGGTTCACCGTGCGCATCGTGCAGCCGTGGACCGGCACGGCACCACGGCGCTCGAGCAGGTCGAGCTGGGCGTCGGAACGCCGGTCGGCCGTGATGCCGACCCGCCAGCCGTCGAGGGGCCGGTCGCCGAGAGGTGGGGATTCGCTCACGGCGCCAGTCTGGCGGCAACGGTCGGGGATGGTCGTCCGGTCACCCGTACATCAGGTCGAGGGTGCCGAGCGCCGCCTCGAGGATCCCATCGTCGCTCCAGGCAAGGAGGTCCCGTGCGGTCCGGCCGGCGTTGAAGCCGACGAGGATCGGCTCGCCCGTCCAGGGCACGGCGTTGTACCACTCCGCGAATCGGCCGCGTTCGGCCGGTACGTAGGAGATGAGATCGACATCGGTGTCCCAGAAGGGCTCGGCGAAGCGCAGGACCACCTTCTCCATGTTCCCCATGCCCAACTTCTGGATGGCCGCCAGGTGCGAGTGGGGCAGCGCGGGAGCGAACGCCACGTCGTCGGCCTGTAGCACGCCGAGCGGCAGGGTGACGACGACGGCGTCGGCGGCGTGCTCGCCCTGGTCGGTCTGGAGTACGACGCCGGTGGCGGAGCGCCCAACCTCGCGCACCCGGGTCCCGAGGCGGATGTCGAGGCCCTCGGCCAGGTCGGCGATGATCGGGGCATAGCCGGTGGCGGGCACCGAGTCGCCACCTCGCGGCATCGCTCCCTCGTAGGCGGTGGCGAGGGCCAGGTCGTCGACATGGGCCGGATACCAGTGCTCGACCTCGGAGACGACGACGTAGTCGAACCAGCGCTGCTCCTCCTCGGACAGGCCTGCACGGATGGGTGCCAGCTCGGAACCCATCGACCGCGTCGAGCCGTTGCCGAGCACGGCCTCCTCGACAGCCTCGTAGAGGTGGTCGAGACGGCTCCAGGGCAGCCGCGAGCCGTCGGTGTCGTGGAGGATCGAGTTGTCGTAGTCGGTGGGGACGATGGTGATGCCCAGGTCGGCCGCCAGGTCGGCGAGGGGGTTGGTGGCGACGCTGTGCAGCCACGACCCGCCGAGGTCGACGGGGGCGCCGCCGAGGTCGATGGTCCAGGCCCGGCCGCCGATCCGATCGCGGGCCTCGATGACGGTGACGCCGACGCCATTCTCCTGCAGGCGGCCGGCGGCTCCGAGCCCTGCGGCGCCGGCGCCGACGACGAGCACCGTGCCGCCCTGGTGTGCCTCCAGCACCTGTCCCGCAGCGCGGAGCCCGGACTGGTAGGCCCCGTGGACGGACGCCGGGAAGTCCTCGTCCGTCGCCTCGCCGGCGATGAACACCCGGTCGTCGACGGGTCGGGCCAGGTCCCGCCGGAAGCGGGCGGAGGTCCCGGTCGGCAGGTACGAGTAGGCGCCCCGGGTGAGCGGATCGGCACCCCAGCGGGTGATCCGCCAATCGACCGGGTCGGGGATCGACCGCGCGGCCGGCGCAGTCGGGGTTCGGGGGCCGGATGCGCATCCGAGGCCGAGCAGCAGCCCCGTGGCACCGGCAGCGGTGAGGAAGCGGCGCCGGGTCAGCACGGGTGCATCATGCTCGGCCCCGCCTGCGGCCCGGCGCCCGGGAGGCGTCTGCCAGGGTGTCGGCCAGTGCCGCGAAGTCGCGGTTGACGGCACTGATCGTGAGGCGCAGGTGGTGTCGGTCGTCGGGGGCGACCCGGAACGGGCTGCCGGGCGCAGCACCGATTCCCTGCGCAGCGAGGGAGACGAGTGCCGTGGTCTCGTCGGCGACCTCCATCCACAGGTTGAACCCCGAAACGCCGGGCACCCGGATCCCGCGGTCGGCGAGGAGGTCGACGAGTGTCGTGCGGCGGTGGCGATAGGCCTCGGCGGCCTGGGCCACCGAGGTCGCGACGACCGGGTCCTCGAGGAGGTGCAGGAGGACCCGCTGCAGCAGGCGGCTGCTCCAGCCGGGCCCGAGTTGGCGCCGGTGCACGAGTCGGTCGATGACGTCGCGCCGGCCGCCGACGGCCGCCAGGCGCAGGTCGGGGCCGTAGCCCTTGGAGTAGCTGCGGACGTGGACGACCTGGTCGGGGAGTCGGGTGCCGAGGCTCTCGAGGGGGACGCCGGAGACGTCGCCGGAGTGGTCGTCCTCGATCACGAGGATGCCGGTGCCGTCGAGGAGTTCGGCCAGCCGGTCGGCCCGTCCGGGTGAGAGATTCCAGCCGGTCGGGTTGTGGGCCCGCGGTTGGAGGAGGACGGCGACGGGACGGCGTGCCAGGGCGGCGGCGAAGGCATCGGTGTCGGGTCCACCCTCGACCATGGGAACGGGAAGCATCTCGGCCCCGGCCAAGTCGAGCATGTCGAGCGCCGGCGGGAAGCCGGGGTCCTCGACGACGACGCGGTCACCGAAGGTGACGGTCTCGGCGATGAGGCGGTCGAGGGCGTCCATGGCCCCGTCGACCACGGTGAGGGCACCCGGCGGGAACGGCCAGGTGCCGTGGAGCAGGCGGGTCAGCTCCGGGATGGTGGGATCGGCGAGGTAGCTCGTGACCGGGTCGTCGTCATGCTGGCCCGTGAGGGCGGAGCCGATCGGCGGCAGCAGCCGCGGGTCGGGCGTGCCGAGGCTGAGGTCCAGCCGGTAGGCGTCGGGGTCGACCGGCACCTGCCAGAAGCGCTCGGGCTCGTCGGGACGCCGCCGTGCCCGCACGAAGGAGCCCCTGCGGCCGTCGGTGACCACGAGGCCGGCGTGCTGGAGGCGACGCCAGGCGTCGGTCACCGTCGAGGGGCTGACGTCGAGTTCCCGCGCCAGCGAGCGCACGGTGGGGAGGCGGGACTCGGCGGGGAGGGTGCCGTCGCTCACCAGGCGGCCCACGGCGGTCGCGATGCCGGCGGGGCTGCGGTCATCGACGGAGCCGACGACAGTGGCGAGATGGGTCTGGGGCATCGGAAAAGTTTTGATTGTCACAATCGGAGGATTGTGCCGTACATCCGGCGGACATTATCGTCGCGCCCGGAGGGGCCCGGCAACACCTGATCGGCCGACCCGAGCCACGCCGGCGCGGCCCCGTGCGCGACCGGGCGACACGACAGCACGACGAGCGGAGGGATTCCGATGGGCGAGGTACGGGCGGCGATGGTCCAGACGGCCTGGACGGGCGACAAGGAGTCGATGATCGAACTCCACGAGAAGTACCTGGCGGAGGCGGCTGCCGCCGGCGCCCGGGTCATGTGCTTCCAGGAACTCTTCTACGGCCCCTACTTCTGCCAGGTCCAGGACGCCGAGTTCTACAGCTACACCGAGGCCATCCCCGACGGCCCCACCACCAGGCGCTTCCAGGAGTTGGCCGCCAAGCACGAGATGGTCCTCGTCCTCCCCATGTACGAGAAGGAGAAGGAGGGCTTCCTCTACAACACGGCGGCGGTCATCGACGCCGACGGCACCTACCTCGGCAAGTACCGCAAGACCCACATCCCCCAGGTCAAGGGCTTCTGGGAGAAGTTCTACTTCCGGCCCGGCAACCTCGGGTACCCGGTGTTCGACACCGCCGTCGGCAAGGTCGGCGTCTACATCTGCTACGACCGCCACTTCCCTGAGGGCTGGCGGGCCCTGGGCCTCAACGGCGCCCAGATCGTGTTCAACCCCTCCGCCACCAGCCGCGGCCTCTCCTCCTACCTGTGGAAGCTCGAGCAGCCCGCCTCCGCCGTCGCCAACATGTACTACGTCGGCGCCATCAACCGGGTCGGCGTCGAGGACCTCGGCGACAACGACTTCTACGGCAGCACCTACTTCGTCGACCCCCGCGGCCAGTTCGTCGGCGACGTCTGCTCGGACCGGGACGAGGAGCTCATCGTGCGCGACCTCGACCTCGACCGCATCGACGAGGTCCGCAACCAGTGGGCCTTCTACCGGGACCGGCGTCCCGACATGTACGACGGCATCGTGGCCCCCTAGGGCCGGCACCGACCAGCACCGGAGCGACCATGACGACCAACGCCGACCTTCTCGAGCGGCACCGGGCGGTGCTTCCCTCGTGGCTGGCGCTGTACTACGACCCGCCGATCTCGCTCGACCGCGGCGAGGGGCGCCACGTCTACGACGTCGAGGGCAACCGATACCTCGACTTCTTCGGCGGCATCCTGACCACCAGCCTCGGCTACGACATCCCCGAGGTGACCGCCGCGGTGCGCGAGCAGGCCGGCAAGGTCCTGCACTCCTCGACGCTCTACCTCTCGGAGCCGATGGTCGAGCTGGCCGAGCTCATCTGCGAACTCTCCGGGATCCCGGACGCCAAGGTGTTCTTCACCACGTCGGGCACCGAGGCCAACGACGCGGCGCTGCTGCTGGCAACGACCTCCCGCCGCTCCAACCAGGTCCTGGCCCTGCGCAACAGCTACCACGGCCGATCGTTCACCACGATCGCTATCACGGCACAGCGATCCTGGTCGCCCACATCGGTCAGCGGCCTGTCCGTCAACTACGTGCACGGCGGCTACCGCCTGCGCAGCCCGTTCCGCGACCTGGACGACGACGCCTACACCGCTGCCTGCGTCGCAGACCTCGAGCAGGTCTTCGACATGATGACCTCGGGCGACGTGGCCGCCATGATCGCCGAGCCCATCCAGGGCGTCGGCGGCTTCGCCACCCCGCCCGACGGCTTCTTCGGCGCCCTGAAGAAGGAACTCGACAACCGCGGCGTCCTCTTCATCTCCGACGAGGTCCAGACCGGCTGGGGCCGCACCGGCGAGCACTTCTGGGGCTACCAGGCCCACGGCATCACCCCCGACCTCATGACCTTCGCCAAGGGGGTCGGCAACGGCCTCGCCCTCGGTGGCGTGGTCGCCTCGGCCGAGCTGCTCGACTCGCTGCCGGGGAACTCGCTCTCCACGTTCGGTGGGAACCCGCTGAGTAGCGCGGGCGCCCTGGCGACGATCCGGTACCTGCTGGATCACGACCTCCAGGGCAACGCGCAGCGGATGGGCGATCGACTGGCGGGCCACCTCCGGCCCGCCGTCGACGCCTCCGAGACCGTCGCGGAACTCCGCGGGAAGGGCCTGATGCAGGCCCTCGAGACCGTCCAGCCCGGCAGCCTCGAACCCAACGCCGGGGCAGCGGTCCGGATCATGGAGGAGGCCCGGGCCGCCGGCCTCCTCATCGGCAAGGGCGGCCTGTACGGCAACGTGCTGCGCATCGCCCCGCCCATGACCGTGACCGAGGACGAGGTCGACGAGGCCGGCGGGATCCTCGCCGGGATCATCGAGCGGCTGGACTGAGTACCTGGCCACTGTGATCATCGAGCGGCTGGACTGAGCGGGCGAAGGCCCGCAGAATCGACAGGCAAGAAGGGACACGAGAAGGGACAAGGGGGTCGCCATGACGACGCTGATCCAGAACGGGACCGTGGTGACGGCCACGGGCCGCCACGCCGCCGACGTACTGGTCGACGGCACCACCATCGCCGCGGTGCTGATGCCCGGCAGCGACGCCGCCGCCTCGGCCGCGGCCGGCGCCGAGCGCATCATCGACGCCACCGGCAAGTACGTCGTGCCGGGCGGCATCGACTGCCACACCCACATGGAGTTGCCGTTCGGCGGCACCTTCGCGTCGGACACCTTCGAGATCGGCACCCGGGCGGCTGCCTGGGGCGGCACCACCACCATCATCGACTTCGCCGTCCAGAAGACCGGCGAGAACGTCCGCGACTGCCTCGAGCAGTGGTTCGCCAAGGCCGAGGGCGAGTGCGCCGTCGACTATGCCTTCCACATGATCATGGGTGGCGTCGACGACGCCGCCCTCAAGGAGATGGACTCGCTCGTCAACGAGGGCATCACCAGCTTCAAGTTGTTCATGGCGTATCCGGGCGTCTTCTACAGCGACGACGCCCAGATCTTCCGGGCCATGCAGGTCGCCGCCGACAACGGCGCCATGATCTGCATGCACGCCGAGAACGGCATCGCCATCGACGTGCTGGGCGAACAGGCCGCCGCCCGCGGCCAGACCGACCCGATCTACCACGGGATCACCCGCCACCCCCGCTTCGAGGGCGAGGCCACCAACCGGGCCATCCAGCTGGCCCTGGTCGCCGGCGCCCCCGTCTACTTCGTGCACCTCTCGGCCAGCGAGGCCCTCGAACGGGTCGCCGAGGCCCGCGACCAGGGGCACAACGTGTTCGCCGAGACCTGCCCGCAGTACCTGTACCTCAACCTCGAGGACCACCTCGGGGCCCCGGGCTTCGCCGGCGCCGGCTACGTCTGCTCGCCGCCGCTGCGCACCAAGCACGAGCACCACCATGCCGACCTGTGGCAGGGCCTGCGGACCAACGACCTGGCCATCGTCTCCACCGACCACTGCCCCTTCTGCATGAAGGACCAGAAGGAGTTGGGCCGCGACGACTTCCGGGCCATCCCCAACGGCATCGGCGGCGTCGAGCACCGCATGGACCTGATCTACCAGGGCGTGGTGATGGGCGAACTCACGCTCGAGCGCTGGGTCGAGACCTGCTCGACCACGCCGGCCCGCATGTTCGGCCTGTACCCGCAGAAGGGCACCATCTCGCCCGGCTCGGACGCCGACATCGTGCTGTACGACCCGAACGCGACGACCCACCTCTCGGTCGACACGCACCACATGAGCATGGACTACTCGGCCTACGAGGGCATCGACATCGACGGCAAGGTCGACACGGTGATCTCGAAGGGCAAGGTCCTCATCCAGGACGGCGCCTACCACGGGGCCAAGGGCGACGGGGCCTACCTGCGCCGCGGCCTCTCCACCTACCTGACGTGACCCGACGACCTGACGTGACGTCCTACCTGACGTGACCCCCGGTCCGGGCCAGCCCGGCCCGGACCCCACCCTCACGGAGCAGCGATGCAGCAGATCCACCACCTGATCGACGGTGAGGCCGTCGCCACGACCTCCGGCCGGTCCGGGCCGGTGTTCAACCCGGCGACCGGCGAGCAGACCGGAGAGGTCGGCTTCGCCTCCGTCGAGGAGGTCGACCGCGTCGTCGCCTCGGCCAAGGCCGCCTTCGCCGAATGGCGCACCACCTCCATCGCCCGCCGCACCAACCTGCTGCACGACTACCGCAACCTGGTGCTCGCCAACGCCGACGGCGTCGCCGCCCTCCTGACCGCCGAACACGGCAAGGTCCGGGACGACGCCCGTGGCGAGGTGGCCCGCGGCATCGAGAACATCGAGTTCGCCTGCGGCCTGGCCAACGCACTCAAGGGCACCTACAGCGAGCAGGCCTCGACCGGCGTCGACGTCTACACGGTCCGCCAGCCGCTCGGCGTCACGGTCGGGATCACACCGTTCAACTTCCCGGCCATGGTCCCGCTGTGGATGCTCCCGAACGCCGTCGCCTGCGGCAACGCGTTCATCCTGAAGCCGTCCGAGCGCGACCCGTCGGCGGCCCGCTTCATCGCCGAACTGGCGCAGGAGGCCGGCTTTCCACCGGGCGTCGTCAACGTCGTCAACGGCGACAAGGTGGCGGTCGACCGGCTGCTGGACCATCCCGACGTGGCCGCGGTGAGCTTCGTCGGCTCCACTCCGATCGCCCGCTACGTGTACGCCACCGGCTCCGCCAACGGCAAGCGCGTCCAGGCGCTGGGCGGCGCCAAGAACCACATGGTCGTCCTGCCCGACGCCGACCTGGACCTGGCCGCCGACGCCGCCGTGTCCGCCGCCTACGGCTCGGCCGGCGAACGCTGCATGGCGATCTCGGTGGTCGTCGCCGTCGGCGACATCGCCGACGACCTGGTCGAGCGGATCCGGGTGCGGATGGACAAGCTCGTGATCGGCCCCGGCGACGACCCGGCCTCCGAGATGGGGCCGCTGATCACCCGGGAGCACCGCGACCGGGTGGCCGGCTACCTCGACATCGGCGCCGACGAGGGCGCCACCGTCGTCGTCGACGGCCGCCAGCAGCACTTCGACGGCGACGGCTACTTCCTCGGCGTGTCGCTGCTCGACCACGTCACCACCGACATGCAGGTGTACCGGGACGAGATCTTCGGGCCGGTCCTGTCGGTCGTGCGCTCCGACGCCTACCACGACGCCGTGCAGATGATCGCCGACAACCCCTACGGCAACGGCACCGCCATCTTCACCCGCGACGGCGGGGCGGCACGGCAGTTCCAGCAGGACGCCGAGGCCGGCATGGTCGGCATCAACGTGCCGATCCCGGTGCCGGTCGGCTACCACTCGTTCGGCGGATGGAACGACTCGATCTTCGGCGACACGACCATGTACGGCCCCGAGGGGCTGCGGTTCTACACGCGGCCCAAGGTCGTCACGAGTCGCTGGCCCGACCCGTCGACGAGCAGTGTCGACCTCGGGTTCCCACGCAACGACTGACCGGGCCGGCACGAGACAGACGAGCGAGAAAGCGAGGGCGGGATGGACTTCGGAGTGGTGCTGCAGACGGACCCCCCGGCGTGGCGGGTCGTCGAGTTCGCCAGGCAGGCCGAGGCGCTGGGCTTCACGCACGCGTACACCTTCGACAGCCACGTCCTGTGGCAGGAGCCGTACGTCATCCACTCGGCGATGCTGGCGGCCACCCACACGCTGACGGTCGGCCCCATGGTCACGAACCCGGGCACCCGGGACTGGACCGTCACGGCCTCGGTGTTCGCCACCCTCAACGACATGTACGGCGAGCGCACGGTGTGCGCCATCGGGCGCGGCGACTCCGCCATGCGCGTCATCGGCTACCCCTCGTGCAACCTGGCCACGCTCGAGGAGTCGATGGGCGTCATCAGGGGCCTCGCCGAGGGCGGTGAGGTCGACTACAACGGCACCCGCCAGACGTTTCCGTGGCGCCACGGTGGGTCGCTGCCGATCTGGATGGCGGCGTACGGGCCGAAGGCGCTGGCGCTGTGCGGACGGGTGGCCGACGGCTTCGTCCTCCAGCTGGCCGACCCGCAGATCGCCGAGTGGACCATCGGGGCCGTGCGACGGGCCGCCGAGGAGGCCGGCCGCGACCCCGACTCGCTCACGATCTGCGTCGTCGCCCCCGCCTACGTCGGTGACGACGTCGCCCACCAGCGCGACCAGGTGCGCTGGTTCGGCGGCATGGTCGGCAACCACGTGGCCGACCTGGTCGCCCGCTACGGCGCCGACGGCACCGCCGTCCCGCAGGCCCTCACCGACTACATCGAGGGCCGCAAGGGCTACGACTACGCCGAGCACGGCCGGGCCGGCAACGAGCACACCGACTTCGTGCCGGACGAGATCATCGACCGCTTCTGCATCCTGGGCGACGAGGCCAACCACGTCGCCCGACTGGGAGAACTCCGGGACCTCGGCGTGGACCAGTTCGCCATCTACCTGATGCACGACCAGAAGGACGAGACCCTGAACGCCTACGGCCAGAGGATCATCCCGGCCATGGCCGGCTGACCACCCTCGGCAACCGACGACCGTGCGACGCCGCTCAGAGGAGAGGCAGGGGAGAGCGTGACCAAGGTGCTGTTCGATCGACGAAAGATCCACATCGTGGTGGAGCAGACCATGCACGACTTCGGTCCGGCGCCGGACCGGCCCACGCTCAAGGGTGCCGCCGCCGCGGTCGTAGGCAATCCGTACGTTGGCGACTACGTGGAGGACCTCAGCCCCGCCGCAGAGGAACTGCGGCAACTCGGCCAAGAGTTGGGCGAACTGCTGATCGGCCACCTCGGCGGTTCATCGGAGGCCATCGACGGCTACGGAAAGGGTGCGATCGTCGGCTCGAACGGCGAGATCGAACACGGGGCCATGTGGCACATTCCCGGCGGTGGCGGTATGCGCACCGCACTGGGCAAGGGCGAGGCGATCGTGCCGTCCACCAAGAAGGTCGGGCCGCTGGGCGCGCGCCTCGACGTGCCACTGACCCACCTCGAATGGTCCTACGTGGGCAGCCACTACGACGCCATCGAGGTGGGTGTACCCGATGCGCCGCGACCCGACGAGTTGGTCCTGATCCTTGCCATGTCGATCGGCGGGAGGACCAACGCCCGCCTCGCCGGGGGCTTCACGCTCGACGACCGCGGCCAGCCGGGAGTGCCGCTGTGAGGATCGCCTGCCTGGGCGTCGGGAGGATGGGTTGGCACATGGCCGGCCACGTGGCGGCCGCCGACGAGGCACACGAGGTCGTGGTCTTCGACGTGGTTGAGGGACTCGGGGACCGTTGGGCTCGAGAGCACCGGGGCGCCTTCGCCGACACGGTGGCGGCCGCAGTCGACGGTTCGGCGTTCGTGGTCACGTCGTTGCCCTCCGACCGGGAACTGGCGGAGGTTTCGCAGGAGGCGCTGCCGGCGCTGGGTCGGGGGGCGATCTGGATCGACCACTCGACCACCTCGGCGGCCATCGCCCGGGAGTTGGGCGAACGCACCGCAGCTCAGGGTGGCCACTTCCTGGACGGCCCGGTGTCCGGTGGCGTGGACGGCGCCCGGCAGGGAACGCTCTCGGTGATGGTGGGTGGTGACGAGGACGCATTCGCCAGGGCTGAGCCGTTGATGGGGACGTATGCCGGACGGGTGCGGCACATGGGTCCGTCGGGCGCCGGGCAGTTGACGAAGATGACCAATCAGATCTGCGTGGTGGGACTCTGCCAGGCGCTTGCCGAGGGCCTCGACTTCGCCTCCAGGGCCGGCCTCGACGTCGAGAAGGTGGTGGAGGCCATGTTGCAGGGCTCGTCGACCTCCTGGCAGATGGAGAATCGTGCTGACAGGATGCTGGCCGGTGAGTACGACTTCGGCTTCTCCACGTCCCTCATGCGCAAGGACGTGGGACTGGTGTTGGACCAGGCATCCACCATGGGCGTGTCCCTGCCGGTCACGGCTCTGGTCGGCCAGTTTCTCGCCGACGTGGACGCCATGGGCGGCGCGGCCTGGGACTGGTGCAGCCTGATGGAGCGACAACGACAGTTCGCTCCGCGGGATGTTCCCACGGCCCCGTCGGACTACTCGTGAACGGCAACGCCGGATCCCGGCGGGCGTGCACCGCGGGTGAACCCGGGAGGGGACGGGGCAGGGATGCCGTGGGGCCGGGGGCCGGAGCCTGATGGCGGGCCGCAACCGGGCAGTGCGCGTCGTCGTGACCGTCGTCGTGACGATCTGCCTCCTCGTCGCAATCTGGGAGGGCTACAAGTGGTTCGGCCAGCAGACCAACGACCTGGTGCCCGGTACCGGCATCGAACTCCCGGTCTCCACCGATGACCTCACGATGCCCCACGCCCTCGACATCGTCGGCGAACTGGCTGGCGACGTGCGCGACGGACGCAGCACGCTGCCCATGACGCTGTACCTGCTCAAGAAGGCCTGGTTCACGCTCCAGGAGGCTGCCATCGGGTTCACGCTCGGCCTGGTGATCGGGCTCGCGCTGGCCGTGGTGATGCTGCGCTGGCGGGTGGTCGAGCGCGGCCTCCTGCCGTGGGTCAACGTGTCCCAGACCGTGCCCCTCATCGCCCTCGCCCCGATCGTGGTCACGTGGGGTCGCCAGCAGGACCTGCCCGACCTGTTCAGCATCTCGCTCATCGCCACCTACCTCACCTTCTTCCCGGTGGCGGTCAGTGCCCTGCGCGGCCTCAAGTCGCCCGATGCCGCACACGTCGAGTTGATGCGCAGCTACGCCGCATCCTGGGGCACCACGCTCGTCAAGTTGCGCCTTCCGGCCGCTCGGGCGTTCCTCTTCCCGGCGCTCAAGGTGGCGGCCACGTTGAGCGTGGTCGGGGCGATCGTGGGCGAGATCTCGATCGGGACCAAGACGGGCCTGGGTCGCGCCATCCTGGAGTTCGCCCAGCGCTACGCCGTGTTCCCCGAGCGGCTCTATGCGGCCGTGATCGGGTCGGCGGTGCTGGGCCTGGCCGTGTTCGGACTGGTCAACCTGGCCGAACGATGGCTCGAGGGCAGGAAGCGGGGGGTGGTGACATGAGCGTCGCCGTGGTGGCGAGCGGCCTGGACAAGGTGTTCGGCCGCGGTACCGACGCCGAGGTGGCAGCACTGTCGGGCATCGACCTGACGGTCCAGGACGGTGAGTTCGTCTCGCTGATCGGACCCTCGGGATGCGGCAAGTCGACGCTGCTCCGGCTGGTCGCCGACCTCATCGAGCCCACCGACGGCACCGTGACGGTGTTCGACAAGTCGGCCCACCAGGCCCGCCTGGACCAGGACTACGGCATGGTCTTCCAGCATGCGGGCCTGTTCGACTGGCGTCGTGTGGCCGCCAACATCGAACTACCACTCGAACTCAAGGGCTGGTCGAAGGCCGACCGGTCCCGGCGCTCGCGGGAGATGCTGGACCTGGTGAAGTTGCCGGACTTCAGCAGGCACTACCCGCGCCAGCTGTCGGGAGGGATGCAGCAGCGTGTCTCGATCGCACGGGCCCTGTCCTTCGAACCCCGGCTGCTGCTCATGGACGAGCCGTTCGGCGCGCTGGACGAGATGACCCGAGAGCACATGCAGGGTGAGCTTCTGCGGATCTGGCGGGAGACCGGAACGACGGTGATGTTCGTCACGCACTCCATCCCGGAGGCGGCGTTCCTCTCGAACCGGGTGGTGGTGCTGTCCCCCCGTCCCGGGCGCATCCACACCATCGTGGACGTTGACCTGGGCGAGCGCACCGAGGAGACCCGGGAGGACCCGGAGTTCTTCGCAGCCGCCACCCGCATCCGCGAAGCCCTGCGAGCGGTGGAGGACGGGTCGTGAAGTTCCGCCCCGGGGCACTGGCGCCGCCACTGGTCGCCGGAGTCCTGTTCCTGGGTGCCTGGGAGTTGACCGTGCGCGGATTCGGCATCCGGGAGTTCCTGCTGCCCAAGCCGTCCTCCATCTGGGAAGAGCTGGTCGACCAGTGGCCGACGCTCCGCCACGCCGGCTGGGAGACCGGACGCATCGCGGTCAGCGGCCTCGTCGTCGGCATCCTCGCCGGGGTCCTGCTGGCCGTCGGCACGACGCGCTTCCGCACGCTCCAGGAGGGGCTCACCCCGCTGGCCGTGGCCGTCAACGCCACGCCCATCATCGCCCTGGCACCCATCTTCAACGCCTGGTTCGGCATCACCGGGTCGCTCAGCAATCAGGCCGTCGTGGTGGCAGTGGTGTTCTTCCCGGTCTTCATCAACACCGCCAAGGGGCTCACCGAGGTGCACCCCGACGAGATCGAACTCATGCGCTCCTACGCGGCAGGCGAGTGGACCATCCTGCGGGAGGTCCGTATCCCCAATGCCCTGCCCTTCTTCGCCAACGCCCTGCGGCTGGTGGCGCCGTTGTCGGTCATCGCGGCCATCGTGGCGGAGTACTTCGGTGGGCCCCAGGACCGCATCGGGAACGTCATCACGTCCAACGCCGGCTTCGCCCGCTACGACGCCGCCTGGGCGGCCATCGCCGTGGCCTCGGCGGTGGGCCTGGCACTGTTCGCCACAGCCCTGCTGGTGGAGCGCCTGAGCATGCCCTGGCGTCTCACCGAGGGCTACGGTGAGACCGAAAACTGACCCTGAGGGGGAAAGAGATGACAATGAGAATCCTTGCCAAGTTGGCGGCGGCCGTCACCGCAGTGGCGCTGCTCGCCGGTGCCTGCGGCTCCGACGACCCCGTCGTCGGGACCGGCGACTGCGACACGGTCGACAGCGCCAGCCTGCAGTTGCAGTGGGTCACCCAGGCCCAGTTCGCCGGCTACTACGCAGCCGTCGACCAGGGCATCTACGACAAGTACTGCCTGGACGTGACCATCCTCGAGGGTGGCGTCGACATCGTGCCGCAGCAGCAGCTGGCGTCCGGCGCAGTCGACTTCGCCGTCTCGTGGGTCCCCAAGGCGCTGGTCTCCCGCGAGGAGGGCGCCGACATCGTCAACGTGGCCCAGGTGTTCCAGCGGTCCGGCACCCTGCAGGTGTCCTGGGCCGACAGTGGCATCAACGGCCCGGCAGACCTGGCCGGCAAGGTGGTCGGCAACTGGGGCTGGGGCAACGAGTTCGAACTCCTGGCCGGCGCCCACCAGGCGGGCCTCGATCCTTCCAGCGACTTCGAGCTGGTCGGCCAGAGCTTCGACATGCTGGCCCTGTTGACCGGGGAGATCGACGCCGCCCAGGCGATGATCTACAACGAGTACGCCCAGGTGCTCGAGGCCGTGAACCCCGACACCGGGTCGCTCTACACCGAGGACGACCTGTCGGTCATCGACTGGAACGACGAAGGCACCGCCATGCTCCAGGACGCCATCTGGGCGGACGGGGCCCGATTGGCCAACGAGGACTATCAGGACCTGACCACCCGGTTCGTGGCCGGCTCGCTGGAGGGTTGGGCGTACTGCCGCGACAACGGCGGCAAGTGCGTCGACATCGTCCTCGACAACGGCTCGGCGCTGGGTGCGTCGCACCAGGCATGGCAGATGAACGAGATCAACGGCCTCATCTGGCCATCGTCGGACGGCGTCGGCATGATGAACGCCGGCCTCTGGACACAGACGGTCGACGTCGCCACCAGCCAGCCGATCCTGAGCGCGGCGCCCGACGCCGGGGCGTACACCACCGAGTACGCCGAGGCGGCCCTCAAGATCCTCAACGGTCGCGGCATGGACACGACCGGCAAGAACTGGCAGCGGGTGAGCGTCACGCTCAACCCGGGCGGCGAGTAGCCACAGCGCCCTGGCGGACCCCCCCAGACACGGCCGGTCCGACGCTTCGGCGTCGGGCCGGCCGTGGGGTGGCGCCCCGGCCGCACGGCCGCGACCCGGGGGGACGCACGGTGCCCGACGATGCGGCCCCTGACGCTCCGACTCCTGGTGGTGGCGGCGGGTCAGGTCTGCTTCGGCGTCGGGATCGGCTGCCTGTTCCTCGCCGACCTCGGGGTCGGCCCCTGGGACGTGTTCCACGACGGCCTGGCCGGAAGGCTGGACCGGGCACCGGGCACCGTGATCGTCGGCCTGGGGACCGTGATCGTCGGCCTGCTGGTCGTCTTCCGACAGCCCATCGGACCCGCGACGGTCTGCAACGTCCTGGTCATCGGCAACACGGTCAACCTGTTGCTGGCGGTGGCCGACACACCCTCTGCGATGCCCCTCCGGCTCGTACTGGTGGTGGCGGCACCGCTGCTGGTCGCCCTCGGGTCGATGGTGTACCTGGGTGCCGGCATAGGCGTCGGCCCACGCGACGGCCTCATGACCGCATTGGTCGACGCCGGCCTCTCGACACGCACGGCGCGCACCCTCCTCGAGGTCACCGTCCTCGCGGCCGGACTGCTGCTGGGCGGTTCCGTTGGCCTCGGGACGGTCGTCTTCGCGCTCCTCGTGGGTCCGTCGCTGCATCGCCTCCAGCATCGGGTCTGGGCGGGCTGGCCGGAGCCCGGCGGGGTGGTGTACCGCCGGTCCTGAGCCGTCGGCTGGTGGGGGCCACGTGGGGCGTGTGACCTAGCGTCGCGGGATGAGTGAGGCGGAGGCGGTCCGGGAGCCGGGCGGGACCGGCATGGCCCCCGATGCCGTCGAAGCGGTCCCGCGGCGGGCATGGCTGGCGCTGGGCGTGTCGACGCTTGCGGCGCTGCTGACGGTCATCGACATCTCGATCGTCAACGTGGCGTTCCCGTCCATCCGCCGGGACCTCGGCGCCTCCGAGACCGGACTCTCGTGGGTGCTGTCGGGCTACTCGGTGGCGGTTGGGGCGTTCCTGCTCGTCGCCGGGCGGCTGGCCGACCAGCGGGGTCGCCGCCGCATGTTCCTCCTCGGCGTGGGCGTCTTCGTGGCCGCCTCGCTGCTCTGCGGCCTGGCCACCTCCACGGGCCTGCTGATCGCCTCGCGCGTGCTCCAGGGCATCGGCAGCTCGGTGATCGGTCCGACCTCGCTCTCCATGGTCCTCCCGGAGTTCCCGGCCAGCCGTCGCTCCATGGTCCTGGGCATCTGGGGGGCGTCGGCGGCCCTCGGCGCGGCCCTCGGCCCCTCGGTTGGGGCAGTGCTCCTCGAATACCTGTCCTGGCGGTGGGTGTTCCTCGTGAACGTGCCGATCGGGCTGGCGCTGCTGGCCCTGACGCCGAGGTATGTCCGGGAGACGCGTGACCCGGATGCAACGGGCCGCTTCGACGTCGTCGGGCTTCCGGCCGGAACCCTCGGCGTGGCCCTGGTGCTGGTGGCGATCGTGCAGGGCGGCGATTGGGGCTACGGGTCGTCGGCGACGGTCGCCTCGGCCGTCGCCGGCTTCCTCCTGATCGTGCTGCTGGTCGTGCGGTCGATGCGCCACCCGGAGCCACTGCTCGACCTCGAACTCTTCCGGATCCGGTCGTTCTGGTCGGCGGCATCGGGACAGGTGTTCTTCACCACCTCGTTCATCGCCATCATCCTGTTCAACTCGCTGGTCCTCCAGGAGTACTGGGGCTGGGCGCCACTGGCGGCCGGCTTCGGCGTGGTACCGGGCCCGGCCCTCGCCTCGCTCCTGGGAGGTCCGGTCGGCTCGATCGCCGACCGCGTCGGCCATCGCAACCTGCTCGTGTTCGGGTGTGCGATGGCGGGGATGGCGCCGACGTGGCTGTTGTGGAGGATCGGCGCCGACGGGAACTACGTCGCCGACTTCCTGCCGGCACAACTGTTCCTCGGCGTCGGCGTGTCGTGCACGTTCGCCACGTTCGGCTCGCTGGGCCTGCGCGAGGTGTCACCCGCCCGCTTCGGCACGGCCAGCGCCACGTTGCGGACGACCTCGACGATGGGGTTCGCCGTCGGCGTGGCCCTTGGCGTGGCCGTATTCGACGCGGCCCTGCCGCTCGGTCCGCTGGTGGCCTTCGACCGGACCTGGACGGTGATGGCCGGCCTCATGTTCGCCGGCAGCCTCTTCTGCGCCGCGGCCTGCCCGCCGCGGCGGCCCCGCGGGTGACGGGAGATCCGTCCGCTCCCATTCGGCAAGTGAGAAGGGGCCCCATCCCCTCCCCACTCGGCACGTGAGAAGGGGTCCGTCCCCTCCTCACTCGGGGTCAGGCGGGGGTGCCGAGGCTGACCGGGAGGGATTCGCGGCCCCGAAGGATGATCCGGGCGTTGAAGGTGGGCTCGTCGGACAGGGCGAGGCCGGGGAACCGTCTCACCAGCCGGGTCACGGCGATCTCGCCCTCCATGCGGGCCAGTGCCGCGCCCAGGCAGTGGTGGACACCGCTGCCGAACGACACGTGGCGGGCCGCGTCGGCACGGGTCACGTCGAGGGTGCCAGCCGTGTCGCCCCAGAACCTCTGATCCCGGTTGGCGCTTCCGAGGGCCGTCAGCACCATCTCGCCGTCGGCCACCTCGACACCCGAGATGACGGCGTCGTGGAGGAGGCGGCGACCCGAGGTCTGTACCGGGCTGTCCCAGCGCAGCAGTTCGTCGACGACGGAGTCGTCGACCGCCGGGTCGTTGCGGACCAGCGCCAACTGGTCGGGGTGGTCGAGCAGGGCGTGGGTGCCGTTGCCGATCAGGTTGACGGTCGTCTCGTGGCCGGCCACGAACAGCAGCGACACCATCGACAGCAACTCGTCCTCGGTCATGCGGTCGCCGGCCTCCTCGACCTCGACCAGCTGGGTGAGCAGGTCGTCGGCCGGGTTGCGGCGCTTCTGGGCGACGGCGTCCCGCAGGTAGGCGTCCATGTGCTCGCCGCCGTCCATGGCGGCATCCACCTGCTCGGGGGAGAGGTACGGCTCGAGTGTCTGGGTCAGGGCGTGCGACCAGCCGCGCACCATGGCCATGTCGGTGTCCGGTAGGCCGAGCATCGAATGGATGACGGCGAACGGGATGACGAAGGCGTAGTCGGAGATCAGGTCGATCTCGTCCCGACCGGCCAGGTCGTCGAGCAGGTCATCGACGATGGCGGTGGTCTGCTCGCGCATCCGGCCGACGGCTCGAGGCGTGAACGTGCGCTGCACGAGTCCCCGCAGGCGGGTGTGGTCGGGCGGGTCGAGGCCGAGGATGGAGGGCGCCCGCTCGAGGCTGCGCTGGCGGAGCCGCAACATGTGCTCGGGCAGGTCGACGTTGGTCTCGAAGCGCTGGACCGACGACTCGGTGTCGCGCAGCACCCGGTGGACGTCGTCGTAGCGAGAGACGATGAGGGTCCCGATCGGCGTCCGGTGGACCGGGTCCTCCTCGCGCAGTCGGGCATAGACCGGGTAGGGGTCGAGCAGGAACTCGGGGTCGAACGGATTCCAGACCGGGGCGTCGACGAGGTCGGTCATGGAGCGGACGCTACCGACGCGGTCCCCCGTGGGGCGAGCCGGGGCTCAGAGGGCGGCCGCCACCCGGTGGCCGCTGCGTACGGCGCCCTCGATGTACCACTCCTCGGCGGCGTCGCCGACGACGTGCACCTCGTGGCCGGCGTCGGCCAGGAAATCGGCCAGCGAGCGGTCGGCATGGACCCCGCCGGCGATCACGACGTCGTCGGCGGGGACGCGGTGCGTGTCGTCGCCCTGCCGGTACTCGACGTGGTCGGCTGTGATGGCGACGACCTCGGCCTCGGTGTGGAACACGACGCCCTCCTCGCGCGACTCGTGGAGGGCCCGCCAGCGTCGGGGATGGGCCATGGCCTCGGCCGGCAGCGTCCCGGGCTCGAGCACGGTGACGTCCCGGCCCCGTTCGGCGAGGAAGTGGGCGAGCTCGACGCCGACCAGGCCGCCATGGACGACCACGACCCGCCGGCCCAGCGGCATCCAGAGCCGGGACAGCGAACGGACCCGGGCCATGTCGGCCATGAGGCCGAGCAGCCGGCCGGTGCCGAGCAGCAGCCGTACGAGGGCCCCGGGCTGCCGGGTGCCGGGTTCCCGGGACCCGGTCAGGAGGGAGCGCAGGTCGTCGCCGGAGTGGACGTGGGGGAGGTCGGCGCCCGGCAGGTCCGGGCGGTCGCGTCGGGCGCCGGTGGCAACCACCACGACATCGGGAGCGAGGGCGGCGACGGAGTCGGCATCGGCACGCACGCCGGTTCGCACCTCGACGCCGGCTTCGCGGATGGCGGTGGCGAGGTAGTCGACGAACTCGCCGTTGAGTGGTGTCGTCAGCGACGAGAAGCGGGCGGTGCCGCCCAGCCGGTCGCCGGCCTCGAGCAGCGTGACCCGGTGGCCGCGTCCTGCGGCCACCCGGGCGCATTCCATGCCGCCGGGGCCGCCGCCGACCACGACGACGTGGCGCGCTTGCACGGTCGGCGCCGGGTCCGGCACGTCGTAGTGGCCCAGCCGGGCGTTGACGGCGCAGACCGGCTTGCCACTCCAGAAGTTCTGGGCGACGCAGACGAAGCAGTTGATGCAGGGCCGGACCAGGTCCGGGCGCTCGTCGGCCAGTCGGTTGGGGAGGTCGGGGTCGGCCAGCAACTGGCGGCCCAGCGAGACCAGGTCGGCGCCGCCGTCGGCCAGGATGCGCTCGCCCTCGCTTGGGCGGATGCGCCCGACGGCGATCACCGGTACGTCGACAGCGGCCTTCACGGTGCGGGCCAGGTGCTCGTACTGGTTGGGCTGCCAGGGCAGGGGAGCGTCGGTGAAGCCCACCCCGGTGCCCGCCGACGACGTCGCCGAGACATGGATGGCGTCGGCGCCGGCCGCCACCGCGGCCCGGGCGTGCTCGGCGGCCAGGTCGACGGTGGTTCCGCCCTCGACGCCGTATTCGTGGCCGTCGAGCCTGACGAGGACGGCGAAGTCGGGGCCGCAGCGTTCCCGGATGGCGGTGACCACCTCGACGAGCAGCCGGGCGCGGTTCCCGGTCGACCCCCCGTACTCGTCCTCCCGGCGGTTCCAGGCGGGTGACAGGAACGTGGAGAGCAGGTAGCCGTGGGCGGCGTGGACCTCGATGCCGTCGCAGCCGGCCGCCTGGACGCGTGCGGCGGCGTCGGCGAAGTCGGCCACGATGCCGGCCAACTGCTCGACGGTGGCCTCGGCGTAGGTCGGCATCTGGCCGCCGGTCAGCGTCGCCATGCGAAGCAACTCGTCCATCGAGGTGTCGGCCATCATCCCTCGGGGGTCCGAAGGCGGTGGCGGGACCGAGGGGATCAGGGCCGGCCTGCCCTCGGACACGTCGACGCTGGAGGTCTTGCCGTGGTGGCAGGCCTGGACGACCAGCCGGGCCCCGTGGGCGTGGACGGCCTCGGCCAGCCGGCGCAGGCCGGGGACCACGCCGTCGTGGGAGAGCGCCGGCTGGTGGCGGGCGGTCGCCCCGCGCGGGTAGGAGACCGCCGAGGTCTCGACGATCAGGAGGCCGGCGCCGCCCCGGGCCCGGGCCTCGTAGTGGGCGATGGTCTCGTCGGTGACGAGGCCCTCCTCGGTGCAGTTGTTCTGGTCCATCGCCGGCAGGACGATGCGGTTTCGCACCTCCATCGGCCCGATTCGTCCTGGCGCGAGGAGTTGAGGGAACGACTCGGGCATGCCGCCATCATGCCTGACGGACCGTCAGGTCGCCCACTGCGGCGGGTGGTGTGCGGTCGCCCGCCCACGGGGACCAGGCCGGGTCAGGCGAGTTTCTTGAGGCTCTTCCGTCGCCAGTCCTCGGTGGTGTCGACGGCGTTGAAGGTGAAGCAGTGGATGCCGGCGATGTCGAGTTCCTCGGCGACGCTGGCCAGGGGGGCGACCAGCTTGTTCGGGTTGTAGCCGCCGGGCGAGAGCAGGCGGATCACCGACGTCCGGTTCTTCTTCAGGTAGCGGGCCGAGTGGCCGATGCCGAGCCGGATCGAGATGGTGAGCAGCTTGGTCCGGTCGACGGCGCCCGGGACGCCGAGGTGGCAGGGCAGCGTGACCCCGGCCTCCCGGCGGCGCACCAGCCACTCCCGGATCGTGTTGGCGTCGAAGCACATCTGGGTGGCCATGTATCCCTCGAGGCCGGCCTCGCGGATCATCTCCTGCTTCTCGAGCTGGGCGTCGACCAGGGCCTGTCCGGGGATGGCGCTGTGCCCGTCCGGGTAGGAGCCGACGCCGACCACGTCGATGTCGGGCCGGCGGTCGAGGAAGGAGCGCAGGAAGCCGGCGGCGTCGGTGAACGGTCCCCTCGGGTCGGCGTCGCCGCCGATCACGAACACCTTGCGAATCCCCTGCTCGTTGACCCGGCGCACGATGGTGTCGACGTGCTCCTCGCCTTCGACCATGCGGGCGGCGATGTGGGGGATCGTCGTGTGGCCCTGTCCGGCGAAGGTGGCACAGAGGTCCAGCGTGTCGTCGACCGTCTTGGCCGGCGAGCACGTCACCGAGACCGTCGAGCCGGCAGGCAGGAAGGCCGCCTGCTCGTGGACGTTCTTGAGCGGAATCAGCTCGTAGGTCATGCCCTCGAGCAGCCGGCGGTGGGTGGCCCGCTCCGCCGTCGTGCGGCCGGACCTGCGCCGGCCGGGACGACCGGGGGCGGATGCGTCGGCATCGCTCATCATGGCGCGACCTCCTTTCGGCGCCGGGGACGGATGGCGGGCTGCCGACCGTCCGAAGTGCAGGATGTGGAGTCGGCCGGTTCGCGTGTCCCGGCCGACCGGGTCAACTCAGGCCGACGATCTCGCCGTTCTCGTCGATGTCGATGCCGGCGGCGCCCGGCGCCTTGCCGAGGCCCGGCATGGTGCGCATGTCGCCACAGATCGGGTACACGAAACCGGCGCCGACCGAGGCCCGGACCTCCCGAACCGGGAGGGTCCAGCCGGTCGGGGCACCCTTGAGGGCCGGGTTCGACGAGATGGAGAGGTGGGTCTTGGCGATGCAGACCGGCAGGTCGCCGAAGCCGTTGGCCTCGTAGGTGTCGATCTGCTTGTTGGCGGCCGGCGAGAAGTCGACGCCGTCGGCGCCGTAGACCTTGTCGGCCACGGTGCGGATCTTGTCGCGCAGGGACATGTCGTCCGGGTACAGGACCTGGAAGTCGGAGGGCTCCTCGGCCGCCTCGGCGACGGCCTCGGCCAGCTCGGCGGCGCCGGAGCCGCCGTCGGCGAAGTGGGTGGTCACCGCCGCCCGGGCGCCGTACTCCTCGGCGATCTCGTGGATGGCCTGGATGTCGGCGTCGTGGTCGCCGGGGAACACGTTGATGGCGACCACGGGCGACACGCCGTGGACCTGCATGTTCTGGAGCTGCTTGCGGAGGTTGTCGCCGCCCTGGTGGACCTCGTCGGGGTTCTCGGCGAGGAGCGCCTCGGGCAGCGGCTTGCCGGCCACGATCTTGTGGTTGCCGGAGTGGGCCTTGAGGCCGCGGACGGTCGCCACGAGCACGGCGGCGTCGGGGGCGATGCCCGAGGTGCGGCACTTGATGTTGAAGAAGCGCTCGGCGCCCATGTCGGCGCCGAAGCCGGCCTCGGTGAGGAGGAAGTCGCCGGTGTGGATGCCGATCTGGTCGGCGACGATCGAGGAGTTGCCCGTGGCGATGTTGCCGAACGGTCCGCAGTGGACGAGGGCGGGGGTGCCCTCGAGGGTCTGCATGAGGTTGGGCTTGATGGCCTCGCGGAGGATGACGGTCATGGAGCCGGCGACCTGGAGGTCCTCGGCGGTGACCGGCGTGCCGGCCTTGCTGTAGCCGACGACGATGCGGCCCATGCGCTCGCGCAGGTCCTGGAGGCTGGTGCACAGCGCCAGGGCGGCCATGACCTCGGAGGCGGCGGTGATGTCGAAGCCGGTCTCGCGGGGGATGCCGTCGAGGCGGCCGCCGAGGCCGATGGTGATGTTGCGCAGTGCCCGCTCGTTGATGTCGAGCACCCGGCGCCACGTGATGTTGTGGAGGTCGAGGTCGAGCTCGTTGCCGTGGAAGAGGTGGGCGTCGAGCATCGCCGAGCACATGTTGTGGGCGGCGGTGACGGCGTGCATGTCGCCGGTCAGGTGGAGGTTGAAGAGTTCCATCGGGACGACCTGGCTGTAGCCGCCGCCGGCGGCGCCACCCTTGATGCCGAAGGTCGGACCCATCGAGGGCTGGCGGATGGCGATGGTGGCCTTCCTGCCGATGTGGCTGAAGCCCTGGCCGAGGCCGACGGTGGTGGTGGTCTTGCCCTCGCCCAGCGGCGTGGGGGTGATGGCCGAGACGACGACGTAGCGGGCCTTGGGCCGGTCGGCCATGGCGTCGATGGCGTCGAGCTTGACCTTGGCGGCGCCGTCGCCGTAGGGCTCGAGGTGCTCGAGGGGGATGCCGGCGGCGTCGGCGATCTCGGTCAGGGGCCGGATCGTCGCCTGGCGGGCGATCTCGAGGTCGGAGGGGAAGCTCATCGTGGGCTCTTCTCTGGTCGTGGTCGGCGGTCGTGGTCGGCCTGCCCGCCGGGATCGGGGGCAGTGTAGTGATGCCCGGGAGCCTGCCCACCGTCAGTGGACAAGCGCCCGTGTCATGGGCGATTTCGGGGTCGCCGTACCGGCTACGCGATGCCGTCGGGCAGGTCGGCCTTGCGTCGGGCGATGAAGTCCGTCAGGGCCTCGTCGATGGACTCGTCGAGGCCGGGCTCGGCGTAGTCGGCCAGCATCCGCTTCCAGATGCCGTTGGCCCGTTGGGCGGCGTCGAGGCGGCCCTCCTCGTCCCACTGCTCGAAGCTGTCGTTGTTGGCCACCTCCGAACGGGCGAAGGCGGTCTCGAAGTTGGCGTAGGTGTGCGCCGTGCCGAGGAAGTGCTGGCCCGGGCCGACCTCGCGGACGGCGTCCATGGCCTGGCCGTTCTCCGACAGGTCAACGCCGGCTACCAGCTTCGACATGAGCCCGCACTGGTCGGCGTCCATCACGAACTTCTCGTAGCCCATGGCGAGGCCGCCCTCGAGCCAGCCGGCCGAGTGCAGCATGAAGTTGACGCCGGCCATCAGCGCCGGCATGAGGGTGGCCATGCTCTCGGACGCCGCCTGGGCGTCGGGGACCTTCGAGGCGCACAGGTTCCCACCCGATCGGAACGGCACCCCGAGCCGCCGGGCCAGCGCACCGACGATGAAGAGCACCAGCGCCGGCTCCGGCGTGCCGAACGTCGGGGCGCCCGTCTGCATCGACATCGACGAGGCGAACGAGCCGAAGACCATGGGGGCGCCCGGTCGGACCAGCTGCACGAAGGTCATGCCCGCCAGGGCCTCGGCCAGCGTCTGGGCGGCCACGCCGGCGACCGTGACCGGGGCCATGGCCCCCGCCAGGATGAACGGGCTGATGACCACCGCCTGCATGTTGCGGGCGTACACCTCGGTGGCGTCGAGCATCGTGCTGTCCCAGGCCATCGGCGACGAGGCGTTGATCAGGCTGGTCATCACGGTGTTGGAGGTGACGAAGTCCTCGCCCATGACGAGGCCCGCCAGGTCGACCGAGTCCTGGGCCCGCTGGCCCGACGTCACCGACCCCATGAACGGCTTGTCGCTGTACCGCAGGTGGGCGTACACCATGTCGAGGTGCCGCTTGGCCACCGGGATGTCGACCGGCTCGCACACCGTGCCGCCCGACAGGTGCATGTGGCGGCTCTGGTACGCCAACTTCACGAAGTTGTGGAAGTCCTCGAGGGTGGCGTAGCGGCGGCCCTGGTCCAGGTCGTGCACGAAGGGCGAGCCGTAGGCGGGGACGAACACGGTGGCGTTCCCGCCCACCTGGACGCTGCGCTGCGGGTTCCGGGCGTGGTGGGTGAAGGTGGCCGGGGCGCTGGTGGTCACGATCTCCCGGCACATGCCCCGCGGGAACCGCACCCGCTCGCCGTCGACCTCGGCGCCGGCCGCCTTCAGGAGCTCTAGTGAGCCCGGGTGGTCGCGGAAGTCGATGCCGACCTCCTCGAGGATCGTGTCGGCGTTGTGCTCGATGAGGGCCAGGCCCTCCTCGTCGACGACCTCGAACGGGGGGATGTCCCGGACGAGGTAGGGATGGACGGCGTCGGCAGCGGACTCGGCGCGGCGTCGCTCACTGGGGGGCTTCCTCTCTGGTCGGACGGCGTCGGCGTCGGCGTCGGTCACCGCCGGATCCCGGCGCGGCCTCGGGGCGAGCCGGCAGGGTCAGGACGGTGGACAGTCCCGGGTAGTCGGCGGTGCGGTGGGGAACGGCCATGGCGTCCACGAAGTGCGCCTGGAAGGCGGGCTCCGTGGCGGTCTCGACCTTCTCGATCCCGTCGACCAGTTGCTGGATGCGCCGGCGCTCGGTTCCGGAGAGCAGGGCGATGGCGGCCCCGGCGCCGGCGGCGTTCCCCACCGCTGCCACCTCGTCGGGTGCGCAGTCGGGGATGAGGCCGAGGACCGTGGCCCGCACGGTGTCGATGTGGCTGCCGAAGGCACCGGCCAGGGCGATCCCGTCCACGCGGTCGACCCCGAGGTGGTCCATCAGCAGCCGGACGCCGGCGTAGAGCGCGGCCTTGGCGAGCTGGATGGCGCGGATGTCGTTCTGGGTGACGAGGATCCCCGTGCCGTCGGCGCCCTCGTGGAGCAGGTAGGAGAAGGTGCGCCCGTCGGGCTGGATGCGGTCTGACGGGTCGGTGCCGGGTCCGCCGATCACGCCGTCGGCGTCCATGAGGCCGGCGAGGAACAGTTCGGCGACGACCTCGATGATGCCCGAGCCGCAGATGCCGGTGACGCCCGTGGCCGCCACGGCCTCGGCGAAGCCCGGCTCGTCCGACCAGGGCTCGGCGCCGAGCACCCGGATGCGGGGCTCGCCGGTGGCGGGGTCGATCCGGACCCGCTCGATGGCGCCGGGCGTGGCGCGCTGGCCGGCGGTGATCTGGGCGCCCTCGAAGGCGGGGCCGGTGGGGCTGGAGGCGGCGAGGATGCGGCCGCCGCCGGCCAGGACGATCTCGGCGTTGGTGCCGACGTCGACCACCAGTCGGACGTCGTCGGCCAGGTCCGGCCGGGTGGCGAGGACGACGCCGGCCGTGTCGGCGCCGACGTGGCCGGCGATGCACGGCAGGACGTGGGCCCGGGCGGAGGGGTGGGCGTCGAGTCCGAGGTCGGCGGCGGCCAGGTCCACGGCATCGGCGACCTCGAGCGTGAACGGGGCCTGCCCCAGCGGCGTGGGGTCGAGGCCGAGCAGCAGGTGGTGCATGACCGGGTTGCCGACGAGGACCAGTTCGAGGACCTCGTCGCGGTCGGCGTCGCCTTCTTCGCAGAGTCGGCCCAGGAGCCCGTCGAGTGCCTCGCGGACGGCGGCGGTCAACTCGACCTCGCCGCCGGAGCCGACGTCCACGGCGACGCCGAGGGCGCGGTCGCGCAGCCCGGGCCAGGCGGCGACGACGTGGCGGTCGTCCCGGACGGCGACGGTGAGCAGGCCGGCGTCGTCGGAGACCGGCTCGAGGCCGTCGGCCAGGTCGAGGCCGGTGAGGCCCCATTGCCCGTGGAGGGCGTCGGCCAGGTCGTCGCCGTCACCGAACTCGAGCAGCCGGAGGACCAGCACCGGGTCGAGCTCGAGGTCGCCCAGGTCGACGTCCTTGCGCACCACCTGCTGGTGGACCTGGCTCTCGGCGGGCACGTCCACGACGAGGTCGCCGCAGACCGTGGCCGAGCAGCTCAGCCGGCGGTGCTCCGGGAGGGGGCGCCGGCCGCTGTAGCCGGATTCGAGGGCGCCGGGCGCCGAGAGGTGGGTGGCGTCGGCGGTGATCCCGTGCTTGGCGAACTCCCCGAACATCGGCTCGACCTGGCAGCGCCCGCAGATGCCACGGCCGCCGCACACCGAGTCGATGTCGACACCGAGGTGTCGGGCGGCGTCGAGCACCGACGTGCCGTCGGCGACCCGGCCGCGTCGGCCCGAGGGCGTGAAGACCACGAGGTGCTGGTCGTCGGTCATCGGGTCACCGGGCGTGGGACGGCAGGCGGTCGAGTCAGGCCTGGCGGCGACGGCCACGGCGCTCGCGGTCGGCACCGACGGTCGGGTCGCGGTGTGCGCGGATCCAGGCGGCGCAGTCGGTGTCGTGGCCGGCCAGCACGTCGGCGGCCTGGATGGCCGTCCTCACCTCCTCGTGGAGGGGGCTCATGATCGCCGAGGTCATGCCGGCGCCGATGGCCATGGCAAGGAAGGTGCCGGTCACGTGGTGCCGGTTGGGGAGGCCGAAGCTGACGTTGGAGGCGCCGCAGGACGTCGGGGTCCTCGGAGATGCCGGTGTCGTCGTTGGAGATGGCGACGACGGCCGCCCCGTGCCGGGCCACGAGGGGCAGGACCCGCTCCATGACCTCCTCCTCGCCGGTGACGGAGTTGACGAGGGGCTTGCCCTCGTAGGCGGCGAGGCCGGCCTCGAGGGCCTCGATGATGGAGGAGTCGATGGCCAGCGGCACGTCGGTCACGGATTGCACGAGCCGGATGGCCTGGGCCAGCAGGGCGGGTTCGTCAGCCAGCGGGATGCCGGCGTTGACGTCCAGCATCTGGGCACCCGCCTTCACCTGGGCGATGGCGTCTGACTCGACCCGGCTGAAGTCGCCGTTCTTCATCTCCTCGGCGAGCAGGTTGCGGCCGGTCGGGTTGATGCGCTCGCCGATCATCACGAACGGCCGGCCGAAGCCGATGGCCACCTCCTTGGAGGCGGAGCTGAGCACGGTGTCGGTCATGGGGCGGTCTCCTGGTGGGGCGGGGTTGGCGGTCGGTGTGGTGACGGGCGTACGCGTCAGGCGGCGTCGTCGACGCCGCCGGTGCACACGAGGCGCTCGAGGTGCTCGGCGCTGTACTCGGCGTCGATCCGGGCGGCCTCGGCGGCGACGGACGCCGCCAGATCGGTGTCGCAGGCGGCCGACTCGCGTCGCCACTCGGCGACGTAGCTGTCGGTGTCGGTGCAGCCGGCGACCATGGCGGCCCGGTCGATGGCGTGCTGGAAGCGGGCATCGAGCAGGGCCTTCTCCCTGGTGCGGCCCCGCTGGGCGGTGACCTGGGCGGGGATGTCGCGCCAGTAGATGGTGACGAGATGGGCGGCCATGGCTCAGGGACTGGGGAGCGGACGGGTTGGGGCGGGGGCCTCGACGAGCCGAACGATACTCGGGGCCAGTTCGCCGTAGCCCGTGAGCTGCTGCTCGAAGCGGAGGCCCAGCCGTTCGGCGGCGGCGGCGGCCCGGGCGGCGAGGTCGGGGTCGTCGACCTGGGCGAGGTGGACGACCCGGGTGTAGTTGCCGAAGTAGTCGTCGCGGAGCTCGGGGTGCCGGTCGAGTCCGAGGTGGTCGACCACCAGTCGGTCGAAGTGCCGCACCAGGAAGTCGGTCAGGTAGAAGGTGCCCAGTTCGGCGTCCTGGAGCTCGGCGAAGGCCGTGCTGCCCGCGAAGAACTCGTAGCAGTGGGCGCCGGGGAGCCGCTCGACGCCGAGTTCCTCGCAGACGGCGTCGAGCCGTCCGCCGGTGCCGCAGTCGGCGTACCCGACGTACACCTCGTCGTAGTCGTCCCGTGCCGCCCGAACACGCGCGGCGACGGCGTCGGGGATGAGGTCGGGGGTGTTGTGGTACGAGGCGGGGAGGCACTCGACGTCGATGCCGTCCAGGCCGTTGGCGCGGACGACCTCCAGGAGTTCCCGGGCGAGGGCTCCGCAGGCGACGACGAGGACCCGCCGTTCGGACGCCGGGGCGTCGACGCGGCTGGTCATGTGGGGCCTAGGCGGCGTTTCGGCGCTCGGCGACGAGGCGGGAGGCGGTCTCGGCGGCGACGGCGGCGTCGCGGCAGTAGGCGTCCGCACCGATGGCCTCGCCGAACTCCTCGTTCAGCGGGGCGCCGCCGACGATCACCTGGAACTCGTCGCGGAGGCTCTTCTCGATCAGGGTGTCGATGACGACCTTCATGTAGGGCATGGTCGTCGTCAACAGGGCCGACATGCCGAGCAGGTCGGGCTTGTGCTCGTCGAGGGCGGCGAGGAACTCCTCGACGTCGGTGTTGATGCCCAGGTCGATGACCTCGAAGCCGGCGCCCTCGAGCATCATGCCGACCAGGTTCTTGCCGATGTCGTGGATGTCGCCCTTGACGGTGCCGATGACGATCGTGCCGATCGGCTTGGCGCCGGTCTCGGCGAGCAGCGGCCGCAGGATGGCCATGCCGGCCTTCATGGCGTTGGCGGCAAGGAGCACCTCGGGGACGAAGAGGATGCCGTCGCGGAAGTCGATGCCGACGATCCGCATGCCCTCGACGAGGGCGTCGTTGAGGACCTTGGAGGCGTCCCAGCCGCGTTCGAGCAGGATCTCGGTGCCCTCGACGATCTCGTCGGCCAGGCCGTCGTAGAGGTCGTCGTGCATCTGGGCGGTCAGGTCGTCGTCGGACAGTTCGGCCAGTACGACGTCCTCGTCGTGCAGTTCCTCAGCCATCGTCACACGCTCCATTGCGGTTCGGGGTCCGGATCTCCGTTGACCAGGACAACGTAGTGGCTCCCACGGGTCGGGATGGTTCCACCGAATGGGATACGGGGAAACTTTCCCGAGATGCGGGAAGAGCCTGTATCGTGAAAGACTAGCGTCCAGCGGATCTGCGACCACCAACCCAACCCGCGAAATTCCGCGGCCGGGTCGACGCCTCGAAGGGAGGACCAGTGGGAGCCGTACAGAGCATCGACCGGGCCTTCGTCCTCCTCGAGTCCCTTGCCCGTGAACCGGGGGGCATCAGCGACCTCGCACGCGCGGTCGACCTGCCGACGAGCACGGTCGCCCGCCTGCTGTCCACGCTCGAGGGGTGCGGAGCCGTCGAGCGCGACCCGGATGGCACCAGCTACCGCATCGGCCCGGCGATCGTCACCATGGCCACCAGCGTCGATCCCACCCAGAGCCTCCTGGCTGTTGCCCAGCCGCACATGCTCGACCTGGTCGACCTGGTTGCCGAGGCGGTCGGGCTCGCCGTCCCCGTCGGCTACGACGTCCACTACATCGGGCAGATCGACTGCGTCAACCCCGTCCAGGTCCGCGACTGGACCGGGACCAGCCTCCCGATGCACGTCGTGCCCTCGGGCCTGGTGATTCTGGCCCACTGGCCCGAGGCGGCCGTCGAACGCTTCCTGGCCCGGACTCTCGAGCGCTACACGCCGGAGACCATGGTCGACCCGGACCAGCTGCGAGCGCGGCTCGAGCACATCCGCGCCGACGGCTACGCCTGGGTCCTGGAGGAGTTCTCCGAGGGGATCAACTCGGTCGCCGCCCCACTGTTCAACGGCACCGGGTCCGTGATCGGGGCGCTCCACAGCCACGGCCCGGCGTACCGCTTCCCCGACGAGGCCCTCCGGGACATCATCACCGGCCGGGTCGTCGCCACGGCGGCGTCGGTGTCCGAGGCCCTCGGCCACATGGTCTGAGCGAGCCGGACGAGCCACTACCGGTCGCCCGTCGCCCATGTCCGCCGGCTACGGCGTCGCCGCCTCCCTCGGGATCGGGATCGGCGACCACCTGTCGCGCGGCGCTGCCGAGCGCGGCGGCCTGCGCCAGACCCTGTGCGTCGTCTTCCTCGTCTCGACGCCGGTCTCGGCCGTCGGCGCACTCCTGCTCGGGAGCGAGTGGCGTGGTGACGACATGCTGCTCGGTGCGCTCACCGGCCTGCTCGCCGTGGTGGCCCTGGTCTGCCTCTATCAGGGGTACGCCTCGGCCACCGCCGGCGTGGTCGGGCCGCCGGCGGCGGTCGTGGCGGTCCTCCTCCCCGTGGCGGTCGACTTCGCGACCGAGGGGATGCCGGAAGCGCGCGTGGTCGCCGGCGTCGGCATCGGGGTGGCGTCGGTGCTGGCCATCTCCTACGCGCCCCTCATCGGCGGCAACGTCCGACGGGGCCTCCTCTTCAGCGTGTTCGCCGGACTCGGCTACGGGTCGCTCTTCATCGTCCTCGACCAACTCAGCCCCGAGAGCGGCTTCTGGCCGGTTGTCGCCCAGCGGCTGGTCGCCTTCGGCTGCATGGCGATCGCTTGCCTCGTCGTCCGGGAGCGGATCCTCCCGTCCGGCCCCGTGCTCCGGACGGCGTCCCTGGGGGCGGCGGTCGCCGGCCTCGGTGCCTTGTCGTTCGTCTATGGCGTCCAGCACGGCGACCTGGCGCCGATCGCCGTGACCGGAACGCAGTACGCGGCCGTGACGGTCGTCTGCGGGATCCTCTTCCGTGGCGAGCGCCTCTGGTGGTGGCAGGTGCTGGGCCTGTGTGGCTCGGCCACCGCCGTGGGCCTGCTCGTGGCGGGGTGAGGGGGTGCCGGCACGTGTGGAGGCACGGGCGACGAGGTCGTGGGCAGCTGGTCGCGGGGTGAGGGTCGGGCGCGGCCGTCCGGGGGGCAGGGAGTAGGTTCCGCGACCGTGGACACTCCCGCCGGTTCCCCCGCCTGGCCGCCGCGCGTCGTCGTCACGGCCGGCGCCTCGGGCATCGGGCGCGCCATGGTCGACGCCTTTCTCGAGGCGGGGGCACGCGTCCACGTGGCCGACCTCCCCGGCCACGGCGGCGACCTGCCCGACGGGGTCGGTTTCACCGGTGGCGACGTGTCGGACCCGGACGACGTGGACCGACTGTTCGGCGAGGCCGTCGCCGTCATGGGTTCGGTCGACGTGCTCTGCAACAACGTCGGCATCGCCGGACCGACCGGCCCGGTCGAGGACCTCGAGGTCGCCGGTTGGGACGAGACGATGGCCGTCAACGTGCGGTCCATGTTCCTGTGCTGCCGGCGGGCGGTGCCGTTGATGCGCGCCGCCGGCGGGGGATCGATCATCAACACCTCGTCGACCGCCGGCCAGGTCGGGTATCCGCTGCGGTCGCCGTACGCCGCCTCGAAGTGGGCGGTGGTGGGCCTGGGGGCGACCCTGGCGATGGAGCTGGGCGAGTTCGGGATCCGCACCAACACCCTCTGCCCGGGTTCGGTCGGCGGCGACCGCATGGACCGGGTGATCGCGGCGGAGGCGGCGGCGCTCGGCATCGGCGAGGACGCCATCCGCGGCCGGTACGAGGACCAGGTCTCGATGCGTACGTTCGTGGAGGGCCGCGACATCGCGGCGATGGCCGTGTTCCTGGCCTCGCCGGCGGCCCGCCGCGTCAACGGACAGGTGATCGCGGTGGATGGGGGCCTCGAGTCCCTGCGCACCACGTTCCGTACCTGATTCGGAATCGGGTTCCCGGGTCGCGGAACTTTCCCGCGATGCGGAGGGCTTTCCCGGTGCGTGGATAGCCTCGCACGTGCGCAGTCGCCCACCGTGGTCTACGGTCGCACCGCTGCCACCCTGTCCCGTCCGTGCCGGCCATCGTGCCGGCCGTCGTTGCGATATGGAGCACCTCCATGAGTGATTTCCCCGAACGCGCCAAGGTCGTCGTGATCGGAGCCGGCATCGTGGGCAACTGCCTCGTCGGCCACCTCGCCCGCCTCGGCTGGACCGACCTCGTCCTCCTGGACAAGGGCCCGCTCCCGAACCCCGGTGGTTCCACGGGCCACGCCTCCAACTTCATCTTCCCGGTCGACCACAACAAGGAGATGGCCCTGCTCGGCGAGCAGAGCGCCAACCAGTTCCGGGACCTGGGCCTCTCGGTCGACTCGGGCGGCATCGAGGTCGCCCGCACCGAGGAGCGCATGCACGAGCTCACCCGGCGCATGACCTCGGCCAAGGCCTGGGGCATCGAGGCCCACCTCCTCACTCCGGCACAAGTCAAGGACCTCGTCCCGTTCGTCAACGAGGAGGTCATCCTCGGCGGCTTCTACAGCCCGACCGTCTCGGTCGTCGACTCGCTCGAGACCGGCACCGTCATGCGCAAGGAGGCCATTGAGACGGCCGGCTGCCAGGTGTCCGCCAACACCGAGGTGCTCGACATCCTCACCGAGGACGGCCCGAATGAGGGCGACCGCACCGTCACCGGCGTCGTGACCGACAAGGGCACCATCGAGGCCGAGTACGTCGTCATCGCCTGCGGCGTCTGGTCCAACCGGATCGCCAACATGGCCGGCGCCACCATCCCCCTGGTGCCCGCCGTCCACCAGATGGCCGACGTCGGACCCCTCGACGTCCTCGCCGAGACCAACAACGAGATCGGCTACCCGATCGTCCGCGACATGGACACCTTCTGCTACGAGCGCCAGTCGGCCGGTTCGATGGAGGTCGGTTCGTACGGCCACCGGCCGATCCTCCACCACCCCGACGAGATCCCCTCCAACGAGGAGGCGGCGCTCTCGCCCACCGAGATGCCGTTCACCCCGGACGACTTCGACGCCCAGATGGAGACCGCCATCGAACTGATGGACATGCTCGGCGACGCCGAGATCAAGTACGCCATCAACGGCCTCCTCTCCATGACGCCCGACACCATGCCGTGCCTCGGCGAGACCGCCGAGGTCCGCAATCTGTGGTCGGCGGCCGCCGTCTGGGTCAAGGAGGGTCCCGGCATGGCCCAGGTGGTCGCCGAGTGGATGACCTACGGGTACCCCCGCGTCATCGACGCCCACGGCGCCGACGTCGCCCGCTTCTACGACGAGGAGCGCAACGACGAGCACATCTGGGCGCGTGCCGACGAGCACTTCAACAAGACCTATGGCATCGTCCACCCGGCCGAGCAGTGGGAGGGACGCCGCAACCTGTCCGTGGGTCCCTACTTCTCGCGCCAAGAGGAGTTGGGGGCCATGTTCTTCCAGGCCCGCACCTGGGAGCGGCCGCAGTGGTTCGAGTCCAACGCCGACCTGGTCGGGCGCTATGGCCTCGAGGAGCGAGAGGTCGAGTGGGACAACCGCTGGTGGAGTCCGATCACCACCGGCGAGCACCTCAACCTGCGCGAGAACTGCGGCCTCGTCGACCTGAGCGCGTTCCAGGTCTACGAGCTCGAGGGCCCCGGCGCCGTCGAGTTCGCCGACCGCCTCGCCGTCAACAAGGTGGACGTGCCCGTCGGCCGGTCGATCTACACGCCGTGGCTCAACGCCGACGGTGGCTTCCACTCCGACCTCACCATGATGCGCCTCGGCGAGGACCGGGTGCGGATCGTCACGGGCGTCTTCGACGGTGGCCGCGACTCGTTCTGGGTGCGCCGCCACCTGCCGGCCGACGGCTCGGTCACCTACCGCAACATCACACGCGACGTCACGACGCTGGGCCTCTGGGGCCCCAACGCCCCGGCGGTGCTGGGCCAGCTCACCGACCACGACCTGACCCAGGAGGGCTCGGACAGCCTCATGCGGGCTGGCGCCGACCTCGGCATCCGGCCCACCGGCGGCGGCGTCTACGGGTCGTCCGGTCGCCTCGAGAAGGGCTACCGACTCATGGGCGCCGAGCTGGAGAGCGAGTACAACCCGCTCGAGGCAGGCCTCGCCCGCCCGAAGGTAAAGGCCGCCGACTTCATCGGCAAGGAGGCCTACCTCGCTGCCCGTGAGCGGGGCGCCCCCGAGGTGGTCATGTGCACCCTCACCGTCGAGGACCTCACCGACGGCCAGGGCCGCAAGCGCTACATGATGGGCGGCAACGAGCCGATCCTGACCACCGACGGCGACCGGATCACCGACTCGCACGGCCGCGTCAGCCGGGCGACCTCGGCGGGCTGGGGCCCGTCGGTCGGCAAGCACCTCCTCATGGCCTACCTCCCGAACGAACTGGCGGTGCCCGGCACCCGCCTGCAGGTCATGTACATGAACGAGCTGTACCCGGTGGAGGTCGCCTCGACCGGCGCAATATTCGACCCCGACGACACGCGGATGAAGGCCTGACCTCCGGGTCGGCCCCGCCCGTCGCACACCCCCCGAGACAGGAGTCGACGATGAGGATCCTCGTCTGCGTCAAGCGCGTCCCCGCTCCCGGCGCCAAGATCAACGTCACCGCCGACGGCCTGGCCGTCGACACCCAGCACCTCGGCTTCACCACGAGTCCGCATGAGGAGTGCGCCCTCGAGGAGGCCGTCCGGGTCACCGAGCAGCACGGCGGCGAGGTCACCGTGCTGACCCTCGGCCCCGCCGCCGCCGAGGAGCAGCTCCGGTACGCCGCCAGTGTCGGCGCCCACAAGCTGGTCCTCGTGCCCATCGAGGAGGTCGACTGGGACCCGCAGCGCACCGCCGCGGCCCTGACGTCCGCCATCGGTGACCTCGAGGCCACCGACGGCGCCTTCGACCTGCTGCTGTTCGGCAACGAGTCGGCCGACGCCGGTGGCTTCCAGGTCGGCGTCCGGGTGGCCCACGCCCTCGGTCGCCCGATCGTCAACGGCATCAAGGGCATCGACGTCGGTGACGGCCCCGTCACGGCCCGCCGCGAGATCGACGGCGGCTTCGAGGTCTACGAGGTTCCGACGCCGGCGGTGCTCGGCGTCAAGGAGGGCATCAACCTGCCCCGCTACCCGACCATGAAGGGCCGGCTGGCCTCCAAGAAGGCCGAGCTGGCGACCAGCGAGCAGGTCGTCGACGCCGGCGGCCAGGACCGGGTCCGGCTCCACCGCCCGGTCGAGCAGGTCAGCGAGACGGTCATCCTGGGCGAGGGGCCGGACGCCGCCGCCGCCGTGGTGGATGTCCTCGAGGAGCTGGGGGTGCTGGCATGAGCGGCGCACTGCTCGTCCTCTGCGACCACGACCGGGGCGCCCTCGCCGAGGCATCGCTCGAGGCGCTGACCTTCGCCCGTGACCTGGCGGAACGCCTCGGCGCACCGTGCGAGGCGGTGGTGATCGGCAACGGCGCCGACACCGCTGCCGCCGACCTGGCGGCCTACGGCGCCGAGGCGGTGCACGTGGCCGCACACGACCTGCT
>LUMD01000017.1_pt1 | contig 47153 bp, 37 predicted proteins | sample 729651 | NCBI WGS metagenome assembly LUMD01 (sample SAMN03860272, study PRJNA289734) | marine metagenome | biome: seawater column; feature: ocean; material: water; isolation source: Red Sea water column Station 34 - depth 258m | place: Saudi Arabia: Red Sea | collected 2011-10-15 | depth 258 m | reverse complement strand
TTGCGTTGCGTTGCGTTGCGTTGCGTTGCGTTGCGTTGCATGGTGTGTACCTCCGAAAGAGGAAAGAATAGAAAAATCAAGCTTTAATAACTTAAGATTTTCCTACACTATTTCACAATTTTTAAAAGAGTCAAGCAAATAATGAACTTTTTTTTGGCAAACACCACTAAGAAAAATAATTGAATTATTTCAAATAACTAAAAGCATTATGTTTGTTCTAGAAAAAACATTGCCTGACGAGTGGAATCACAACCCATGAAATGAATAGAGTGGAAAGCGTGTACAGTAATAAGTATTAACTGTTTATTCTGGAAGGGCGGGCACAGCACTGTTCTTTGCTGTACTCTTATTTTTTGTGAAAGGTTAGAGAGATTTACCCGGCAAATACTGGTCCGTTGGGACGCATGCGGATTCCGGGGGAGAGCCGTTTCCAGGGCAGGCTGATTGGATCAGCGACCATCGGACCCGGCGCTTCTGCAACAAGTATGGAGTGTGCGATGGGAGTAAAATCAGCACGGAAGTGAACAGAACTTTTGTTGACAAGGATTTTCATTTGTTCCGGTTCCACTCCAGCAACACGATAGAGTTCACGGTCCAGTAATTGAACCTTGCTTGAGCCGACAACAATCCGAACACCGTTGATCTTCAGGCATGCTGTGGGACCAAGACTGATCTTTGCACCTCGCATCATCGGCCCCTTGACAGTCAAATCTCCGTTGCTGAGATGCTCGATGCTGAAGGTGCCTTCAAAAGGATGATCTCCCAGCGCCGGTTCCCCGCCCAACCCCAGTGCGATGGTTTTTCCAACTCCGGTTTTGTGAGCTGCTTCTGCAGCTTCAGGATCAAACAGCACTCCCAGTGCGGCGTCCTGTACCTGGTTTGCCACCAGCGCCCGCAACATTCCTGTGGTATTAGAGTTGCCTCCTGCTCCGGGATTGTCCTGGGTGTCAGCAATCACTACCGGACGGTCCGAGCCGTTTGATAACCGCATTGCTTCTTTCACAGCTTCATCCGGCTTATAGATGTCAATCCACCAGTCTGATTCTCTTTGGTTTATGTGGTTAGTGATTGAATCAACAGCATCAGCAACCACTGCCTGATTAGTGCCATAGCCCCAGACCAAACCGCCGCATTCCGGAAAATCTGCAGCAGGGAATCCTGGAGTGAAAGACAAGCTGGTGATGCTTCCCTGCTCCAATGATTCAAGATGCGTATACGTACCCATTGCAGGTTCCATATCAGTGCATTGTCCGTGAAGCGGAATAATAAATGGAATCCTCCTTCTTGATATTGAAAGACGATTTCCACCATCCATGAAATAATTCAGTAAAAAAGCCGCCAGTTCCCCGGTTTCCGCCATGTCCACATGTGGATAAGTACGGTAGGCAACAAGAGCATCTGCCTGCTGAAGCATCAGTTCTGTCACATTGGCATGCAGGTCAAGACTGCCCACTACAGGCACATTGTTCCCAACCACCTGGCGTATTCTTTTTAAAAGCTCACCTTCACCATCATCAAAATGTTCTGTTACCATCGCTCCGTGAATGTCAAGGTAGATTGCGTCCGGACGTTGTTCTGATACAGCCTCAACAATCTTTCCAGTGATGCGCTCAAAAGCATCTTCCGTGACTTGTGCCGAGGGGCATGCGGCAGTCCAGATCACCGGAATAATCTGATGCGGTCCTCCGTGCATCGCGTCCAGAAAACCACCGACCGGAATGTTGATTCCCCGTAAGTCCAGTACATCGCTGCCGTGAGTCATGCCCGGCATTCCTCCTCCCTGAACGAAGGCGTCCCAATCGGCTTTTGTAGGCGCAAAGGTGTTGGTTTCGTGCTGAAATCCGGCGATAAGTATTTTCATGATGATTTGTTGAAGTGTTTGTTATGTTGGGGATAAAAACAGTTGGAAGTTATGAATTAAATCTGCACGGGCTTTTTCTTTGAAAAACTCAGGTATTTAGGAATTGATGCAGGGGGAAATCTTGTTATTTAGAATCCCCGGATTTGAAACAGTGAATGTTCGACCGCGTTACGGATTCGCTCACTGTCATGCTGGCTGTAGCTTAACAGCATTTCAATTCCCTGCTTTGCCTTGAGAAGACCAAGAATCCGGATCAGACGTTCTGTGACCAGAAGATCTCCGGATTTCTTCTGTTTCTGCAGGGCGGTGATTGTTGCTTCAACGGCGTTGCTGCCAAGATGTCTTACGGCTTCAATCACCTGTTCGGCAACTTCCTCGTCAGCAAGATACGGCAGCATCAGTGTGGCAACACGGGGATTTTTTATTTGCCGCAAAATTTCAAAGGTATCACGGTTCTCAAAGAAAGAACGACCCTTGAGAAGTTTACTGATGGAATCAGCAATTTCAGCTCCTATGGCAATCAGCAAATCCTTGTACGCGGCACGGTTGGCGCTGTGGCTGGGTGAGTCATAACGGGACACAATCACATCAATTCCGGACTTGCCATAATCTCTGAAAGAATCTGCCAGTGCCCGAACCATATCCGCGCTGGAATCCGGTGCCATGTCAGCCAGGTCCTCTATGGCGGGTTCATATTTGACCTTACCCAAATTACGTACGACTTCACGCCTTACACGGGAATCGGTTTCTCCAAGCTGCTTATGCAGTGCAATTCCTGCTTTGGGTCCTCCAATTTTTCCAATCAGCTTGACTGCTCGCAGGCGAACTTTTGGACTTTCATCTTCCAGCAAAGAAATGGCCATCTCCAGGGCATCCTGTTTTTCACCCTGACGGTAAAGGGATTCTGCTTTTTCGATACTGGAGCATCCGGAGACAAGCAGCATGATGAACACTATCCAGGCAATATTTTTTTTGAATGCATGCATTATATTTCCTTATTTTTTAGTAATGTTTGATTAAGTAGAAAAATGTCAAAATGACGTCCTCTATTGAAATCCTGCGAAAGTGGTAATCCGTTATTACAGCTACTTACACGTTCCTGGATTCCCGCTTGCGCGAGAATGACATCTTTTTACTATTCTGTCCTATATGAAAATTGAACCACGATTTACTCTTCGTCCGGAATTCGGGCAAAAACAAGGTCAGTCAAGTCCGGAGCTATAATTGGTTCCTTAGCGTTGATGCCTTCCGAATCAAGTATTTCCATGATCTTGTCACCAAGATCTTCCACATTTCCAGCATGGCGCACCACTATCGTCACAATTGTTGGCACAGAATTGTCGAAGCTGATGTAGCGGAAATCATCACTCTGACTTTGCTTCAATTTAGTGCGAAGCTTACGTACCTCCTTGCTTTTGAAATCCTTGAGTACCAGTTCGAAGGCAATTAAGCGTTTCCCGCTGATTGAGATTGTTGACATTTCCTTGATAACCTGCGGGATGAATTCTTTCTGCATCTCTTCGTAAGCGTCCTGTACCAGTCCGGCGATCATTGCTGAAGGAATCACATTTGGTCCGCCGCGCCTTGCAACATTGACCACCGTGTTGGCAAAGGCACCTCCGCGTCCGGTGGAAACATTCTTGGCTGTCACATTCAGGGAGAGCGCCATATCACCTTTGATGTTTCCACTGACGGACATGATATTTACCTCAACCACAACTTTGGCCATCTGTTTGAGAAGACTTAAGCCGGTGGTGTAAAACTCTTCCGCGTTCTGGAGTTGCTAGTCCAGCAGGGCGCGGTCCGCGGGACTTCCGGAAACAATTGCCATGAACTGCTCCTTGGAAATTTTTGCAAACTGCTCCTTAACTTTTTCATCTGTCTGCAGCGATGTCACAGCATTGCGGAAATCCATTGCACGCAAGCCGCGCTGGTTCAAATCAGTTTGAATTTGATTCATCATTACATCTTCCAGATCTCTGAAAGTGAATCCGGACTCACTGAGATCAATATCCTTTCTGCTGGTGATAACCGGCACCAGCGTGCTGGCGCTGTTGTTGATCAGCTTGAGGTCTTTCTGCAGTGCCACCAGCACCTTCTGGCGGTTAACCTTATGCGCGGTGTCCAATCCGTAATATTTTCCGCCAAATTTGTGGAAAGATATTTTTCGATTTTCTCAAAATTGTAGTTGTAATCCTCATCAGGCAATAATTCACGTACCATTGCGTCAACTGCCTGTGTGCTGGCGATTTCCATAGCCTTGGCTTTTGCGGCGCGAATATCGTTACGCTTGATGAAAGCCTTGGCTTTGATACGGATTACACGTACATCCGGAGAGTCCTCCTTGAGTGTGACACGGCCGGTCAAATCAGCCAGTGTAAGAAATTCTTCAGGTTTGGGCTCCTGCTTTTTTGCAGCACATCCGCTGAGAAGAACTGCCAGGATCAGCAGAGTTGAGAAAATGAAGTTTTTGTTTCGCATTTTGACTCCTGTCTGTTTTGTGTGGAGGAACAATAATTTATTGGTTAATCATCACTGATGAAATGGTAAAAAGTCAATTCAACAATTTCTTTTCATTAACACTTGGCTTATTTACGGCAGAATACGTGAACAATGTTCTATGATTTAAGTTACTTACTAGTTGTGGAGTATATTATTTAATGACAAAAACTATTTGTTAACGGCTTGACTGCTAAGCCGGAATGCTCCTTTTTTTCCAGCAATAATTAAACGGTTCGGGATTGCGCATTTCTGCAAAAACTGTGAATCTTGAATGTAACATTTTACATAATGAATTAAAAGGGGATAATTGTTTCTGATAAGAATTTCCATCATTTATTTTGCCGGATTTTTTTTAATAACTGTTACAACAGCATTCGCGTTTTTCCCACTCAGCTGGGATGATTTAATGTACCAGATGGAATTGCGGATGAACTGGAAGCGTGTGAAAATGGAAACAGTTGTTCAGATATTTGACCCATTCTCCAAAACTGAAGAAAACGGGATTCCGGAACATCCTGCAGCAATTCCCGCAAGAGGTTACAAACAGCTGATTCACTGGAAAGATGGAGAAGTTCTTGTGGTGGAAACACAGAGCATGGAAGGGGAGCTGTTGCATTTTTACTATGAATACAAGGACGATGTGCTGTCAGTTTCCCTGAATGATAACCGATCTTTTGAAACAGAAGATATTTTGCCGCTTCAGATTCGTTTCCGTTCAAAATATGAAGAAGTCCGTAACAAAGCCCTGCAGGAACTGGGAATTGTCAACAAAGAGATTGACTATCACATTCGGGAAGACAACCATGTTTTTCTCCGGATAGGAGATTTGGATTCCGGACATTATGCTCTACTAAATCCAAAAACCTATGATTTATCAGCAGTATATGACAGGATTTGGAAAAGTGACGGAAGCTGGCTTGATATAAAAATCATTTTCATTAAGTATGAGACATATCGCTGGCAGACTTACCCGAAAGTTACAGAGTATTATCTGGACGGACACTTATTTAAGCGAGTTTCTGTGAGCAGTGTCCGCACACTGTCCCGCCTGCCGATTAATAGACTTAAAGAACAGGCAATAAAATTACGCCAAAAACAAATTGCAACCCTCAAATATGACTATGCTCTTTAATCAATTTTTACGAAGTCTGTTTGCTGTAACCGGATTATTTTTTGCTGCTTTGATCAATGCACATGCTGAAACGATGGTGGTTGACCGCATTTATTTGATTGTCAACAGCCAGATGCTCACACGCAGTGAGGCACAGGATGTCAAGTCAGCGATTATGGCACAAAATTCTTCAGCGGAAAAAACGCAGGCAGAGCTGGAAAAACAGTTACTGATGAACCTGATGCAGGAAATGCTGCTGCTGGACCGTGCGAATGCATTGAAAATTGTGCCGATGGAGAGGGAAATTGATGCTCGTTTGAACAGGCTTGCCGAGGACCAGCCGCATTTACTTGAAATTTATTCTGAAGAAAATTTGAAAGAGCAATTTGCTCGGGATTTCAAAAAACATCGCGTAATTAGTCGTGAGGTGGACTCAAGAATTAACATAGATACAAGTGATATTGTAAATTATTGTGATCAGCAGCTGCGGAAAGACCGAAAAATTGGGTTAGCACAAATCCTTTTGCAGGGATCTGAAAATGAAATTAAGCAGCAGGTTGAGAAAATCCTTCAGGAGTTTGGAAATGGTGTTTCGTTTGAAGATCTGGCAAAGAGTTATTCTGCAGATTCAAGTGCAAAACGAACCGGAGGCAGGCTTGGGGTTTTTAAGCCTGGAGATTTGCTTAAGGAAATCGGTGACGTTACCAATGATTTGAAGCGCGGTCAAATCAGTGAAGTTGTGGAAACACAGCTTGGTAAACATCTGCTTTATATTTACCAGGAAGATTTTCCGCAGGGGCTGGATTGTCAAAATATCTCTGAAACACAAAGAACAAACTTTTCCAACGCCATTCACCACCAAAAACGTACAGCTTTATTAGATACATATATGAATGAGATGTATGCCTGTGCTCATATTGAAATCAAGGATCCTGGATCTTCCGGGCTTCCCGGTGCTTTGGCATTGCCTGAAGTTGAGTTAGAAAATGTCAATTGCCAGGCACGAAGAGTTATGGTCATTCCGCAAAAAAAGAAGCAGAAGAAAAAAAGAAACCGCGGAGATACTAAAAGCTGATATTGTTAGCAGGTCATATTTTATGGACACAATATTCGGAATCATTCCTCAGCTTGATCTGAAAACAATTTATTTACAACTGTTTGCCTGAATTTTTAGAAAATAAAATTACCCTTGTTCTTTAAGTGATCTGTAAAGCTCAAAAGCGTTTTCTGCAGTTTCATTTTCATGTACCACCGAGCGAACCGCCTTGATCATGGCAACAGGCGCTTCTGACTGAAAGATATTACGCCCCATGTCCACACCAGCCGCCCCCTGTTGAACGGCATTGTAAGCCATTTTCAGGGCATCCAATTCAGCAATTTTCTTTCCTCCCGCAATTACAATAGGTACCGGACAACTGGCCGTGACAGTTTCAAAGTCCTTTTCTACATAGTAAGTTTTGATATAATGAGCGCCTAATTCCGCGCATATCCGGGTTGCCAGCCGGAAGTAACGGGCATCGCGCACCATATCCTTTCCGACAGCAGTAACAGCCAAAGTTGGAATTCCGTAACGTGTGCCCTGATCAACAAGTTTGGTCATATTGATGATAGATTGCTTTTCATGCTCACCTCCGATAAAAACCTGCACAGCCATGGCAGAAACATTCATCCGGATTGAATCCTCAATGTCCACTGCTATTTCCTCGTTGGACAATTCCTTCAGCATACTTGTCCCTCCGGAAGCGCGCATCACAATTGATTGCGTGAATGAAGGAGGTACAATACTGCGCAAAATTCCACGTGTCAGCATAAGTGTGTCCGCGTAAGGCGCAAGCGGCATAATTTTGACGTCAATCCGTTCCAGCCCTGTGGTCGCACCCTGAAAATAACCGTGGTCAAAGGCCAGCATAACCGTGCGTCCTGTTTTTGGATTGAAGATACGTGCCAGCCTGTTTTGCATTCCCCAATCCAGCGCGTTCAAACCTTTCAGATAAAAAGCATCTGATTTCTGTGGAATGTCCAAATAGTATTCTTTCGTTTCTTTTAATGCGTCTAAATCAGCCATATTTTTCTTATATTTGAGTAATAGTTTTAAATCACGCGTTCATTACCGCCGTCAATAGGAATTTGCGCGCCCGTAGTTTTAGCGAAAACCGAACCGGCCATCGCGCAGACCATTCGAGCGACTTCAGTTGTTTTCACGTCTGTTTTCAAAACATTCCTGCTTTTGTATTCTTCAACAGTTAATCCGTAGCGTTTTGCGGATCGTTTCAATGCTTCCGGAGTCCAGAGACCAGTATCATAAACACAATCCGGATGAAGAACATTTACCCTTATTCCGAACTTTCCTAATTCAAGCGCTGCAATCCGAGCCAGTTGAGTCTGTCCGGATTTGGGTACAGAATATGCTGAGGCTCCCGGACCTGGCGCAGGAACATTCCGGGATGCAATGAAAACAACGGCTGGATCAATGCCTTCTTTTAAAAACGGTACACAGGCCTGCAATAATTGCTGTGGAGCAGTCAGATTAATCTTCAGACTTTTCTCCCAGGTTTGAGCCTCAATCTCTTCAATGTTCTGCCCCGAGGGAAAAGTACCGGCATTTAAAACAAGAATGTCGATTCCGCCAAAACATTGTACAGTTGTTGCCATGGCCCTGGCAATAGCTTGTTTGTCTGTCACATCACATTGAATGCCCAGAATACCGGAGTCACCTGAATCGGGATTTCCTGGGAAAATGTTTTTTATCTCCGGATTTATATCCAGTCCAGTGACTGTGGCACCTTGTTGATGAAGCAGATTAGCACAAGCCAGTCCGATACCGCTGGCGGCTCCGGAAACAACAGCAATCTTTCCCTGCAATTCCGGAGGCTCAGATTCAGTTTTTAATTTTGCCTGCTGCAATTCCCAATACTCTGCCTCAAACTGGTGTACTTCTGTAAGCGGCTTCCAACCTCGGAATTTTCCGGAATTTAAATTTTCTGCCAACTGCACTGCTTTCACAGTATGTGAGGCAATGTCTGAGATAATTTCATTCTCATTGCTGCTTCGGCCAAAAGAGATGATTCCCTGTTCACGCCAAACCGCCCAGCGGGGTGCGCAGTCCAATCGGATTTGTTTTCCATTTGTGTTACGCTCAAAATAAGCATCATAATCGGAGGCAAATATCTCAATGCTTTTCTCAATATTTTTCTGACCAAGACAGACCGGGGCAGGTTTTGTTCGTATCAGATGATCAGAGGTGATCGGCCCGCGAGTTGAAATTTTCTTTACTTTGGACAAAACGGAAAAACCGCGGGCTTCCGGACTGTTGTTCAAGTGTGCAAGTGTAGCAGCACCACGGATTCCGGAAACTTTACGTCTGATTCGTGAAAGTGTACGTAAGGTTTCCGGATTGAGGACCAGCGAAGTTTTCTTAGCTTTGATTTTTGGTAAGGTAGAATTTTTATTTAAATATTTTTCTGCCAATGTAACTGCATTGATCATGCGATCATAACTTTCGCGCGCGCTTGTTCCGAAAGTGATAATGCCATGATTCAGCAGAACCATGCCTTCATATATTTGCCAGTCCACATTCTTTGTAATTTCAAAAACTTTTCGGGCTAGTTTGAAGCCGGGCATCACATACGGAATTATCAGCAAACGATCACCATATACATGCTGAATTAACTTCTCCCCATTTGGGGTATTAGTTAAAGTAACAACTGCGTCGGCATGAGTGTGGTCAATCCAATTAAAAGGAATGATGGCGTGCAGCAGTGCTTCTACAGATGGACTTGGAGCATTTGGATTCGTCATGCACAGTTGCTGTTCACGTACCAACAAAGTGTCGCTGATATGCTCAAGCGCCGCCAGTTTCTTCATCTGTTTCAGACGAAGCGGAGTGAAGCCTTCCTCGTCAATTGCTGCTAAATTCTTGCCGCTGCCTTTGACGTAGAGGATCTGTTCTTCTTCTCCAAATATGTTTATTTCACTGAGCTTGACGGACGTATTTCCTCCACCGTGGAGTACCAGGTTTGTATCCTTCCCAAGCAGTTTTGAAGAATAGACACGCATTTGAAGTGAGTTTTCTTCAAATCCGGAAGCTGTTTTTTGATCCCAAAGGTTTTTCATTTAATTTGTTTTTTTAATTTATTTTGATACAATTTGTTTCTCCCTAATTTATAAAGAAGTTGCATATGTTAAACGTAGCATTTGATACTCACGAATTTGTAAAAGAATTGCAAAATTCAGGTTTCCAAGAACAACAAGCAGAAGCCCTTTCCCGTGCAATGAAAAAAGCTCAGGAAACTCACTTGGATCAGTTAGCGACAAAACATGATCATTCGTAAGCAAAACTGGAGCTTATAAAATGGATGATAGGTACTGCAGGTGCAATTATCGGAATATTGTTTGCTTTGCTCCGTTTTCTTCCGCCTGCGGTATGATTATCATTGATAGACATTGCTCAAATTCTCCTCATAAGGCGGTCCTATAATTCCTTTATCTGTAATCAGACCTGTAACCAACTCATTCTGAGTTACATCAAAAGCAGGATTCCGGACTTTCATGTTTTCCGGAGCAGTCCTGCTCAGACCGAAATGAGTGACTTCTTCCGGAGTTCTTTGCTCAATTAAAATGTCTTTACCGTGCTCAGTGTTAAAGTCAATGGTTGAGTACGGACATGCCACATAAAAAGGGATTCCGAAATATCTGGCAATGATGGCTAATCCATGTGTGCCGATCTTGTTGGCAACATCCCCATTGGCCGCCACACGGTCTGTTCCGGTAATCACCATATCAATCATTCCCTGTGCCATGATATGTGCGGCCATATTGTCTGTCAGCAAAGTCACGTCCAGTCCGGACTGTTTGAGTTCCCAGCTTGTAAGTCGAGCTCCCTGAAGCAGCGGGCGGGTTTCACTGGAATAAACACGAAACTTAAGTCCATTTCGGTGTGCGAGATACATTGGAGCCGTGGCGGTGCCAATCCCTGTGGTGGCCAGCGCTCCGGCATTACAGTGTGTCAATACCCCAATGTCTTTTTTTATAAGGGAAACTCCGTTATTACCAATGTCTAAACATAACTGCACATCCTCCTCATGAATGTGAATCGCTTCTTCTTCAAGGTGCTTGTACAAATCTTCTGAAATATCTCCGGAAAAAGAATTTGCGTGTTTCACCATTCTGTCAAGCGCCCATTTTAAATTGACTGCAGTGGGACGGGCGCTGTCCAGATATTCTGCGTTTACTCTAATTTCCGCAATAAATCTGTTTATATTCAGCGCGGTTTTATCCCTAATTGCCACAAGTAAACCGTATGCTCCTGCCACGCCGATTGCGGGGGCTCCCCGTACTTTCAGCTGCTTGATGGACTCCCACACCTGCTTTACAGTTTCCTGCTTTTCTTCAACCACTTCATGGGGCAGCTGTGTTTGATCAAGAAAAAATAATTCTCCAGCATTCCAGCGAATGGTTTCAGGCAGTGATAACATTATTGTTTGAAAATTTGTTAAATGTAAGAGACTAATAATTTATTCCACGCAAAATATCACAGCACAACCACTGAGATTGCTCAAATCAAAAACATATAATTAATGCCTTGGATTTGATTTATAAATGTACTGAATCCAAGTTAAGTATTTGTTTGGCTTGATGTTTTTAATCAAAAGCATATAATCACACATCAGTTCGGATAGTATTTATTTGAATGTCAGTTTAAACGGTTGAAAGTTATTCTTATCATCTTAGCAGTATTTGTTCTCAGCTTTTTTTCATGGAAAGCACAAATATAAAAACTAAAATAATCTGCACAATAGGGCCTGAGACAGAATCATTTGAAATGATTCAGCGCATGGCTGGTGCAGGAATGAATATCGTGAGACTGAACATGTCGCATGGTGATCATGACTGGCATCAGCGAGTAATCAGCACTGGTCATCTTTCCTCTGATCTGGATCTGAAAAAAGGCTCTGTGATTTCAATAATGATACGAGGGGCAAGTGAGGCAGAGGAAACATCAATTCATATTGACTACGATGATCTGATCAGCACAGTCCATGCTGGAGAAAAAATTACTGTGGACAATGGTTTAATCAATCTGGAAGTGCTTGAAAAACATGAACGCATGATGCGCTGTCGTGTGCTGGATGGCGGGATTTTAAAGAGTAAAAGTCATGTCAATCTTCCGGGAGTGCGTATTAATTTACCGGCAATCACCCAGAAAGATCGTCGAGACATATTATTTGGCATTAAACACGATGTTGATTACATTGCCCTTTCTTTTGTCAGGGAAGCTGCTGATATTTTACAATTAAAGGATTTACTTGGTGACAAAGTAGGAAAAATAAAGATTGTCGCTAAAATTGAAGATCAGGAAGGAGTTGCCAACGTTGAGGAAATCATATCAGAAGTCGATGGTATCATGGTCGCCCGTGGAGATTTAGGGATAGAAATACCAATCCACTCTGTCCCGGGCGTGCAGCGCAATATTGTCAGATCATGCGCGGAACAGGGGAAAAGGGTAATTGTTGCCACTCATTTACTTGAATCAATGATCAAAAACCCGATTCCTACCCGTGCGGAAGTTACTGATGTAGCAAATGCTATTTATGAAGAAGTTGATGCAGTAATGTTATCAGGTGAAACTACAGTAGGGAAGTATCCGCTGCGCTGTATTGACCAATTGGTCAATATTGCCGGTGACGTGGAAAGGCACCCCGGACTGCGTTTTGTAAACAAACTTAACACGGACAATGATAAACAAAAATTTTCACTCGCTGCAGTGGAACTTGCCGAATCACTGGGAGCTCGCTGCATAGTTGTTATCACTCGACGTGGTATAACGGCAGATATGGTTTGTAATTGCCGTCCTGTTAACAGTGATATTTATGCTTTCACGAATGTTAGCCAGGCCAGAAGAACTATGATGATGGGACGCGGGATCAGACCTTTCAGAATTGCCTTCAGCCAGGATCCGGAGAAAACTCTTCAAACCGCATTCAAAGTGCTCAAGGATCGGGAAGGATTTAAGTCTGATGAAAAGGTTGTGGTTATATCAGATGTGCTTGCCGGGTCTGGAAAAATTGACGCAATTCAGATTCGTCATCTTCCCTGACAACTCTTTTGAATTAACCCACTGAAAATTGAACCTCATGTACGCTCTACAACTGTAGCGATTCCCTGCCCGAGTCCAATACACATAGTTGCCACACCAAGTGAAACATCCTGCTCCTGCATCTCATGCAGCAGAGTTCCGAGAATACGTGTGCCTGAACAGCCAAGGGGATGGCCAAGAGCAATTGCCCCGCCGTTGCGATTTACTTTTTCATCAATCAAATCACCAATTTTTAAATCACGCAGGACTGTCAGAGACTGAGCGGCAAAAGCCTCATTCAGCTCAAATAATTCGATATCTTCAATTTCAAGACGGCAGCGTTTCAGTGCTTTGTTTATCGCAGGAACAGGCCCGTATCCCATGATTGCAGGGTCAACACCTGCAGTGGCCATCGATTTGATTTTTGCCAGCGGGTACAACCCCAGATCCTTTGCCTTTTGTGAAGACATCATCAAAACCGCCGAAGCGCCGTCAGAAATTGCTGAAGAATTACCTGCTGTAACAGTTCCGGAGGCTGGATTAAAAACCGGAGGCAATGCAGCAAGCGCTTCCATGTTTGCATCATGGCGGATTACTTCATCTTCTGTACAGAGCTTTAATTTGCCTTCTTCGTCATGACCTTCGATCGGCACAATTTCCTTTTCAAATCGTTTGGTTTTTGTTGCATTTGAGGCATTATTGTGTGAACGTAAAGCAAATTCGTCCTGATCCTGACGTGATATTTTATGCAGGATTGAGAGCATTTCCGCAGTCAATCCCATCATTCCCGATGCTTTTGCTGAAAATTTACTTGTGCTTGGATTCGGATCCAATCCATGATCCATCGGCACATGACCCATGTGTTCAACTCCTGCCGTCATCGATGAACCGCACAAACGATTGACAGTCTGTGCTGAACAGCTGTGAGGCAGCGGGGTTAACAATGAGGCAAAACGGGCGATATTGAAACCCTGCTCTTTGGTCTGGTTGACACATCCCCAGATTACGTCTTCCACATCATCCGGATTGAGCTGAGGATATCGTTCCAATAACTCAATGATCAACGCGGCTGACAAATTTTCTGCACGTACATTCCTGAACATACCACCTTTTGAGCGCCCCATTGGTGTACGGACAGCATCAACAATTACAGCATCTTGCATATTACCTCTTCGATATTGTTATTTTTCTGTTAGGTCGGTCGTTTATCCAACAATTTACAAACAATCACTGAATCTGATGAAACAACCGCTTGTCCTTTACCATTTTCCTGATTTGCTCCGTCGGTTCATACAATTTTCCTAATGGTTTGAGTTTTTCTGCTCTCCGCAGTAATTCATCCAAGCCTACTGTATCAGCCCAACGGAAAATTCCCCCCCGGAAAGGGGGAAATCCAAGTCCATATATCAATCCCATATCAACTTCCATTGGAGTTTCGACGATATTATCTTCCAGACATCTTGAGCTTTCCATCAACATAGGAAGCATCATCCTGTCAATTATATCATCATCACTGATGTCATCTCCGGAGCCTGTATTCAAATCCCGGAGAATATTTTCCGTTTCCGGATTTGGTTCTTTTTTTGGCTTACCTTTTTTATCTGTAGAATGGATGTAAAAACCTTTTTCGTTTTTCTTGCCAAACCATTCATTTTCAAACATTTTTGAAATGATGGTGGGAACTTCCTGACTCATGCGATCAGGATACCCTTCGGCCATCACGCTGCCGGCATGATAAGCAGTGTCAATTCCCACTACGTCCAGCAGGTTTGCAGGACCCATTGGCCAGCCAAATTTTTCCATTACTTTATCTAAATGCACATAATCCACTCCGTCATTTATCAAACCGGTGAAGCCTGCGAAATAAGGAAACAACACTCGATTCACAAGAAAACCCGGACAATCATTGACCACGATCGGGCTTTTGCCCATTGCTGCTGCATAGGCAACTGTGGAAGCAATAGTTGATTCGCTGCTTTTTTCTCCGCGAATTACCTCAACCAGGGGCATCCTGTGAACCGGATTAAAAAAATGCATTCCGCAAAACTGTTCCGGACGTTCCAGTCCTTTTGCCAGTTTAGTAATTGAGATGGTAGAGGTATTTGAAGCCAGAATTGCGTTTTTGTTAATAATTGATTCAGTTTCAGCCAGCACAGCGTTTTTTACACTTGCCTTTTCTACCACTGCCTCAACTACAAGATCAGCGTCTGCAAGGCTGTCATAAGAAAGTGTTGGAGTGATGTCGGTTAAAATATCAGTCATTTCCTCTGTTTTCATTTGTCCGCGGTCAATGCGTTTTTGCATAATTTTAGCTGCTTCTTTCATGCCCAGCTCCAGTTGAGACTGGGCAATATCCTTCATGGAAATAGGAACCCCTTTATAGGAAGACTGATAAGCAACTCCTCCACCCATAATGCCTGCGCCAAGAACTGCGGCACGTTTTACAGGAACAGCTAGTTTTTTTGAACTCCGGGCGTTTTTCTTCAGCAACTGGTCTCCCAAAAATAATCCTATTAATGAAGTTGCTTCCGGGGTTTTTGCAAGTTCGGCAAATCCTTCGGCCTCAATTCCCAGTGCTCCTTTTAGTGGAAGGTTTGCGCTGGCCTGCATCACACCTACAATAGTCAAAGGAGCAGGATAGTTTGGTCCTGCTTTTCCGGCAATGAATGCACGTGCAGTCTCAAAAGTCATCATTGCCTCATTTTCATTCAGCATTAAGGCCTGCTGTTTTTCCTGACGTTTTGTCTGCCAGTCCAGTTCTCCGTTTATTGCTCTATGAAGCAGGTCCAAAGATGCTTCCCTCAAAATATCCGGTTCTACAACCGCGTCAACTGCTCCTGCCTCCAGAGCAGTTGTGGGCTTGTTATCTTTTCCACCAGCAATCCATTCAATTGCATTGTCTGCTCCTATCATTCTGGGAAGGCGTGACGTTCCACCGAATCCCGGCAGCAATCCTAGTTTTACTTCAGGGAAGCCGACTTTTGCTTCAGTTGATGCCACACGATAAGTACATGCCAGGCATAATTCAAATCCGCCTCCAAGTGCATATCCATTGATTGCACTCACACTGGGGATGCCCAGATTTTCAAGATCGGAAAATACCTGTTGGCTGTCTTTTACCCATTCAGTCAGCTTTTCGAGTGGTGCCTGAAAACCCTCCAGAAACTGATTAATATCTGCACCAACAATGAATGTATCTTTAGCGCTTGTGATCAGCAATCCCTTAACGGTTTTGTTCTTTTCAAGCAGTTTTACAGCCTCATCAAGTTCCTGCAGTGAGTTATGATCAAATTTATTGACTGATCCATCCTGTGCGTCAAAAATCAGTTCAACAACATCGTTTTCCAGAGCACGGCATTGTATTGACTGGCCTTTATATTCCATAAAATATGATTGTGTTTAAATAATTAAAAAGTTATATCAAGTGCATCAAAGTTTTGCTTTTTACCTCCCTCAAGCAAAGCATTAAATTGAGGTATGATGGCTTCCACGAAATAACGGGTGGTTTTTATTTTGTTTGCATAAAAAAGTGCATCCTCATTTTCCTCCAGTAAACCTGATTTATCAAGGTTATCGGCTCCCTCTGTTTCCCGGATTTTTTCCAATTCCTCTGAAGCCACCATTGCCTGCTGCAATAACAACCATCCTGCAGTAACAGAAGAAATAAACATCAGGAATGGTGTTGCATATAGCGCGAGGGCTTTCATGCCTCTTGTATTCATTATTTCCTGTGATGATACAGATGTTTCGTAAAGAGACTCACAGTAACCTTCAAAAGTATTTAATAAACTACCCAATTCCGGATGATCCTTGTGTTCAGTAATGAGTTGGCTGAAATGCTGCATCAGTTGCTGAAATAGCGCACCTTCATTGCGGAGCATTTTTCTGCCGATTAAATCCAGTGCCTGGATATCGGTTGTTCCTTCATAAATTGTGGAGATTCTGGCATCTCTATACAATTGCTCTAGCGGAAAGTCTTTAGTGTAACCAACTCCACCCAGTACCTGAATTCCGTTTTGTATTACTTCCAGTCCAATCTCTGTACACCAACCCTTGCACATTGGTGTGAGCATATTGATCATGTTTTGCTTCTCTAGTTTTTCCTCGTCAGATTTAGCAATTGTTTCCAGATCAAATTGTAAAGCGGTGTAGTATAGCAAGGCCCGCATGGCTTCGACCCTGGCCTTCATATTGATCAGGTTGAGCCTCACGGCAGGGTGTTCAACAATTGATACACGTTGCGAATCTAATTCACGTTTATTTGAAATATTTGTACCCTGTATTCGTTCATGGGCATAAGTTTTTGCGTTTTCGTAAGCTGCTCCGCCAAGTGACAATCCAATTAATCCTGTAAAAATCCGCGCACCATTCATCATCTGGAACATGGCCGCAATCCCCTGACCTTCATTTCCAAGAATCCAGCCCAGGCAATCATCATTATCACCAAAATTCAAAACTGCGGTTGGACTGGAATGGATTCCCATTTTATTTTCAATGGATGCAACAGAGACATCATTCCATTCTCCCAGCGAGCCGTCATCATTTACGCGGGTGTGTGGAACCACGAACAGGCTCAATCCTTTTGTACCTTCAGTGTCTCCTTTGACACGGGCCAAAACTGCATGAATTACATTTTCTCCCAGATTATTATCTCCTGAAGAAATCCAGCATTTTGTGCCTTTGATTTTGTAAATGCCTTCCCCAACCGATTCAGCGCTTGTTGTTCCAGCTCCAACATCTGAACCTGCCTGCGGTTCACTCAAGCACATTGTTCCGGTATATTGCCCTTTAAACATTTTTGTTATGTATTTTTCTTTCAACATGGCCGAACCAAATGATCCAATCAGTTCGGCTGCTCCGGATGTGAGACCGAAAAACATGCCTAAACCCAGATTTGCTCCGTTTAATGCCTCATTGACAATCAAACCTATTGAAGCAGGCGCACCCATTCCTCCATATTCCTGGGAGGCAGAAACCGAAGCCCATCCCAATTCATACGCCTGTTGATAGGGTTTATGCATACACTCTGGAACTTTTACCCTGCCGTCTTCAATATGGCAGCCTTCACGGTCACTTTCGGCTCTAGTCGGAAAAACTACCTCAATCCCAAAACGTATTCCTTCCTGCACCATCATTTCAATAGTGTCCTGATCAAAATCAGCATATTTTTCTGATTCTCCAAGTTGTCCTAACTGAAGCCATTCACGCATTGCGAAATGAATGTCCCGTAGATCAAGTGTTAATTCAGTGCTGCTCATCTGTTTGAAAAATTATTGAAAATCCTGGTTGTTTGCCTTGGTGCAATAATTTTAGGGAATACTGGCTTCATCTAAATAAAATACTCTAATTTTAACTGAGTAGAAAGTGTTATTTGGAAACATAAAATTAAGAATTTTTGACAGCTTAATTTGCGTTTGAGTTCAAGTGCAAAATGTATTTATTACTGTTTGGGATAGTTTGTGCAGAAGTATCAGTATGTTCATGATTTATATACAAAAATAAATAATTGAATTCAGATACTAAAATCAGGTTTTATTTTTTCAGTTAACAATTTATGTCACTCCGAACAGTTATTCACTCCGCTCGAAGAACACCACGTTCCTTAAAACATCAGTTTCGCTGGAAGCTTGTACCTGGTTTCATTTGGCAGTCCATGCAATCATTTAGAATCACCTTGCTGATATGGGGACTGGTAACAGCGGGATGCATCTTCTACCTTTCACAATGGATGAATTACCGCCAAGTGGCGCACAGAATTGATTTGCTGGAATCTTATCGTTCAAAATTAGTTTCTCAGTTAGAATTGCTGGAAGTGGAAAAAAGTTATCTTACACGTCCACAGCGTCTGGAAATTCTGGCAGGAGGAACAATGCTTATGCAAACTCCGAAGTCTGTACAGTACAGACTATCCTGGGTCGATGTCAGCAGCAGTGAATAATAACAAATGGGACAATCACCGCGTTTTCAACTTTACAGCTTCAAATCACGTCTTCTGACGGTTTTGGCATTTTTTGGAATTTGTTTTATCGCGGTTTTAGGAAAAGTATTTTATTTACAGATAATTAAGGCAGATTACTATATTCAGAAAGCAAAGTCACAGCATGAACTGACTGTAAAAGCAGAGCCTCGCCGCGGAAGAATTTTGGACAGTAGCGGTCGAATTTTATCAGTATCAGTTAAGTTGAAGTCATTGTTTGCAAGACCTCCCCAAATAGATTCCCCTTCTAATTATGCAAGAAAACTTTCTCCTATTCTAAAAATTCCGTACCACAAACTATTGAATGAATTGAAATCCAGACAAAATTTTTTATGGGTAAAACGCAGATTGCATCCGCAACAGGCAAGACTTGTACAGAAACTAGGATTGAAGGGGATCGGATTTATTGAAGAATTTCGCAGATTTTATCCAAACGGGAATTTTGCCGGACAACTTTTGGGTTACTCCGGAATTGACACACAAGGATTGGAAGGTATAGAACACAAATATGATTCTTTGCTTGCAGGCATGCCGGTGACATATGTGCTGGAGAAAGAAGGGATGTTCCGTACAGATCCTCTTTCTAATATTACTAAAAAAATACCTGATCAATATTCGCTGTATTTAACAATCGACAGTACAATCCAGCATTTTGCGGAAAAAGCCTTAAAAGAAGGAGTGATAAATTCACGTGCTGATCGAGGTACTGTTGTAGTTCTTCATTCCAAGTCCGGAGCAGTTCTGGCAATGGCAAATTATCCAGGCTTTGACCCTAACCGTTATAAGCGTTTCAGCAGAGATCATCAGCTTAATTATGCTGCGACTGCAGGCTATGAACCGGGTTCCACTTTCAAAATGATTACTCTTGCAGCAGGTCTGAATGAAGGGCTGATATCTCCAGAACAGGATTTTTTCTGTGAAGATGGTCAATACAGGATTGGTAATAACCTGATCAGAGATTCATCTCCACAGGGAATGCTGACACTAAAACAGGTATTAAAAAAGTCTTCAAATATCTGTGCTGCAAAAATTGGCATGAACATACCGCCTTCACGGTTTTATGATTACATAATGCTGTTCGGTTTCGGTCAACGGCCAAATTCCGGTATTGCGGCTGAAGCGTCTGGGAGAGTAATTAATCCCAGGAATTGGAAAACAATTGATCATGCAAATATTTCTTTTGGTCAGGCAATTCTGGTTTCTCCACTTCAAATGGTAAGTGCGGCCAACGTTTTTGCAAATCAAGGAGAATGGGTACAACCATTCGTTGTTGATCATGTCCGTGATAAAAATGAGAATAAATTTAAGGAAATCAAAGACGCAGACGGTAAAGTGATACAAAGATTTGGCGCAGGAATCCGAAGTCGTGTAGTCGATCCCACTGTATCCGAGTTAATTAAAGAGTATATGATTTCTGTAACAGAGCCGGGTGGGACAGCAAAATTAGCGGCAATAAATGGCTATCAAGTAGCAGGTAAAACCGGTACCAGCCAAATATACGATCATCAACTGGGAAGATATTCCAGAACCCAACACATTGCCTCATTTGTTGGATTTGCCCCTTCATCTGATCCCCTTGTGACTGTCCTGGTTGTTGTGGAACAACCTCAAACATCTTATTACGGAGGAGCAGTAGCCGCACCCATATTCAAGGAAATTGTGCAGCGAACGCTTCTGTTTAAAGATGTATTACCTCTTCCTGATGGGGGAGATCCAGCAAGTTCAACGCATGGGAGTACAGCCTCTCGTTAATCAGGTATGTCTATCAGTCCTGATTTTTTCTGAAGTTGAAATATATAAAACTGCCTTCAATTATATTAATCAGCAGAAATATTTAGACTGCTAATTTTGATATTATTCTGATTGTTTCAACTTAAAAGAGTAGTTGCAGAATGTGCTGTTTCATTCATCTTTACTGCCACCTTAATTGCTTCTATCATTGAACTTGGATTAGCCTTTATTTGTGGAGCAAGTTGGAAGGCAGTTCCATGGTCCGGAGAAGTACGGATAATTGGTAAACCAAGGGTAATATTTACAGCACGATCAAAACCATACAATTTCAAAGGTATAAGCGCTTGGTCATGATAATGCGCGACAACCGCATCAAATAATCCTTTGCGATGCTCAAGAAACACTGTATCCGGAGGAAAAGGTCCTACACAGTGTAAATTATTTTTACGTGCAAGTTCCATTGCAGGAAGAATAATGTTGTATTCTTCATCCCCGAATAACCTGTTTTCACCAGCATGCGGATTAAGCCCGGCAATTCCAAGTCGCGGATTTTGAATCCCCATTCTTCTAAGTCCTGCATCAGTGATTTCCATCACTTCAAGGATTAACTCTGGCGTAAGAGTATCCAGAGCTTGACGCAGAGACATGTGAAGCGTTACCATAGTTGCTCTTAAATCATCAACTGCCAACATCATTACTGGACGGGCACCACTGCTGTAGTGTGAAAGCAGTTCTGTATGGCCTGGAAAATTGTATCCTGCTGACTGAAGAGCTTCTTTGGAAAGCGGGGCTGTTACGATAGCATCAATTTTTTTATTGTTCGCCCATTGAATGGCATTGTAAACATATTGAAATGCTGATTCTCCGCCCCATGAAGTACACGAGCCAAGTACCCATTTTCGATTATTTCTTACAGTTAAATCTATCACAGGAATACAAAAATCATTATTACTCTTTTCCTGAGGCCGGCTTTGATCAGACGTAATTGAAATGTATGAGAATGGAGCCCCAAGAATATTATTCATTTCTGTTATGACTTCAATATCACCGAAAATCAAAGGAGTCCATTCACGGAAAGGATGAAAGAATTGCAGTGCACGAATCAGAACTTCCGGACCTATTCCATTTGGGTCACCCATCGTCAGACCTATTGTAATTTCTGATTTCAGAGACATATTAAATCAGTGTTCAAAATAAATTATGGATTTGGAGAATAAAGTAGCGCTTGTAACTGGTGCCGGTGTACGTCTTGGACAAGCAGTTGCCTTGAAATTGGGGCAACTTGGTATGCGTTTGGTCATACATTATCATCACTCAGAAAAAGGGGCAAAACAAACAATTCAAAATCTTCCTGGAAAAGAATCCAGGCACTTGCTTCTACAAGCAGATTTAAAGGACATTTCAGCAATCATAGAACTTGTAAAACAAGCCGAAGAACAACTAGGTCCTGTTTCAGTTTTGGTTAACAATGCCGCAGAATTTTTCCCTACACCATTATTCTCTGCAACAGAAGAAGAATGGGATCATATATTAACGCTGAATTTAAAAGCACCCTTCTTTTTATCGCAAGCAGTTGGTGAAGGAATGAAATCACGCGGAGAAGGAAAAATTATTAACATGGTTGATGTTTCAACTGATCGTCCGTGGACCAGCTTTTTGCCTTATTGTTCTTCAAAAGCAGCATTGGTTTCTTTGACTAAGGGGTTGGCACGTGCATTATCGCCTGAAGTACAGGTCAACGGAATTGCTCCCGGAACGGTATTGGCTCCTCCGGATCATGCTGATTTGGACTTAACAACTTCTGTGGAAAACAGTCTGCTCAAGCGCATTGGTAAAGCAGAAGACATTGTACAGGCAGTAGAATATTTGCTACAATCAGACTTTGTAACTGGAACAATTTTGCCCGTGGATGGGGGACGTTCTGTTTATTGAATAACAAAGTTTGATTAAATATATGTTTTATCAAAGAAGCCTACTTCTCATTCTCATTCTTATTTTATGCCTGCACCTGTTACCCGCCTATGGAGTTTCCCGCTATTCCGTTGATGAGCAGGAAAACATCCGGATTTATGAAAAAAGCAGCAGAGCAGTAGTTAACATCAGCAATATAGGTCTTAACTACGATTTTTTTTACCGAGCAATTCCCACCGAATCCGGTTCAGGAACCGGATTTATTATTGATAAGTCCGGAACAATAGTCACAAATTTTCACGTAGTAGAAAATGCCCGAAAGCTGGTTGTTACCCTTTCTGATAACAGTCAGTGGCCTGGAAAACTTGTAGGAGCCGATCCGAACAACGATTTGGCAGTTATTAGAATTGAAGCTCCTGACGAAAACTACGATTTTCTGGAATTTTCACGCTCAACAGACATTGTTGTTGGCCAGAAAGTACTGGCACTGGGGAATCCTTTCGGATTAAGACAAACTTTGACAACAGGTATAATAAGTGCCTTGGGGCGCACTATTGCAGCAAAAAATGGGCGTAAAATTGAGGGAGTTATTCAGACTGACGCGGCTATAAATCCGGGCAACTCTGGCGGTCCATTGCTGGATTCTGAGGGGAAAGTAATTGGGATTAACACAGCAATTATAGGGTCTTCAGGAAGTGTGGGAATAGGATTTGCCGTGCCAAGCAACACTGCACTGAGGATTCTCCCTGATCTGCTTGAATACGGATATGTACGTCGTCCGTGGCTTGGAATAGAACCGATACCAACTGTCTATCTGAGACGTATCGGAATTGATGTGCCGGAAGGAGTGTTGATTGCTAGAGTGGTAAAAGGTGCTTCTGCTGATAAGGCTGGATTACGTGGTGCAACCAAAACAGTGAAAGTCGGTAATTACAATGTTCCTTGGGGCGGTGACATTATCACTCATATTAATGAAACAAAAGTTGCTACTATGGAAGATTTGGCTCAGCAAATAGAAACACGAAGATCTGGCGATATAATCAACATCAAATTTATCCGTAATGACAGTGTGCTTTCAGTTAAGGTCGAACTTGTGTTAAGACCAAGATCGTAAAATTATTTTTCCCTTTCCAATCTGAAAACCTTTTACCAATTTCTTCAGTTCGATTACTTAATCAGCTTCAACAGCATTCAAAAAAAATGACTAATCGTGTTTACAATTTTGGGGCAGGGCCGGCTATGCTGCCGACTCCGGTTATGCAAAAAATTCAACAGGAATTTCTGGACTATCAGGGACTTGGTGCGTCAATTGTTGAACTCAGCCACAGGCTGCCCTTATTTAAGGAAATTCTTGACACATCAGAATCACTTTTCAGGGAGCTGACAGGACTACCGGACAACTACAAAGTGATGTTTATGCACGGAGGGGCACAGATGCAGTTTTCAGCAGTCCCTTTGAATTTGATGTCACGCAAATCTCACAAGGGCTCATATTTTATTACAGGAAGGTGGGGTACTCTGGCGGAACAGGAGGCAAGGCGTTACGGCAGTACCGAGGTGCTTATGGATGGTAAAGAGTTTGAGTACAGGAAAATACCTTATTTTGATATCAGCTCTCTTGATCAGAATACCAGTTACGTTCACATGACAACAAACAACACTCTATATGGAACCCGCTGGCATGAATTTCCGGACACAAAAGATGTACCTCTTGTTGCAGATTCGACTTCAGATATTTTATCCAGAGAAATAGATTATTCCCGTTTCGGAGTTGTTTACGCTGGACTGCAAAAAAACCTTGGACCTTCCGGAACTGCCTTGGTGCTTGTACGGGAAGACCTGCTGGGTAAGGCTCTTCCTGAAACACCAAAACTGCTTGATTACTCACTAATAGCTGAATCACAATCTATCTTGAATACTATCAATGTATTTGGAGTTTATGTGACACGTTTGGTACTGGAGTGGGTAAAAGAGCAGGGTGGAATTCCAGAAATGGAAAAACTGGCAGAACAAAAATCAGGAATTCTGTATGAAGTGCTGGACAATTCTGATTTTTACATTTCTGTTGCCCATCCGGATCATCGCTCAACCGTTAATGTTACTTTCCATCTTGAACACGATCAAGCGCTCCAGAAGTTTTTGTCCGAATCAGAAGGAGAAGGCTTGTTTGCTCTCAAGGGACATGCTGCGGTTGGAGGTGTAAGGGCATCCATTTACAATGCCATGCCTATTGATGCAGTTAAACAACTCGCTGATTTTATGAAGGAGTTTGAACGGACAAACGGCTAGGCAGCCTTTGCTTGATTTACCTTAACCAGATGACTTGGCCATTGCAGATATTCCTGCCAGCGGGAGTCTGGAATTTGAATATGGAGGGTTTTGGCAATGTTAACCATTTGCCAGTAATTTGGTTCATACGGAGCCTGAGAAGGCTTTACTATGCTTGCTCCTTTGCTTAGATTACATTTAAGGCAGGCAGCAACCACATTTTTCCAGCGCATTCCTCCCCCAAGGCTTTTGGGAATCACATGATCCACAGTTAGATGATCGGCTGAGAAATGTCGCATACAATATTGGCAATGAAAACGATCCCGCAGGAAAACATTACGTCGAGTAAAATTTACCGTGCCCTTCTGATGATGATAACGAGACATCATTACCACGCTTGGCACGGGCATGGATATGTGCTGTGAATGGCATATCCAGTCATCGTAAGAACGCAGAACGGTTACCTTCTCCAGGAAAAGAGCTTTTATTGCCTGCTGCCAGGTAAGCGTACTCAATGGCCAGAGGGTTAGCGGATTCCCGTCCTGATTTAGTAAAAGAACATCTCTCATTTTTTACAAAACTAATTCAGTTGCTGCCTGTGAAATTAATAACTACTTATTTTCTTGCATGAATTTTCTCAAAACTGTGTGTAAAATTCCACCATTTTTGTAGTATTCAATTTCAACCTGTGTATCTAAACGACAAGTTACATTAATTTTTTGATCTCCTGCCTGTAAAATCAAATCCTGTCCGGGCTCCAAATTATCATCTAAACCCAGGACTGCATATTCTTCTTCACCACTCAAACCAAGCGATTTATGTGTTTGATTATCTTTAAACTGAAGCGGCAGCACACCCATCCCAACCAGATTGGAGCGATGAATACGTTCATAACTAGTGGCAGCTACAGCTTTAACCCCAAGTAACGATGTCCCTTTTGCTGCCCAGTCACGTGATGATCCTGTCCCATATTCAGAGCCTGCCAGGACAATAAGCGGAGTATCGGCCTCTTTGTATTTTAAAGAAGCTTCATAGATTGAGGTAACTTCTCCGGAAGGAATCAGTTTAGTAAAACCACCTTCTGTTTCCGGCACCAATTCATTGCGCAAACGGATATTCGCGAAAGTTCCTCGTGTCATTACTCTGTCATTGCCACGACGTGAACCATAAGAATTAAAATCATTTTTTGCTGTTCCATTTTCCAGCAAATATTTCCCAGCAGGAGTTTCAGCAGAAAATGCACCAGCCGGTGAAATATGATCTGTAGTCACTGAATCGCCTAGTTTTACTAATACTCTTGCTCCAGTGATGTCCTTTAAGGTATCCAGCTCAAGACCCATATTTTTGAAAAATGGCGGATACTGGATGTAAGTAGATGATTTGTCCCACTGATAAACATCCCCGGCAGGAGCTTCAATCTCGTTCCACATTGGAGAGCTTTCGTCAGCAGATTTATATTCATTCAGATACATTTCACTGGTAATTAATTTTTCAGCATCCTTAATTTCATCATCATCAGGCCAAATATCATTAAGATAAACAGGCTGTCCATCTTCTCCTAATCCAAGAGGTTCGGTGTTTAAGTCATGATTTACTGAACCTGAAATCGCATAAGCCACAACCAGTGGAGGACTTGCCAGATAATTTGCCTTGATATGCTGATTGATTCTTCCTTCAAAATTTCTATTACCTGACAGCACAGATGCAACCACCAAATCACCTTCATTAATAGAATCTACAATGCTGTCCGGAAGAGGTCCTGAGTTGCCGATACATGTAGTACATCCGTAACCTACGGTATGAAATCCAAGTGCATCCAAAAATTCATCCAGTCCAGCGGCTTTCAGATAGTCCGACACAACACGTGAACCGGGGCCTAAGGAAGTTTTAACCCATGGTTTTCTTTTCAAGCCTTTTTCAACAGCTTTTTTTGCTAAAAGTCCTGCGGCAAGCATCACGGAAGGATTGCTGGTATTCGTACAGGATGTGATTGCTGCGATTACCACTGAACCATGTTTTAATTCTTCTGAAGCAATTCCCTTTACTGGAATTGAAGTTTCCAGTTTGTCCTCACTCAATTCAAAACCTCCGTCACTTCTTTTTGAGCGCAGAGTATTTTGCCATGTGGGTTGCATCATTGAAAGCCTGACACGATCCTGTGGACGTTTAGGTCCAGCAAGAGCAGGCTCAATTGTGGAGAGATCAAGCTCCAATGTATCTGAGTATTCCGGATCAGGAGTCTCAGTTGTCCGGAAGAGTCCCTGTGTTTTACAGTAACGTTCTACTCGCTGCATGAGTTTTTCCGGACGACCTGTCTCACGCAAATAATTCAAAGTTTCATTATCTACCGGGAAGAAACCCATTGTCGCGCCGTATTCAGGCGCCATATTGGACAGTGTCGCGCGATCTGCTAATTTCAGATTGTTCAATCCGGAACCGAAAAATTCAACGAATTTTTCCACAACCCCTTTTTCTCGGAGCATTTCAACCACACGCAGCACTAAATCAGTCGCTGTAGCGCCCTGCTGCAGTTTCCCCTGCAAACGGAAACCGATTACTTCTGGAATCAGCATATAAATTGGCTGCCCCAGCATAACCGACTCTGCCTCGATTCCGCCGACACCCCAGCCCATTACGCCAAGTCCGTTAATCATCGTTGTGTGTGAATCCGTGCCTACTAGCGTGTCGGGAAAACAAACACCATCTCTGAATTGGACAACGCTTGCAGCAGTTTCAAGATTCACCTGATGCACAATTCCAACTCCCGGAGGATAGACATTAAAATTATCAAAAGCCTGCTTGCCCCATTTGAGAAATTTATAACGTTCTCTGTTGCGTTTAAACTCAATTTCCATGTTTTTCCTGAGTGCATCAGAACTTCCAAATACATCAACTTGTATTGAGTGGTCGATTACCAGGTCAACAGGAACACGCGGGTTAATTACTTCCGGATCACCATTCATTTCAACCACAGCTGACCTGAGCGCGGCTAGATCCACAACCGCGGGAACTCCGGTGAAATCCTGTAAAATGACTCGAGTTGGCCTGTACGGAATTTCTTTAGAAGACTTTTCTGACGGATTCCAGTTGGCCAGCAATGTTACATCCTCCGGACTAGTATTATATTTATCAACATTTCGAAGGGTCTGCTCCAGTAAAATACGGATAGAAAATGGCAGTCTGTCTACAGATCCGATTCCCCTTTTCTGCAATTCTTCCAAACTGTAAATTGAAGCTCTGCCTTCTCCACTTTCAAAATTAATTAAGCTTCCAAAATTGTTATCTGACATTACTCTTTTTAAGGAATAAATAAGTGTTCAATAATCCTTGAGAAATCATCATTCATTTCAAACTATGATCATATATCAAGTAAAAGTACGTCTGGAAATGTATGTAGATTCTGAAGAAATTTCAAGTTTTTAGATTTGAAATAAGGATTCATTGTTGAACAGCATCTATCAAATGAATGATCAATAATGATGCTTCGATCCTTGAAGCCTTTATGAAAATGAGTGATAATATACAGATTAAAAAAGAGTTTAATCCAATGTATTCGTTCCTGAAATAAATTATTCATCATGCTAAAACCCCTTTCATTAATTACCATTATTTTATTATTCGTCGGTGGAGGAATGTATTTTTTTCATGAAGACTCCTTCATAACAAAATCACAAAAATCCAGTCTCAGTGGTCAGAAGTTATTAGAAAAGCTTGACACAAAAACTCTTGATCAAATAAAAATTTTCGGTCTTGGATCTGAAATTAATTTGGTTCAGTTACAAGGAGGAGGTTGGCAAGAGAAGATCTCTAATTATGAAGCAGATATCGCCCCAATTCAAGATTTTCTAATCAATTTATCACAAATAAGTCTGGGTAATATGGTTACTGATAACCCTGAGCATCATGAACGGTTCCAGTTGTTAAACCCTCCGGATAACATTGAAGAATGGGAAGAGGGTCGTCATGGATTTTCAGTAAACCTGTTACGTGGAGATGGAACTTCAGTATTGAGTTTACTGCTGGGAAAAGAACGCAGTAACGGCCAAGGACAGTACATACGGCAGGCAGGGTCAAACAAGATATATTTGATTCCTGAACGATTGTCTGTTTATTCTGAAGTGGATGATTGGCTGAGAAAAGATTTACTTGCTTTGGAATCAAATCAAATAAAAAGTCTGGAACTTCAGAGTGGCGACAACATTTCAGTTTCACTCAGTCGAGGTGATGCAGAGACAGCCTGGGTGTCAGTGCCCGAAAAATCCAACTTTAATGATTCAGAAAAAATAAACAAGGTACTGGACAGACTGGGGGACCTTACTTTTTCAAAATTACTTAAAAAATATGTCCTGTCACAGGAATTAACTGATTCTCCCGCAAAAGAGGAATCTTTATCAATTGCATTGTTTGATGGTCGTGTTTATTCACTGAATTTCAGTAAAAAAGAATCTCTTGATGAAAATTATCTACTCAGTCTGCGAATGGGTATTGCAGTAGAAGCATCAGAAAGTGCTGATGCTGAAGACTCAGATCTTCGTAAGGAAATGGACGCCTTCAATCAGCGTGTGAATGGACGCTTGTTTGAAATCAGTTCCTGGGAAGCTAAGGAACTGTTATTCAGTGATCAATGATCCCATTCCCCTCCTTATCTTGATGCCATCAATGTCAATCCTGATGACGACGGAGCACACGAAGCTTAGTTTCCACTACATGCGTTTGGATGGACATGTGGAAACTTTATTGGAATTTTTACTAAGAAGATTTCGCTATTTGGATGATCAGCAATGGCGGGAAAATATTAATGCTAAACGTCTCTGGGTAGATGGCAAATTAGGAAGAGCTAATCTAAAGTTACACAACAATCAAAAAATTATTTATTTGCGTCCGGATTTTCTTGAGCCGGAAGTAGATCCGCACTTTGACATCATATATGAAGATGACTTTCTGATCGCTTTGTGCAAGTCAGGCAATTTGCCAACCAGTCCTTCAGGTAAATACTATAAAAATACGCTGGTCAATTTGGTTAAATCTAAATTTGGCCTAAATAAGCTCTACACTCTCCATCGACTTGACCGAGAAACCAGCGGAGTGATTATTTTTGCAAAAAAGCATGAAATTGCTCAGACGATGGCCACTCTTTTCAGGAAAAAACTAATACAAAAAAAATACTCTGCAATACTCAGTCAGCATTTACCACTAAGTCCAGTAAAGTCTATTCCGGAGGTTTTCATATCTTTGCCGATCGGGAAGGATTTAAACAGCAAAATCCGCATTAAACAAAGTGTGAATTCTCATGGTAGGTCATGCCAAACCTATTTCAGAGAAAAAGAAAAAATATCTGATTATTCGCTTGTTGAAGTACGTCCATTCACAGGAAGAACTCATCAAATCAGAGTTCATGCAGCACACATTGGCTGTGCTGTATTAGGTGATAAGTTATATGGCTTGCCTGATGATGGTTTTATACAGTGGCTTAGTGAAGGTGAGAATTTTTTACTGAGTCATGATTTCCCGCTTCACAGGCAGTTACTTCACGCCTCAGAAATCCGCTTCCCACATCCTGTCACAAACAATGAAACAGTAATTCAGTCTGATGATGAGATTTTGTTAAATGAATTAAATTAAATTTATGAGTATTCAAGATATTATGCTTCAAAAAAAAGAGGATTTTATTCAAACAGCAAGATTCTGGGCTGAAAATCCAAGTTTTGATTATAAGACGCAAGCAGAAGCAAAAAAACTTCTTGCTGATGAATTTCGGGATGAATGTAAAGAATGTTTCGGCAGTATTCTGGAATTTGGTACAGGAGGTCTGCGTGGCATTATGGGGATCGGCACAAATCGTATCAACCGTTACACTGTTCAAACGGCAACAGAAGGAGTTGCCCGGATTATAAAGAAAATGAAAAATGATTCTGTCTCAAAAGGGGTCATTATTGGATACGATACACGTAACCGCTCATTTGAATTTGCAAAAGTTAGCAGCGAAGTTTTGGCAGCACATGGAATTCCAGTGTTTTTGTTCGCAGAAATTGCACCAACGCCTTTGGTGTCATGTGAATTGCTGCGGAGAAACGCTGTTGCCGGCATAATAATCACAGCCAGTCATAATCCTCCGGAATACAACGGATACAAAGTTTATTGGGAAAATGGCGGACAGATAGTACCTCCAGTTGATAACCAGATAATTGATCAAATCCGGAACATTACTGAAATTGACAGAATTCCAACCATTTCTTTTGAAAAAGCTTTACAGCAAGGGAAAGTTGAATGGATTAACTCTGGAGCAGATGAATATTATTTAAAAACTGTCAGCAAATTAAGTTTAGGCAAACGTGAAGATAATAAAAAGTTAGGAATAGTTTTTACGCCACTTCATGGGACTGGAGGTCGATTGGTTCCTGAATTGCTGCGACAACAAGGATTTGAAAACGTTAAAGTAGTTGAACAGCAAATGGTTCCGGATGGTAATTTCAGCACAATAGCCTCACCTAATCCGGAAGATATTAATGCTTTTGATATGGCTGTTGATCATGCTTCTGATGATGATGAACTCATTTTAGCAAATGATCCAGATGCAGATCGCTTAGGTGTGATGGTAAGGGATACTGATAGGCAATGGCAATGGTTAACTGGAAATCAAATTGGCGTATTAATTCTGGATTTTATCCTTTCAAACTTAAAACAACAAAAACGACTGCCACTTAATGGTGTGATTATAACTACTATTGTAACTACACCTCTTTTATCAAAGATAGCTGTCAAATATGGAATGAATGTGATTGAGGTATTGACAGGATTTAAGTGGATAAGAAAGGAAGCTTTACATATTGAGAATGATCAAGGCGCTAAGTTTGTGTTTGGCATGGAAGAAAGCCACGGATATTTGATGGGAGATCATTCCGGTGATAAAGACGGAATCTGGGCCTCACTGGCATTTGCAGAAATGGTCGCGTCTCTAAGGGAAAAAAACATGACTCCTCAGGAAAGACTTAATCAGATTCATCAGGAACATGGGATTCATCTTGATGCACTGAAAACCCGGGCTTTCTCCGGAACAGGGGGAATTGAAAAAATTCAGCAGCTAATGAAAAGACTACGGAATTCACCGCCAAAATCTATTGCCGGACAAACTGTGGTTAAAATAACAGATTATTTGAACAATACCATTTTACATGCGGATGAAACTTGCCATGGGGATGGCCCAGGATTACCAAAGTCAAATGTGATTTCCTTGGAATTGGCTGACAAAACAAGAATATTAGCGAGACCTTCCGGAACTGAACCAAAAATCAAGTACTACTTTAATTTACATGGCAAAAATTCAGAATTGCTAACAAAGCATCTTGATGCAATTCAGGCAGAATTTCTCAATGATTAATGATTAGATTTTTGTTGTTAAATATTCGCAAACCTATTGCGGTATTGCTGCTTTGGCTATTCCTTATTGCCCCATTGATGGGGCAGAGCCTGTTAGTGGAAAGTGCTGCAACAACTGTTGTTATAAAACGAGATAATCTTGTAAAAGCAAAAGCAGACGCGCTAAAAGATGCTAAAGGGCAGTCAGTTATGCAAGCAGTAGAAAGATTACTTGATTATAATAGTATTGACTCTCTGAAACCGCTTTTGCAGAAAATATTTTTTGAAAAACCTGATAACTTTATTGAGTCAATTAGAGTAATCAGCGAAGGCAGTACCCATGATCTCAGTGAGTTCATAATTAGTATTGAAGCACGTATTTTTAAATCACAATTACTGGCTGCTTTCAGAAAACTAGGGGTGCCGACTAAAAATGAACGCATTTCTTTCCGGGATTATTTCCTGATTTACAATGCAGATCAGGAATTACGAGAGTCAGAAGTATTAAATCTGTTTTTGGAACAAGTTCGGACTCGTTTAAATCCCTACCGAATTCGTATCAAAGAAATCCTTGTTAGTGAAGATTATCTTACGTTTGAAGCAGGCTTGCCCGCAAGGATTAAACTGTTAGCCGACAAAACATTGCAAGAAATTGATATAAATTCTTTGCCTTTACTTGAACTTAAGTTGCATATTATTGCTGATGAAAATAATTCACAAAATTATAATTTGAACACAGATCTCATTTTCTGGTCTCCTCAAACAGATCTGAAAGAATCCTCAAATAGCTCAATAAGAGCATCAACCATGATGTCCTACACTGCAGGACAGATCGAGGCCATCATTCCATCTATACTTGACAAGTTGTTGCTGAACTGGACTCCTCTGATTCAAAAAGCTTTGACGATTTATGCTGGTACAGGATTAGAAGTTAAGCTTAAATTCAAAGGTATATCAGGCCCAATTCAAGAACAGCAGTTAATTAAGACATTATTTCAAAATAACCCTCGCTGGAAAAACCTGCGACTGGATGTGATTTCAGAAAATTATGTTTCTTATGGAGCTCTTTTTATAGGAAAGAAAGATGATATATTTCAGGAATTTATTCCACCTCCAGATGCCCCATTCAAAATTAGCTATTTGAATTGGGATGAAAATATGCTTTTTGTGAATGTTGAATGGAATGAAAGGCCTGCCTCTTTGGAACCATTTTTTGAGTTGGTTCAGGAAAGTGATTTTTTTGAAAGTGAATCTGAGGAAATAAACTTGCCTGTTCCTGAACTGCAAGTTCCATTAAGTCCATTCAAACAAACCTACAGCCTGCCACTAGCAAGCACTGTATATGACAACATCAGGCATCGCGGTGACAGCACATTGTTCATGATAAAAACTTACGAAGAAGATGGATCGAAGGATGAAAGTAAATCTATAAAGATAACATGGAATCGTCTTGGACCAACTCAATTACGTCCAAAGCTGACATTATATGACCAAAATCGCAAACGCTTAAAAACCTACCTGTTGAAAAGAAAAAAACAATTTTCTTTTAAATACAAATTACCAGCTGATAGAAATGCTATTTATTTGAGGATTTCTGATGAGATAGGTTTTCTAAATGGAGTTGCGGGCAGTTACCAGTCTTTCCGTTATATTTTAATTGCAAATTAAGTCGTACGTGTCTTTTGAGCAGTCTCAACTCTTGGCCTGCGAAATTGCTTTATTGGAGCTTTGCTTAAACTGAATTTGAAAGAGACATCCCCTACGGTTACTTCGTCACCATCCTGTAACAAACGTTGATCAATTCGCCGGCCGTTTACTGAAGTTGTTTCATTAATATTCAAATTTTGAATTTTCCATGTTTCTCCCACCTTATATATTTTTACGTGACGTAAGGCTATTTCATCACTTTCAATAATTATATCATTGGATTTTGATTTTCCCAATGTATTCAAATTACGAACTAGAGGGAAATCCTGTTGGCTTCCGATGAGTGTTAATATTGGAGTTCCTTTTTGAACTGGTCCTTTAGGTTTTATACTGGAAGAAGGCAGGAACAGTTTACCATCATCAAGACGTTGAATGTTGTTTCCGGAAACATTGGGATTGCGGTAAAGTAAGATCATTTCCCCGACATCCAATATATCATCATTGCACAGAGCCATACGATGAGAACGTCTTCGATTAATCAGTAGTGCGTTTTTATAGTTCTTGTCCTCAAGCAAAAAAGTATTCAGGTGAGGAGTTAAAGTTACTCTGTTTAAATTTGCTGATAAGCGGTATTTCTTACTGGTTTTAATCTTGGAAAGTAACTCCAGAGTTTGAACTTCAGATTTTAATTGAATTAAAAGTCCATGCTCACCAAGATTTAATAATTGAAAGACTGGTCCGGAAGGAGTGCTGACTCTTGGTTTTTGCAGAACCCACAGAACAAATTTAAGTAAAATTATGCCTGCAAAAACCAGAAGGGACTCTGTAATTGTCAGAGTAGTGTCCGGACTTATTTTGAGGAAAAACTGATCTTGATAGAATAAATCAAGTATCTCGGGAGGAGATTCGTCGAGATTCAATTTTTTTCTCTCATCTAGCTGTTCTGCAGCCAGAAGGGATTTTATTTTGAACAGTCCGAAAAAATGCAGGCATGCACTAAGCACGCATGCCAGCAAAGATCGACCAATGTGAGAGATCATTAGATTTCATAGTACTGCAACAGCGCGGTACCAATTTTAATCACATCTCCTTTTTTCATGGATTGTTGATCGACCAAACGATAGTTCACAAGTACATCTCCACCTGCATCAGCACTTTCAATATAAATTTGATTCCCTTTTTTGAAAATGTGTGCATGTAATTCACAAACTTCTGCGTAACCCCGTAGAGTAAAATCATTTTGTGAACTGTATCCCAAGGTAAATCTATTTTGATCTAGTAGAAATATTTGACCTTCCTGACTGCCAGTTAAAACTCTTAAAGCAAAGGAAGTAACACTATTTTCTGTAATTCCAATAATTAAAAAGATGCAAAAACCGCTAAGAACCAGCCCTACAAGGTGTTCTGGTCCGGTCAATTGATACTGCAGCAAAATTTCAAAAATTCCACCCCCGATTAGCCCTCCGGCAGCACCGCTTAGAATTCGCGGTCCCAAAAAACCTGAAGCAGAGCAAAACAACTGGGAGGCTCCTGTAATTGATAATCCTAAAAGTGTCCAACTTGTAATACGGCTAACCAAAGGTGAAATATGTACTGTCTGCAAGAAGTTTCCAAATCCAAAGCAAACTAGTCCTATAATTGTCCCTGAAATAGCACCTATAAACATTTTGAACAAAATACGCATCAAATCATGATGATGCAATAATGAAGCTCTGGCCTGTAGAATCATTCCCAGTCCGAGACCAATTAAAGCCCCTTCATAATTAATTTTATTAAACAAAAAGAAATTATATTCTGGAAATACTGTTGTGGATAGAGCAACAGAAATGTTAAACCCGCTTTGCAGTAGAGTCCAGCCAACGACTCCTCCTAAAAGTCCCAGTATAGAAGTGTGCAGTAAGCGAATAGTCTTCATAATAAACAATGAAAAAAACACTAATGAAAACCTGATTTAAATTACTAAACCAGGAAAATTATAAATAAAAAATTTAGGGAATTATGTCAGAAGCTGACAGTAAAAGTACTCTGGAAGTAACTTGTGATCACTCAAAAGAACCGTGAAATTTTTCTTTCACTCTCAGCTTTTTGACTATGAAGCCAAGCATAATAAAAAAGAAAAATAACTACAAGTTTTTTATTGTCGGGGACGGTTAGATCCTCGTCTTCTTAGAAAAGTAGGTATGTCCAGATTCTGAAAAAACGCTGGATTATCAATTTGATTTGCCCATTCCGGTATAAGTGGGCTTGTTTCAACTTCGCTGGTCTCAGTTTCATTTTCTTTTTCTGAAAGAAGATCTGGGTAGGAAAGAGAATTTGTTACAGGCATTTCCTTTCCATTGAGTTCTGTTGAATCTCCTGATGGATCATGAATTGAGTATGTTTCAGCATCAATTAAATTAGAGGATGTTATGTCCAGCGGAAGGTCCTGAAATGATGTCTGATCCTCATCATTTTCGTATGATTCCGAAGAGTTTGTACTTTCATCTTCTATTTGGTCAGTCTCGCTTGATTGATTACTAACAAACTTTTCCTGATCATTTTCATTTTTTTGATTTTCTGATGATTCTGATGAAAATTCATTTACCTCATCATTGGCATTTTCTTCATCTTGAACTGGCTGCTCGGAAATAAGTCTCGAATCATCATCATCATCACTTAAAACAAATTCATCGTCTGCTTTTTCTTTATTGAATGTATCTGAATCGGAGTTTGTCGTTGCCTCTGATACTTCAGAAATTTGAACATCTTCAGTAGTTTGAGATTCAACCATATAATTTTTACCACCGTTATAAGGTTCAGATGTAACTTCTGTTTTCTTTTCAAGTTCAATCTTTAATGTACCTACTTCTACTTCATTCTCTGAATTTGAATGTCCTGTTGTTTCTGCCAGAGCTTCAAATGGCATTGCCGGAATGCTTGAGATAGATTTTTTCGCACCGGCATCATCATTTTCATCAAAACCTGTTGCAATAACAGTGATCATCATTTGATCCTCAAAATCCGGATTAATAGCTGCACCCCAGATAATATCAGCGTCTTTGTGACCATGTTCCTTAATGAAAGTTGATGCTTCATCAACTTCCTGCATGCCCATTGATACCCCTCCGACCACATTGATCAATATCCCACGTGCGCCATCAATTCTATTGTCGTTTAACAGAGGACTATGCAGAGCTTGTTCTGCAGCATGTCTTGCTCTATTTTCTCCTGAGGCAAGTCCGGTACCCATTACAGCCTTTCCTTTATTAGCCATTACTGTCCTGACATCCGCAAAGTCTAAATTTACCAGTCCGTCCCTGGTGATCAGGTCTGAGATTCCTTGAACTCCTTGACGCAGCACTTCGTCAGCATAACCAAAGGCTTCTGTCATAGGTGTTCGTCTGTTGATGATACTGAATAAGTTTTCATTTGGTACAACAATCAGTGTGTCAACACGATCTCTCAATTCAAGTACCCCTCCGTTTGCAACCTTTCTCCGTCTTTTTGCCTCAAAGTTAAAAGGCAGTGTAACAACACCTACTGTAAGTGCTTTCATATCTTGTGCTATCTGAGCGACTATCGGAGTTCCCCCGGTACCGGTTCCTCCACCCATACCTGCCGCTAGGAAAACCATATCAGCGCCATGAAGTGAATCTCTGATTTCATCAATGCTTTCCAAAGCCGCATTACGACCAATTTCCGGTTTTGCTCCTGCTCCCAATCCACGTGAACATTGACTGCCGATCTGAAGTTTCTGTGGCGCCAAAGATTTTCTTAAATCCTGCAAATCAGTGTTTGCCGCAATGAACTCCACACCTTGAACACCTGATTGAATCATGCGATTTACGGCGTTACCACCGCCACCGCCAACTCCAACTACTTTAATGCTTGGTGTGTCATCACGAATAGGCTGGATATCAGAAAAATTAAGCATTTTGGCCCCCATTATTTACAATGAATAAGGTTTATTCTTAGAATAAGATTAAATACTAAAAGAAATTTTGCATCCAGTCTTTCATTCTTCTGGATACCTTATGAAAGAGATTTGTATCATCACCCGCAAAGTTCAATTTCCCTTGATTGCTTGTAATTCCATATCGTACAAGTCCTACGCTGGTCGCATATTTGGGTGAATATATCATTTCCCGTAATCCTGTAATATTTTCCGGAAATCCCACACGTACCGGTAAATTTAATACTTGTGATGCAAGTTGGTCTGCCCCGGGCATGATGCATGTGCCTCCTGTAATTACGACTCCTGATGCCATTAAAGTGTGAAAGTGGGTTTTCTCAATTTCATGAGCAATCAATTCAAAAATTTCTCTGAAACGATCCTCGATGATGCTTGCAAGTACACGTTTTTTCATTGTACGGTTATTACGACCTCCAACACTTGGAACGTCAATCATTTCATCTTCATCAACCATGCTGGTCATTGCCACTCCGAAATTATGCTTTATATCTTCTGCTTCATGAAGTGGGGCGCCCAAACCAATTGCAATGTCGTGTGTTAAGTGATTTCCACCCAAAGCCAAAACTGCGGTATGAACAATACTGCCTTCGGAATATATGGTGACATCTGTGGTACCGCCGCCTATGTCAACCAGTACAACACCAACTTCCTGCTCATCCGGACTAAGCACAGCCTGACTGGAGGACAAAGGTTCCAGCACTATATCTTCAACGTCCAGTCCTGACTGGTTACAGCATTTAATAATATTTTGCGCGGAGGTTACTGAACCGGTTACAATGTGAACATTTACCTCTAAACGTGCCGCCGCCATTCCAAGCGGATTTTGTACTCCATCCTGATCATCCACAATGAATTCCTGAGGAAGAATATGTAATACTTCTCTGTCATTCGGAATCAAAACCTGGGCAGCGTCTATTACCCGGCGGATATCTTCATCTGTGACAATACGGTTATGATAAACCGTGACCATACCCCGGCTGTTTTGCCCCCTGATGTGATGCCCCGCGATTCCTGCATATACTGAGCGTATTTGTGCTCCACACATTAATTCACATTCTTCAACCGCCTTCTTAATAGCCCTGACTGTCTTTTCAATGTTGACGACAACTCCTTTACGCAGACCTTCTGATTTTGCCGTGCCCACACCTACGACATTCAATGCTTCAATATCATCGCCCTCAACTGCAATTGCACAGATTTTTGTGGTGCCGATATCCAGCCCCACGATCAGGTTATTGCTTTTAGAGTTCGATGGCATCCATGCTCCTCGACTGAAAATTTCCTGTGCTTATTGCAAAATTTGATAATAAATAAGACGAACTCTTGGTCGAGTGCAATTTACTGTCCATGTTTTGACTACGTTCCGACTGAGCTGAATTAATTATAAAAGGGATTAGATTAAAAAAGAATTTTGTTTGATATTATGTCGTATGGTAAAAAAAATACTTTAATAATATATAAATAATTTCAATACCTTACCTTGAAAAAGAACAAGTTGATTTGTCAATTCTTCTATTATACCCAACAGGGCATGGCGCATTCCTTAAACGATAAGGTCCGCAAAAATACCCTGCGTCTTCCAGTTTTGTGCTAATTTCTTCCAGCGCTGCGGTCCTTCCGTCATTATTCAGGGGGTAAATTTTACCCAATAAAACCATGAATCTATTTGTATTTCTGGCACTTACAGCACGGCATACCCTCTGCAATTCAAGACGTTTATCTGAGGGATATACATACCTGCGCTCCTGGCTGCATCCTCCAGCTGCAATGATTAACAGTACTGTTAGAACATACAACAGTAGTTTCATTGAAACAGTATATACACATTCAATTAATAATGGTAGGATTAATTGAAATAAAAATGAAAAATGGTTTGGCGGGTAAGAAAAGTAATTATTTCAAGTAAATAACTGCCTTACTTTATTGAGGTATTGAGAGGAACATACGGCAACTACCCTGTTCTGCGGCTGAATTTCGGTTGTGCCTACAGCGACTTTCCAAACTCCGTCCTGCTCGACACCTCCGATCAAAATGTTATGCTGGCGAAAGTATCTCGCTAAGTTTTTCAATGGTTTACCTGCAATTTCTGAGCCGGGTGCAGCTATAAGCTCTATGACTTCAGCGTCAACTCCGTGAAGATGCGCCACAGACAAAAGTTCATTACGCCGTACGAATTTGAGAATTTCATTGGCGGCAGATATTTTTGCGTTAAGGGCAATATCCAAGCCGATCGTGGATGCTAAAACAAGGTAATCTTCCTTGTTTACCAAGGCAATAGTTTTTCCATAACCACCTTGAGGATCTCGATTATTCCTGTTCATTAAATGTTTGGCCAATAGACAACTTACAATGTTTGTTTCATTGTCACCGGTGGTGGCAATGAAAGATTCAGTAGTATCCAGTCCGGACATAACCAGCACATTTGCGTCAGTTCCATCACCGTGTATAACCTGGGTGTGTTTCAAATCAGAAGCCAGCTCTTCAGCACGATCCGGATTATTTTCAATAAGTTTTATCTCTACTTCCTTTTCCAACAGCTGTGCAACCCTCCTTCCTACCAAACCACCGCCAAGTATCATCAGGCATTCGATTTTTTTATCATCAACTTGCATCATATCCATTAATGGCTTCATATCTTCTTTACGGGACATGATGAAAACTTGATCGAATGGCCGAATTTGTTCCTCTGCCTGTGGAATTATAGTTGAAATTCCACGGGCGATAGCAACAACCCTGAAAAAAAATTCAGTATGTGTTGTGGATAGTTCTTTGGGTGTTTTGGAAAGCAGCGGGGAGTATTCGTTAATCCTCATAGCAAGAACGTGCATATTACCTTCTCCTACTGGAGTGAGGTCATTACATGAGGCCCTTTTAACCAGTCGGTTTATTTCCTGAGCCACCAGTTCTTCCGGATGAACCATCAAATCAATTTTCAGTTCATCCGGAGAAAAAATGCTTTCGTCCATAAAATCAATCGAGCGTGCCCGGACAATTTTTCGCTCAATACCAAATTTGTCTGCAATCAATGATGACAACATGTTAGTGGAATCATTATTTGTGGCAGCAATCATCAATCCCATATCTTCAGCTTTAGCGTCACGCCAGCTTGAAAGCTGAGTTGCATTTCCACATATCAGACGTGCGTCCAAAGATTCAGAAGCGTTTTCCAGCAGTTCAGAATCAGATTCAATAACTGTCACAGGATATCCTTCATGGACCAAACGCTGTGCCAGGTGCATTCCCACTCCGCCTATTCCCAGGATAAGCGTATTTTCGTCTTTGGCCATGTTTAGATTGTTAGTTCATATTGTTGAACGCGGGATTTATTATGCAGGGGATTTTTTGTGGAGAGATCAACTTCGTAAAGTTCATCAGATTGTGTAACAGAATTAATTCCATAAATGTCTTCCGGAAGTTGTGCTTCTTCCAGACAATGTCTGATTGCGTTAGCAATCCATTTTTCAATTTTCAAAACCACAATTTTTTTTCGGAGACGACCCTGAACATCACGATTCAGCACACCTGGAATGGTGTTGCTGGTTATGAATTGATTCAGGTAAGGAGAATTCAGGTTTTCTCGTGCTTCAGGAGAGATTGATGTATGAGTGCTGTAGAAGAAAATATTTTCCGGATGGCATTGTTTTGACTCCGCAATTGCACTGATATTTGCCGCAATTGTTCCTCCAGTGCGTACCATGTCATCCAGAATGAAAACATCACGGCCTTTCAACTGTTCCACGTCATCACTTATGTCCAGTGAAACGTCACGCTGTCCGCTGCGTGTTTTTCTGAATGTGACCATTACAGAATTATGAAGTCCGCTGAACTCTCTGACACGGCTGACAAAATCCATTGCTCCTTCATCCGGGGCGACAAACCCAACATGTTCACCATAATTCCAGAGTCTTACCAATCCTGATCGGAGGATATAGTTTGCAATCAGGGGGGAAATGTCTAAATTCAACAGTGTTGGAATATTACGTATATTCCCTTCAGGATAGACATTCTGATATATGTTACTCATCACTTCAGGTTTATGGTTATGAACAGTCATCACGCAGTCGACCCCCGATGTTCTTAACAGCTGCGCGTACATTTCCGCAGAACATGGCTGTCCGACAAATTTTTCTCGTGAAGCAAAATCTGTAACCTGCGGATGATCAAGGGTTCTTGGACCACGGTCCTGAGCAGAGTAAAATAAATCAGGTTCAACTAAAGCAACAAATTCTGCTCCATTCTCCTTGGCTGCAGAAGCAATTAAATAATTGCGCATAGCCAGCTCGTTGCGAGAATAATATGCAGAGTGAGAAGAAACGATGTAGACTGACTTGCCCTCCAGTCCATGACCAAGTGTTTCTTCAGTAACATGGTCCTGTAAAAATCTGGGACAAAACTCGTTGTTGATAAACGTTTTAAGAGCAATAATATCGGAAATGTCAGTTTGCTGGGAATGGGCATAGCCTACACCAAGAGCAAAAGGTGCGTCGCTGACGTTGGAGACTATGATGTGATTGTTCACAATTCCGGTTTAATTAAAGATTGATCTTTGGTGAATTGCATTAAATTTAGTACGCAATTGCAAACAAAGCTCTTTGCGAGGATGGTCCGCCGGTTACTATACATTTTCCTGCTTCAGGATTTTTTTCAAGTAGAAGACAGCGTATAGTTGCCTTAGTTTCCTGTTTGATTTTTGCTTCGGTTTCTCTTGATCCGTCCCAGTGTGCCAATATGAATCCGCCATGTTCAGCAAGTATTTCCTTAAATTCAGCATAGGTAGAGGCAGTTCTGGTTTTTTCTTTTTTATATTCAAAAGCCCGTTCAAACAAGTTTTTCTGAATCTTTTCCAACAACTCTACAACATGCTGAGTAATTTGTTCAACCGGAACAGGGTTTTTATCACGAATATCCCGTCTTGCAACCATGGCAGATTGTTTTTTTACATCCCGCGGACCAACTTCAATCCTTACAGGCACTCCCTGCTGAATCCAATAAAAAAACTTATCGGCAGGTCTTAAATTATCAGAGGTATCAATTTTTATCTGAAGCAGATCTATTTTTTCTTTCAGTCGATTTGCAATATTTTCTGCAAACTCCAAGGTTTCGCTGCGTTCCTGTTCATTGTTGAATATTGGAACAATCGCCACTTGAACAGGTGCTATTTTTGGTGGAAGAATCAATCCGTCATCATCACTATGAGTCATTATCAAACCTCCTATCATACGTGTAGAAGCCCCCCAGCTTGTTGTCCAGACATATTTTTGATTGTTATTACGATCAAGAAAATCTATCTCAAAAGCCTTCGCGAAATTTTGGCCTAGATTGTGTGATGTCCCAGCTTGTAGCGCTTTACCATCCTGCATCATTGCTTCAACTGAATATGTTGATAATGCGCCAGGAAATTTTTCTGATTCAGATTTAATACCTGTAATCACAGGAATCGCCAGATATTCTTCCTGAAAAATGCGGTAGATTTCCAGCATCCGCAAGGTTTCTTCCTGTGCTTCTTCAGCTGTTTCATGGGCTGTATGTCCTTCCTGCCAGAGAAATTCAGAGGTACGCAAAAACAGACGAGTCCGCATTTCCCAGCGCAGCACATTGCACCACTGATTGATCAATACCGGCAGGTCCCTGTAACTTTGAATCCATTGGGAATACATGTGCCCGATCACTGTCTCAGACGTTGGCCGAATCATCAAAGGTTCTTCAAGCTCCTTGCCGCCACCATGTGTTACAACAGCACATTCCGGACTGAATCCTTCAACATGCTCTGCTTCACGTTCCATAAAGTGCTTGGGAATCAATAAGGGAAATGATGCATTGACATGACCTGTTTCTTTGAACATGCGGTCCAGACGAGACTGCATTGCTTCCCATATTGCAAAACCAGTTGGTCTGATCACCATACAGCCTTTTACAGGCGCGTAGTCAGCAAGCTCCCCGGCCGCAATTACATCAAGATACCATTGAGAGTAATTATCTTTGCGGGGCGTAATGTTTTTTGCCATTTTGGCAGTAATTGATTGGGAAAAACTACAGGAGGTTTTATTCCATCATTCAATGGAGAAATGTTAGTAAGCCTGAATGGTCTTGATTGGATTGAGCTTTCAAAAATACAAATTTTACAGCGTATTTACAAGACCAATTTGAAATGCATTAAAATAATTTCAAATGTACTAAGGTGATAATGAAGTTCATTGCTTGAGCATGATTAGTCCAGGGTATATCATTGATATGTCTTCTAAACAATTAAATCACATTGAAGTTTTATAGTTTCATAGTTCTCATTTTACTTTTGCAGTTAAAAGGTATGTCATGAAGGCCATGATGCTTCACCGTCCCAGTTTGGTTGAGGAAAAACCGCTTAAAAGTGCAATTCTTGATTTAAGGAAACCGGAAGAATCAGAAGTCCTGATTCGAGTATCCTGTTGTGCTGTTTGCCGTACGGATTTGCATATAGTTGAGGGAGAACTTGTAACACAGGAATTACCCATCATTCCCGGACACCAGGTTGTTGGAATGATTGAGGAGACCGGTAAGGGCGTAGATGAGTTGAAGACAGGTGACCGAGTGGGAGTACCATGGATGAACTCAACATGCTGTCGCTGTGATTATTGCTGTGGAGGCAGAGAAAACCTTTGCGATTCAGCACAGTTTAACGGACTTAATTTTAACGGCGGCTATGCTGAATATGTAACTGTACCAGCACAGTTTGTCTATAAACTTCCGGAAACAATAGCTGACCGACAGGCAGCACCATTACTTTGCGCCGGAATAATTGGATATCGTTCGCTGAAACTTTGTGGAATCAAGTCCGGAGAGAAGTTGGGAATATATGGTTTTGGCGCATCAGCGCACATAACTATACAGGTTGCAGTCCACTTGAATTGTGAGGTTTACGTTTTCACACGAAGTGAAGAACACCAGCTCCATGCTGAGGAATTGGGCGCGGTCTGGTCCGGAGGTCTTTATGATGATCCCGGAGTAGAACTGGACAGCGCGTTGATCTTTGCTCCGGCAGGAAATTTAATGGTTGAAAGCCTGAACTATTTACGCAAAGGAGGAACAGTGGTCTCTGCGGGTATTCACATGAGTGACATTCCCAAGTTTCCTTATCGGTTTCTTTACGGAGAAAGAGCAATGATGAGCGCCACAAATGCCACATATCAGGACGGAATGGAGCTTCTTAAACTTGCCGGTGAAATTCCTATCCGTACAGAAGTGAATCTCTACCGGCTGGAACAAGCAAATCAGGCTCTGCTGGACCTGAAGCAAAGCCGCATAAACGGAGCTGCTGTTTTAACTATTGGTTAATTGGTTGAAGAAAATGTTTTCGTGCTGCTAATCATTTTTTATAGTACAATTTCCTGATATGTTCAAATTGAGCAGAAAATTCTTTATCTCCTCTTATATTACTGATATTACAGTCAATAATTACAAATTGGTCCCATCCTGAAACATCCTGCTTAATCTTTTTTCCATTTTCGTCAAACAAATAGTATTCCTTAATCACAAGAACAAGAGCAGTTTTATTATTTTTTGTTTCGAATCTATAACTGCTGTCAAAATATGAATAACTATTTTCCAACATATCGTAATATTTTCCTTTAATAGAGTTCTCACTTACTTCAGATTTTGCGTATAAAAATAACAACCATTTATCATTTATAAATTTTTGATCCTGGCTAATTTTATATCCATGTTCTTGGATTGCATCTTTATGCATTAGATTGAATTCATTTCCATCACCATCCAGAAGAAAGATGGATGAATTGCAATCATCAAAACTACGCCATTTGTTCAACAACAATTGTTTGTTTCCGGTACTTTGTGTCTTCTTTCGATTTACCAGTTTAGTACCAGCTCCCAGCGACCACTCCAGTTTTGCATTGATGTTGGCATCACCGAATTTAATTTGCCCGCCTTCAATCTTGAAATCCATCAGAACACTTGAATCAGGATAATCTGGGTTAAACTCAGTTTTCCGGAGATGCTGTTTTTTCCATTGTTTTGCTTTTTCACTCGCAGTGGAAGCCAGATCAGGGTGTCTTTTCTGGTTGAGAAACTGCAGCACCATCTGAGCTGGTTCATGTTTTTGCTCGGTAGCAAGATTGAGGTGCATCATACCGATCAGTGGGTCTTGCTTCAGTGAAACCTGCCAGCGTTGCTTGAGGTCTTCGGGAAAAAACACACGAATTATGCCAAGATTAAAATGCGATGAGTGATTGCCTAGTTCCGCCGCACGTGTCAACCTCTTCACGGCTTGTGGTCCATTCTGTTCCGTGCCAAGGCCAAACAACCTCATCATCCCTGTAACATTGAGGGCGTCAGCCCTTCCGGCCTGTGCCGCCTTCTCGTACCAACCGTAAGCCGCCGCAAAATCCTGCTTTGCTTTGGCTAATCCCGGAATCATATTGGCGCTTCCCAGCATCACATACGCAGAAGCAACCTGCTTTTCTGCTGCCTGGTTGAGAAGTTCCAGGCCTAGGTCCGGATCGTGTTCAACGCCAGTTGCGCTGACCGCAGCCATCAGGTGCAGAGTGCCTAATCCGGCTTGTGCCCTTGCATCTCCGGACTTAGCTTTTTGCTGGAGTGCCTCCGCTTTCTGCGAGATGGGCAAGTCCGTATCCTCAAACAAGTCCAGGGCCTCTCCCAATTTTTCGCCCAGTTCACCCAGTTCCGAATTCTCTTCCACCCATGCCAGTGCTTCTGGGATCGTCAGCGGACAGCGGTAGGCAGTCTCAACCTTGTCCACCGTCTGACCGTCCGGCTTAAGCGAGGTCATGTCGTAAACGTTTTCCCGCACTTTCTCGAAGCGAACGAAAAACGGCCCCCCGCCCAGCGACTTTCCACTCGCACTTGCTTCAACTTGGCAGGTCAGTTGGTTGTCCACATAGGTGCAAGGCTGCTTGGAGAGGACGTCCATCGACCCCAGCAGCTTGCCGTCCAGTTTGGGCCGGATATGAATGCCAATGTTCCGGTCAGGATGGAGGATCAGGACTCCCATCCCGCACAGTTCCGAGACCTGAGCTTGGGTGAGATCGTGATTAACCCTGTTTTGCGAGGAAGCCCAAACTCCGACCAAATTTTCATAGGGAATGCTTTCAGCGTAAGCTGAAAGGATGATGATTAAAAACGAGAGGATGCTCAGCAGAAGTTGTCGCATAATGCTACCATGGTTTGGAGTTGGAAGTTATCATGACACAGAACAGGAACCGTTAAATGATGGCGTCATGGGTCGGGTATAGGATTACCAAAAAAAGAACCACCAGGGATAAAACAATTTCCGGATCAGCATTTTGTGTTTGTCAGCAACTACGGACAAAACTGCTGATGATTTTGTGACTTACCGATTAGCCATTAAATTAAGTCAATTGTTCCGGACAAAACTGCTATAGACATAACTCTTCCGGAGCATTACCTGAAATTTAATTTATAATTTAGAATAGAAGCGAAGTCTTATCGATTCAGCGACTTATCTGCTTTTTTTGTTTCGCAGCGACGGTTGTGCCGTTTTTTTCAGTGCTTTGAAGATGTTCTTTCAGTTGCTCAAAAGCGTATCCTGTGACTTGCGCGGCAGCTGAAATATTGGGATAATTCTGACCCTCAACAGTAACAGCCCCACCTTCGCCTCCTTTTTGAGCAGTCTTTGATAAGGAATCGTTTTGAGTATTTTCTAATGGAGTGAGCAGGAGCTTAGCTTTTTCGGAGTCTCCTTGCTGTATAAGAGAAATGTACTGTGCCAGCGAAGGCACCATTTCAAAC
>LUMD01000031.1_pt1 | contig 48412 bp, 49 predicted proteins | sample 729651 | NCBI WGS metagenome assembly LUMD01 (sample SAMN03860272, study PRJNA289734) | marine metagenome | biome: seawater column; feature: ocean; material: water; isolation source: Red Sea water column Station 34 - depth 258m | place: Saudi Arabia: Red Sea | collected 2011-10-15 | depth 258 m | reverse complement strand
GAATTCTACATGATGTCAGCATTAGGTAAGGATAGAAAATATGTACAAATTTTCAACAAATATGATCCATGCTGTTTTTCAGGAGATAATTTCTCCATATATGGGAAAATTATTAAAGACAAGATAAAAGAAATGGGCGAGGGTTACTTTCATATTTATTTAGATGAAAATACTATCTTCCATGAAATTTCAGATTATTCTCTTGAAAAAATTATTTTTGAGATTGAGAATTAGTGATCTCAAAATACATTACATCTTTCTTCTAATACCCCTGATTATATTTTTTGATTTCCGTTTTGTATTAGACAATTCCATTTTGGAATCATTATAAGATGACCATAGGGTTTCGTAATCTTTCATAGTTATTTTTACAAGTTCTGGTTCACGTAAAACCCAAATATATTCAGCATATTTCCAAAAGTGGTTCTCTCCCAAATTTGGTGAGCCTATGATTGCGGTTTTTCCGTCAACTACATATAATTTGACATGTATCATGGGAGTTTCTTTTGTACTTACAACTTTATGATTTATTTTAATATGTGATAGTCCATCCTTTGTTTCATCCAACGAATACTTTCTGATTAAAACATTTGATTCTTCAGATTGTGTAGCAATCCATAGTGAATCTTTAGCGTTTTCAAATTCCTTCTCTAAATATTTCCCTACCCCTACGCCAATATGAGTTTCCATAATTCAGAATCAGCTTCTTTCCTGAGTTTCTGTTCTAATATACTTGATATCTAATTTATTGGACATCGTTCTTTTACTCGAAAAGTCTTCTATTTCTTTTATTTGTTTTAGTATATCATTAATTTCACTATCCGGAACTTTTTGTTTATTCTGAAGCTTAATTACCAATTCTGCTAACTGCAAACTCAACTTTAAAACCATTTCAGTATTCACCATAGTTCTAGCCTCATATGGATTTGCCTCATAATTAACATCCACTTCTGCTCTTCTAGCTCCAGATTTTTTCCAATGAGTCCATCCAATCATAGTTAACAAAGGAACTCCAATTACAAGTGCCGCAATCACATAAAAAACAAATGATGGAAAAATTTCTTTCAAAACAGGTGCTCGTTCTATAGCTAAATAATATGTAATAACTAACGTGTTCAAAGCTCCAAAAATAAAGGCGAAATAAATACTCCATCCATTTCTAAAATAATACCAGGCTCTATATCCTACATCAATCTTTCTCATGCATGATAAATCTGAGATTGATATATATCAATTTCACTCATAAATTCGGTCTTTCCATTTTTGGGTTTACATTATTTAGAAATTTTATTTCTTTCCTCATTTTGATTATTGACTATAAACAATTAATTTTACTAGTGAAATTGATATACTTGCGACTAGACAATAATTCATGAAAATTCAAGATATAACGTTTAGAAGTTGGTATTATTTGCAATTAGGATGGCAAATATATTTCGCTATAATTTTTGCTTTTATAAATTTGATAACCTTATGGTATGCTTTTGTGATCGACGATTTTACATTTTTGAAAAATATCTTCCCAAGCTATATGTTGTTTGCAATCTTTGTTTCAATTATAATATTTACTGTGTCCACGATTATAGGCTTCAAGCATTTTAAGTCTGGAGCTAGAAGAGGTGAAATAGACGTAAATTACGAAGTTAATCCATATTTTGCACGAAAGACAGTTAATTCTGAAATGGTTCTGAAAACTTATCTAATAATTAGTAAAGTACTCGTAAAGGCTAGCACATCAGAAAAATTGACAGAGGATGAGAACAATTCTTTCATACGCCAAATGGAATCTATCAGAACTTTTCTAAAATCAAGAACGATGTCCAATAAATTAGATATCAAGTATATTAGAACAGAAACTCAGGAAAGTAGCTGATTCTTAATTGGTGTAACAGCATGAAAATATTTAGAGTCGCTCTACCATTATACAACAAAATTATAGAGAATTTAAGCCATGGAAAAGGGTATGGCAAAAAGAAACCGATTAGGAAAATCATGCATTTCTTTAATCTTCTTTTTAGAAGCAATGAAGTTGAGGTACATGGTCATAAAATGTATCTTACAAGAAAAGGACAATACGAATATTCAACACTAGGAATATATGGTAAGCTAGATACATTCGCTGTCGAAAATCTTTTGCAACCTGGAGATTATGTAATAGATGTTGGCGCTTCTATTGGTTACTTCACATTAATTTTTGCTGAAGCGGTAGGTAAAAATGGTTTAGTAATTGCTTTTGAACCAAAAGAGGATAGATTTGGAATTCTAACAAAAAATGTTAAAACAAATAATTTTGAAAATGTAAAATTAGAAAATAAAGCAATTCTAAAAAAAGATGTTGGTGGAACATTCTTTTCACGAAACGATGGTAGAGCAGGATTACGATTTATACCAAATACTAATGATCCGTCTGATGCAGTTGATACTCACAAACACACAACACCTATCCAAGTCCCAACTATTGATTTGGATGATTATTTGAAAAATCTTGGTGTTCTAGAAAAAATTTCTTTTATTAAGATTGACGTAGATGGTCCCGAATTATTTGTTCTGTTAAGTTCTCAATCACTACTAAAAAATAATAACCTCAAAATCTTGATGGAATGGGATCAGAAATCTTCAAAGGGATGTGGTTGTGAACCCGCATCGATAGTTGATTTACTCATTGAGAATAATTTCAAAGTTTTCTATCCAAATTACGAAAAAAATAAGTTCTTTCAAGTAAACAAAGATGAATTACTAGAAATGAGATCTGAAAATACAATAAACATTCTATGTATAAAAGATTTACACATTTTAGAAGATAAAGGGTTGTTGTGACTCAGTGTATAATCGGCTTTACATGTTTACTGACAATTAAATAAAAAAATTATTATAACTATGATAAACATGTTATATAGTTAATTTTGATTATAGTCTCCCAAAACGCCGTAAATTATGACATTACGTTACCAGACCATTGTGTTTTTAGGATCAATCTTGCCTGGTGTGATAGTTTAGAACAACTACAAAAAATATTGGATGATCATAAAAATAATGAAATTTTTATGGATCTTCCAATCGGGCGTATTAAACCTCCCAATAATAAATATAATTTGAAGGAACTAATTCCAATATTAGAATCAAATAAACAAATAAAATATTTTGCAGTTTCAAATGTAGAATCGTCCAATGATTTAGTTGAATTAATAAAATCTATTCCTAAAGATGTAATTATTGTGCCAAAAATTGAGAGTCCTAATGCGATAAAAAATCTAAAAGATATTGTTGATTCACTAGATTATAAACAAAAATATTTGATGTTAGATCATGATGATCTTTACTCAGCAATTTTGAAAAATAATGAGGGTCAAGAAACATTCCTACAACATCTTGAAAGATTAGTAAATTTTTGTGATGAGGAAAAAATATCATTATTACGAACAGTGGGTGTAATTTTTAGCGATAGTGAGAAACGTATTTCACAATATGTGAAGTAGAATGATTATGGACTATGGTAAATTAAAAAATAATGAATTCGTCAAGATTCAAGAGATTTTATTGGGTAATTAAGCATCAATTAATGTCTAGGCATTTTTATGCAATAACTTCTCCAATGAGGACTTTACCAAATTTTATCATAATTGGAGCAATGAAAAGTGGTTCTACTTCATTATACAACTACATTTGTGAACATCCATGTATCTTACCAGCTGCATATGATGAAATAGGATTCTTCGATAGTAACTTCCATCTTGGGTTAAATTGGTACAGATCAATGTTTCCAACAAAAAAACAACTTGATGCTGTTAGGAGGAAAGAAGGTGCAGCAATTACTGGTGAAGATACACCATTTTATTTTTGGAATAAAGATGCACGTGATAGAATTCAAAAATTATTACCTGATGTAAAACTTGTTTTAATCTTACGAAATCCAGTGGATAGAGCATTCTCTGAGTATAATAATGTGATAAGAGGAAAAGGTGTAAATTTTAGTTTTGAAGAATATATAAAATCAGATTTAGAAAATATAAAGAATAACCCATTAAATGTAGTTCAATGTGGCAAAAAAAATGCTGTTATTTCAAGAGGAATTTACTTTATACAATTAAAGATGTGGCAAGAACTATTTCCACACGACCAGATATTTATTTTAGATACCAATGAACTTTCACAAAAACCTATCAAAACAATGAATGATGTTTTCAAATTCCTCGAACTTCCAGAACATAATTTACAAAGAAAATTTCAGAGTAAGAAATTTGTGTATGATAAAATGAATGATGATACTAGAAAAAAGCTGATTGAATTATACAGACCGTATAATGCTAAACTCTACAAGATTATTAATAGAACATTGGATTGGGAAAAATAGTCATGAAGCTCCTCATTGCATATGGAAGTAAAGGAAAAATTTTTCATATGAAAAAATTTATGGAAGAATTAATTAAATTAGGAATTGAATGTAAATTAGTTAAAGATTCTGAATATAGCGTAGGTTTTCCAAGTAAAAATCCTAATGAATGGTTTTCAGGAAATAAAGAGTTTAAAAAATTGGTACATGAATTTAAACCAGATGCAATCTTTGTTGACAAACAGAGTCACTTTGGAGCCGCTGCAATAGATGCTAAGATACCGTTATTTGTTCTGTTAAGAGGTCACTATTGGTCTGAATTAGAATATGCAAAAAAAACAATATACAAAAGTAAAAAAATGCAGCTTGTTTTAGGATTAAGAGATAAGATTGCTCAAAAATGTTTTAGAGAAGCAACTGTAATTTTACCAATATGTGTCTATTTAGAAAATGTTGTTAAATCACGTTACCCAAAGCAAAATACAAATGTGTTTTTTGAAGGTATAGATGCTTCAAATTGGTATCCTACATCAGGTATGAAATTGAAGCATCCATGTGTAGGATTGTTACAAGACGCAAATTGGTGGGGAAAAACTAAGGAAATGTTAGTATTGAAAAAAGTTTTGAAGGATATGCCTAATGTTAATTTCTATTGGGCTGGTGATGGACCTTATAGAGAACAAATTACCAAAGAATTGGAAAAATTTCAAAATTTTAAGTGGTTAGGTAGATTGGAATACCCTGAAAAAGTAAGGGAGTTTTTGACTGAGATTGATGTGTATGCATTAGTAAGTGGAATGGATCTTGCACCACTTACATTGAAAGAAGCACAATTAATGGAAAAACCAGTTGTTGCCACAGATGCAGGTGGTATACGAGAAATGATGATCAATAAAAAAACTGGGTTTTTGGTTGAAGAAGGAGATCCGAATGGATGGACAGATAATTTAACATATTTGATTAATAATCAAATTATTTCAAAACAATTAGGAAAAGAAGGACGTAAATTTGTAATAGAAACTTTCAACTGGGAAAAGATTGCCCGAAATTTTATGAGTGTTCTAAACAATTATACAAAAAAATAAAATCAATTATGTTTAAGATATTTCTGTTTAATTGACTTACTGTTTTTTACTTTTTTCAAATAAGAATCATTAAGAGTTTTAATTAGATTAAGTGTTTTGTCGTGTATTAATTCTAGATTTGGAATGACACAATGCCCACCAATATACCCAGGGTACATTTTTGGTCTATTATCCAAGAATTTATGAATCTCATCGGAGAACAGCCACATCTCATCATAATTGACGTTGTATGATTTTGCGATTACATTAGTTAACTGTGAGTAATTTATCAACCAACCTAGATAGGAAGTATCACATAAAATTTTAGCTAATTCCAACGTTTCTGGTTTTGACATTTGTTTAATTTTCACACCACAATTTTTCATTTTTCTTGAGTAGGTTCTGGCTGCCCAGTGTTTTTTTGGAGCTTTTGAAGATATAGCAAAAAATTTTGTATATCTTTTGAGATCTTTCAACATTCTTGTATGAACTCCTCGAGTTGCACTGTAGATCAATGGTACAACCAATTTCTTTTGTATTCGTTCAGTGGTTCCAGGACCAACAGTACTATGGATAATAATACACTCCGGTTTGAATTTTGTATATAATTTAAGTAAATTTGTATCAAATTTTGAGGTTACAGGTATTGCAACATGTAAGAAAGAAGTTTCTAAATGATTAAACTTCTTAAATTTAAAGTCGTCCATTAACTTGTTATTTACATCATATCCAACTGTGGTTTGTTTTTTAGAAAGTAATTTTAGAATGGGAAAACCTATCTCGCCTAGACCAACAACAACATCTTTTTTCAACATTTTTTTGATTAATCTGGCTTCCTAAAATGGTTTCTAGACATAATTCTGCGGAATGTATTTAATTTTAATTATTATCGACTTGATATGGGAAACAAAATCAGAGTGGCGTTGATTTTTCATAAAAATAATGATTTTTTATCGGGTAATCATTTTGATAATACTTATTATAATTTTTTCATCAAGGCACTCCAACGCAACACTGAAATTTCTGTGAAAAATTATCCAACAGAAGATGTTTTTGATGCTTCTATTCTTAATAATAAATTTGATATAATCCTTCTTTGGTCAAATGCGGATTTTGGGATGCCACGCGAGATCCTAAACATTCAAAGACTAAAAATACCAGTCATTGCAAGAAGTGCTGATCCTAGAGATTCTAAAAAAGCAATTAGAAATCATGATAGATGGAAAATAAATTATTATTTTCATTTTCATTCAGAATCATTTTTTCATAAATTATATCCAGAGAGTTTCAAATATAAGAAAATTTTTTATGGAGTTGAACCTTCGCTTTTTCAAAATTTAAAACAATACAATCAAAGAATTAAAAATAAAATTTTAAATTCAGGAAATATAGGAAACCAAAATCTTCTTTCTCGTATAATAAATGACATTAGGGATCCAAAATGGAATAATTATAGATGTAAAGTGTTGAGAACAAAATGTAATAATCTTCCATACGTGGAATACACACCAACACTTGAACATCAATATGTAAATGACAGATATTCATCACTGCTTGAAAAATATTGTGCCGCAATTGCTGCTGATACATATTCAGCTGTAATCAAATATTGGGAAATTCCTGCAGCAGGATGTTTAACATTTATGGAAATAACTGAAAAAAATCAAGGAAAACATATTGGGTTTAAAGATGGTATGAATGCGATATTCATCAACGAAAAGAACTATAAAAAAAGATTTGACGATTATTTATCAGATATGGATAATACTAAATGGCAAGAGATTGCTTCTGCTGGAAGAGAATATGCACTCGAACAATTTAGTAACGATAAGGCTACTGAATCTCTTGTTGCATTAATGCGTGAGCTTGTTTGAATGAATAAAAACTATTGAAATAATTTTTAAACAAAAGTTATTAATTAGATTCAAAAAATGCCAACATGAATGTTTTAATATTATCTTCACATCCTGATGACGAAACTATTGGTATGGGAGGAACCATAAACAAACTTAGTAAACAGGGACATAAAATATCACTTTGTGTAGTGACAGATGGCTCTACCCATAAAGACGGGAATGAGGAAAGGAGTGAACGAAGAAGGAACGATTGCAAAAAAGTTGCAAAATTTTTAGGTATATCTGAGACCATTTTTTTGGATTATCCAGATACTAGGTTAGATCAAATAGCTCAAGTGGAAATTAATTCGTCCCTTGAAAATGTTATTAAAAAAACAAAACCAGCAATTGTATTTATTCCTCCCGACAATGATGTACATACGGATCATAGTAAGGTACATGACTGTGCACTAGTTGCATGCCGTCCATTAACAAATAAAATTAAACAGATCTATGCTTATGAAATTCTAGGCTATGTAAAAAATCAATTTCAGCCTAATGTTTATGTGAATATCGAAAAAAACATTTCAAAGAAAATTGCTGCGTTTAAAATGTTTAAAACGGAGCAGCAAGATTTTCCATTCCACAGATCAATTAAATCAATAGAAAATTTATCTGTTAGAAGAGGAATTGAATCTGGATTAAAATGTGCTGAAGCTTTTAAATTAATTAGAAAAATTGATATTTTTTAAAAATTCAGTGTGAAAACCTGTATCTTCCACCACAATCTTTAGTGATACGGATAAAATATTAGACAAATTCAAGGATTTGTTTTAATTCATTAATTTGTGTACATGAATAATCCATGGAGTTATCAAATCCAAATGATCCCTCAATCATTAATGATTTTAAATTGAGATTTTTCGCTGGTATGATATCTGAAAGTAAATTGCCTATTACAAGTACATTTTTTTTGTTATTGATGAAATTAAATTCTGAAATAATTTTTTCATAAAGAAGCTCTTTTAATTGTATTATATCTTCCATTGAATTTTTAGTTGTGGATAATTGATTTATGAAAATTTTTTGAAAGAAATCATTAATTTTAAAATACGTTAAGATTTTTTGAAATTTTTGATAATCAGATTGAATAGAATTTAGTACAATAATATGATTTTGATTGTTTAATTCAGAAAGGATCCTAATTGTAGTGTGTTTTAATTGAACGTATTTAGTATAGGAATCATAGTTTTCAAGAAAGTTTAATCTCTGCTTAACACATTTTTTAAAAAGTATCTTATCATCTGCATCAATTAATTTTTTAATTATAGAATTTGAGACCATCCCAGCTCGCCTCCATTGAACAATTTTCTGTCCTACTTGATAATCTAGAGCAAGGTTGAATTTTCTAATAATGTGAATAAACGATTGTATGTCCCTCTTAGAATTGTCTGTTAGTGTATCATCAAAATCAAAAATTATTAATTTTTTAGCCATTTAGTATCAGATGGAATTTAATTATATCCGCATATTACTGCTAATTTCAAAATCTTTTGTTCCCTGTATATACAGTTCTTTCCAATAACGAATCATTTCTGTTTTCTTTACCTGTTTTTTTAATGGAATTTTTTCTCCAAGTGATTGTTTTATAGCAAAATATGGAAGATTTATTCCTGAGATTGCGGGTAAAACAATAGTCCCTCCAATTCTTGGATTTATCTCGATTAATTTTGTTTGACCATTTTTTGAATTTTTAAACTGTATGTTTACATTGTAGTCTAATCTTAGTTCATCTACAATTTTTCTGCACATATTTTCAATTTTTTTATTATCTACGATTTTTGCTTCAAAAGAATAATACTGGTTTAGTTTTTGCCGAAGATTTGTAACGCAATAAATCATCTTCCCTTTATTAGCAAAAACATACGTACTAAATTCGTTTCCTGGAAGATATTCCATAACTAAAAGATCGAAACAGCCTTTGGCTTTGAGCATATTTTTTGTAGTTTCGAAATCAATTTCAACTGAACCTGGCTTGCTCTCAAGAATTATTTTTCTGGCTGTATTTTTTTTTCTTAAAATTCTAAAGCCCCTAGTACCACCACTTTGTGAATATCTTGATGGCTTGAAGCACACATCATTTTTTGGATACCCTAATTTCTTTAGCGATGTTAAAAATTCATTATAATTTTTAGCTCTATAATAATTAGGAATAGTAATCCCAATTCTCTTTAATTTAGAATAAGTTTTTTCTTTATCCATCGTAATTTTTACAGCTTCAAAATTTGATACGGTAGATGATATTTTTTGCGAATTAAATAATTCTATATTCTTTGAAATAGACAAAATCTCATGACCATTTCCAGGTATGATTACATTAATTTTTTCTTTTTTACAAATTTTTATTATTGATTTGACGTAATTTTTAGAATTACCTTTTGGAACAATGTAAAATCTATCCGCTTTGTATCTTAGTAGTGGTTGTTCTATAATATCTGTACATATGATTCTGACTTTCCTCTTCTCATAATTATTCTTTAGACAGTCTATGGTACCAAGTGTATGTATTCCTCCTGTAGCGGTAAGTAATACTCTAATCTCAGAATTATCAATTGTCAATTCAACGTACTAATCAATTAGCTCCTCCTTTACTAGTTATTTCATAATTAGTATATACATTCAATACCAAAACATTCATGATTAGCCTGAGAATTTTGACATTAATATTGATAACTAATAAATTGTTATAATTTTAGTTTGTTAGTTACATCAATAAATTCGGGATAGCCATCACTTTGAAATGGATTCGGTTCGCTCCAATAATACTTATCCTCTAGAATTTCATATTCTCCATTGAAATAATAATTAAAAATTAATCTGAAAGAATTAACTGGGCTGACTCCATCATATAAAATAGATTCACCACCATACGGTAAATAATACATATTTAGATTATGCATTTGTTCATTCATTTTATCTTCCAGACTTGCAGTATTAGGTGGTCCAGGTCCATGGTCACTCTGAATAATTATGATAGGAGGTGTTTTTGAATTTATTAAGATATTATCAACCAATTCGAGAACCTTTGTGTTAGTAAATTGCAGCTGTTTGATGTAATCATAATTTCTGTCTTGATCAGCATTACTAAGTTCAAGTGTTTTAGTATCTAATAACTCACCATTTGGGCCAAAGATGTATGGCATGTGAGGTATTAGCATGTGCGCAAATACAAATACTGGGTTTTGATTATTTTCAATAGTTTTTGGTATACTATCAAATTGACATAAAATTTTTGTTCGTCTATCATCAGCAAGTAACTTCGCATAAACACGCTTTAATGCACTATTATCCAAAATAGAAATTAAAATTTGGGAATCGTCGATTCCACTAAATGTTCCACAGTATGTTTTGTCTGCAATTTCAAAATCTCTTGTTGTACCCCAACCGGAAGAAATAGCGATGATATCATAGCCCATGGTTTTAAAATTTTTCATTACTATGTTATCAGGGATCATATCATATGTTATACGCGTATTATCGAAGTCTTCATTTTTTCCAAAATCATCATGATATTTCATATTTAATGATGAAGGTAAAGAAAGGAGAGTGAATCCATAATTGGTTTTACTATCTTCGATTACGTTAAATTCTCTTTTTTCAATTTCGTTAAGAAATTCAGAATTATCAAACTTGTAATATTTCTCAAGTGCGCTATAACCAGCATAAGAATCTAATATTATGTAAAAAACATTTGTGGGAGCATCGTATTCAGGATGAAGCTTTATGGTTTCGTTTTCTGAGCTAATGTTAGTAGTATAGCTGTCTAAATTTACCAGATTAATTAAAGAAAGAAAAATCATAGTTAAAACGATAGAATTTATGATTTTTGTATAATTTTTAAAATCAGAAGATGCCCTGCTTAGTGCTATAACACATAATATCAGAATGAGTAAAAAAATTGGAAGTAAAATTTTATTCCCAAAAAGTTCTAGTCCATAATCTAGTAACAAATTCTGGATGTGACCATATGAAAAAAACAATATGATAGAAACGGACAAAGCTATACTAGATTTATGAGTATTTTTGAAAGCAATTTTAAGAATTAGCCAAGATGTTGCGGCTAGTGCTAAAAACAATAATGAAGGGAAAAATAATTGGTCAAATGAAAGGAAGCTTACATTATACGAAAAAACAAAAAGTATTGGAAAAAATGCAAAAAGCAATGGATGTATAATTGATGATTGAAAAAATTGTTTGCTTCTCAATTTCAGTCCAGATTTTTTTCCATTATATAAATAGTTCTTGTGGATTCCGAAATTTTTTCCGATTTTAAGATTTTAAAGAATTTAAGAAATTCATATTCAAAATGTTCTTGATCATAATCATCAAAAATATCTTCTCTTGTAAAAAGTAAACGTTGTACTTGAGAGTCTGATTTTGGAATAAATTCAATAATAAGAAATTTACAGATTTTTGAAAAAAACTCTGCTAATTTATTAAAAGGAAGATTATTGGATATCGCCATGTGGTGTAATAGAGCTAATGCAAAAACTGCGTCTACAGGTCCGCGTTGTGAAACTGACATTCGTTCGTTGTTATCCCAACCAATACTTGGACTTGGATTTGTAAGATCCAAAATTAATGGGAGTATTTTTTGTTCTTGGTTTTGTAAACATGTTAAATAATTTTTTTCTACAGCAAGTGGATCAATATCAAATGAAACAGTATTGATTCCCTTACTGCTTGATAAACGACTAAATGTTCCAATATTAGCACCCATATCCCAAATATTTTTTGGTTTAATCATATCTAAGGCAGATAAAACAATATTCTTTTTTTCTTCAAATGATTCTTCGGTATAATTAGTATCAGAGTAATAATCACCCCACTCAGTTTTTTCATATTTCCATGACATTTTGTCTATTGATGAGTATAGATTATCAACTATTCCTTCAAAAGATCTCTTAGACATAGATCGCTCTTTGATTTTAGCATCTTTGTTTTCATAATGCTTTTGACTTCTTGAATGAGCGTGGATATGTGCGGCGATTCCAAAATTACTAAAAGTGGTTTTTGGTAAAAGCTTTGCAGTTAGATCGAGTGGAATCCCATCAATGAATATTTTTGATAAGGAACCCAGACGAATGTCTTTTTTTGACATTAGTGCGAGTGGAGCAAGAAAATGTTGGCAAAATTGCCTATATGGTTTCCAAATTTGTCCTTCATTATATTTTTCAAACGATAAAGTGTCTATGAAGATTGGCTTACCGTTATAAAATTGAACATTAAACGCACTTGCATCCTTTAATGTCATACCATATTTCATAGCAATTTTTTGTATTTCCAAAGTGGTCAAGGCAGCATCTTTTAGCTGGCTGAATGACCATTCATATGGATATGAGATGAATGGAATAAGATCTGGTTTGATTATTTTGTAATAATTGAAATCAATCTCCAAATTTTCTGTTTCTTCATGGGAAATTAAGAGACCAAGTTCTGTTAATTTTTTGTACAAGCCTGAACTGATAAGACAATCAAACTCTTGCTTATACGAGGGATTTATTGCTCTGTAAAGGTCTTTTTCGTGAAAAAACAAGAATCCGCTTCTATCCCTAAACGAACTGTCCTCGATTCTAAATTTCGTCATTACTATTGTTTTTCTTAAAACCAGATGATAATCTTAACTTAATTTTGAACCAAAAGACCTTTACGGCAATACCTACACCAACTAGGGCGCCTATAAGCATCTGAATAATCACACTGCCACTGCCTGGATCTATATATGCAAAAGCACTTGGAAGAGAAAATTGGAAAAATAATGATAGTACTGATATAGAAAGAATAATTTGAAATATTTTCAACGTGTTTTATGATTTTGGTGCTATTTTATAAATTGCTCCACTATGTGTGTACTCTGAAACATATATCGCTCCATCAGAACCCATCTCCATATCAGATACACAATAGAAATTATCTGCAATCAAATATTCTTCATGATTAATTCCCAAAAGATCAAATTCTGTATTTTGTATTAAAAAATTCATTCTCTGTGCATCAAGAGGATATTCATATATCCCTCCCTTACTTTCTTCACCTTTACAGAATCCAACAAGAATTGAATTTTGAAATTTTTTTGAAAAATTTGTGTCTGGAATTACTAAACTGTTTGGATAGTATGGAAGCTCCCAGGAATTATGAATCTTCATATCTTCTACTGATATAACGTGAATCTTTTCATATTCATCAGGATGGTAATTAGTGTCAGAAACAATTTCTTTCCAATTTTGATTTTTATCTACTTCAGTAGTATGCCAAATATTATCTGCTTGAGAATCAAATGTGAATCCATGAACGCCATACCCATAGTAATCAAGGAGAGGAAAATCAATTGGTTCTGGATAAGTTGAAAAAACATTTTTGTTGTCATCTACTATAATTCCACCACTGTGATGCATATCAGTGAAAAGGATTTGTGGTTTAATCTCTTGAATTAAATTTAATTTTTTCCCGTTCCACGTATATTCAAGGATTCTATTGTTTTCATAAAAATCTTCCTCATAGTTTGCTTCAGTTACATGAATAAAAATCGAAGAATCAAGACTTCCAACGCCGTGAATTTTTGTTTGTTCGTTATCAAGACCAACATTTATGATTGGTTCGCTTTGAAATTTACCGTTTTTTATCACATAAAGATTGCCTGTAAATCGTTCATTAAAGAAAACATCATTACCTAAAATGGTGATATGATATGGAGATGGGATTCCAACTGCAAGAGGTTTTATTGAATAATAATCATCAACAATCTTTGGCGTTGGTTTAAGACCAATCTGCTGAAGAATTTCATACCTAATTTCAGAATTTGTTAGTACAAATGACAATGAAAGAAGAAGTGTTCCTACAATTATTGATGTTATAATAATTTGTCTCTTCAATTAAATGAAATCGAGATTTTGAGTATTAAGGACTTACCATTATTCTAAAATTTAAGAATCTAACCATAACTTATCTTAAATAGTGCTCCATTATGCAAAAAACTAGCAACATACAACGAACCGTCTGGACCAAATTTCATATCTGAAATCCTGCCAAATCCGGTTGCAAATATGATCTCATCGTAATTGTCTCCTTCATTTAAAATCAAATCTTGTAGACTAGGTTCGTTAAATACAAAACCGTCCCTTGCATCATTTAATTCAAACTTGTAAATTGTCCCAAATAGATAATCTGCTACAAATAACGAATTTTCATATTTCATGCCCCATTGGTTTCCTGGGAAAGCCAATGCAGTTGGAGCATTCGTTGATTGCCACGTAAATTCTGGATTACTATATCTAAAATCAGCAATTTCTGGAATCGAATCAATAGTTTTTTCATTCACAAATCCTTGTGCTAATGCCCATCCACTATTGAATTTTGGAGGAACAAAATTAATTTCATCACAACAAAATTGCCCATTTTCAGTATCCCAAAGATTTCCTGTGACAGGATCAAAAGCTAGGCCAAAACTATTTCGTATACCAATTGCATAATAATGAGACAACGGATCGTTAGATTTCATTGGAGAGAGTATATTTTCATCATACCCTACTCGTAATATCACGCTTGTATCATCAATTTCTGCATTAGCCATATTTTGTAATTTACTTGGAGTTCCTTTTCTAATATTCTCCAAATCACCAATTGTGGCAAACACTTCTCCATCTTGACTAGTTACCATATAACCACCCTGATGACAACAATTACGAGATGGTAAAGAATTAACTAATTTTTTCTCAACTAAATTTTCCCCATTCCAAAAAAATCGATAAATATTATTTTCTTTTGGTATTTTTCCCTCCTCATCTAATGGCTCAGAGACGTATATGTAAACAAATTCATCTTTTGTTGTAATTCCTAACAAGCCTGCTTCAAGAGTCTTGTATACATCAAAATGAAGAATTGGTTCTTTCTTAATATTACCATCTCTAATCAGTCGTACATCACCATTAGTTTTTTCCAAATACAAAATGTCGTTACCAACAAACGAAAACGTTGTCAGATCATTAATTCCCGTACCAATTACTTCAATTCTCATATTAGGATCTACTATTTGAGGTGATGTTCCTTCTTTGAGTTGTGATATTTTTCCAACCTCCCATCGTAATTCAGGCTGGGAATATAAAATTACTAACGAACTAAAAATTACTATTACAACACAAATGATAATCAGTTTTTTCATTGAGTATTTTCCCTCAGCAATAAATTTGTTGTTTCATATTTATGAAGTTTATAATTTTTCATGTGATTTCATTTCCTTAGTAACAAATAAGCGATACCAGATTTCAAATGATAGTATTCCTAAGAATTTATTGACATATCTAATATCTAATTCTTGATTATCAATGTGTTTTATGATCCAATCCTTATTGATCCAATGATCGCGTACAATTCTTGGATTATCAAGAAAGTGTTTACATAATTCATAACCATAAGATTTCCACAAATTAATAGTGTTCACGTTAAACCCTAATTTTTCCTTAGAAATTAATGAATCCGCTTTATATTTAGCAAGTAATTTTCTTAAAAGTAATTTTCCAATTTTATTTCTTTCATCATATTTGTATTTATTATTAATGTGTGGTGCATAGGAAATTAAATCATCAGAGAGTAAAGGGGCGAGCATTTCAACTCCAAAATTTTTTGCGATTATAGAATTTACAGGGTCAAAATTGTATAGAAACTTTCCATTATAATCCGCAAGAAATACTTGCTCAATTGGTGAAAGACTATTATCAAAAAATGGTAACAAAAGTCTATAGATAGAATCCCATGAAAAGTTGGATTTGAAACCAAAAATATGCTCTTGATCAGGTACGTGGTCTCGTATATGGCATTGTAAATATGCTTTAACTTTTTCCAGAGGAGTAGAATTTGGAGAGGTTGTTGAGAGAAATTTATCGTATCTAAATGTGTAACCACCGAAGAGTTCATCACCACCATCACCTGAAACTAAAATTTTGGAAATAGTTTGTGCTTTTTTTACAACATGATACCAATGTAAATCCCAAAAAGGTAGTTGTATCATACTAATAGCTTTTGGTAATTCAGAGAGATAGTTTTCAAGATAAATAATATTATGGTTTGCACCAAATCTTTCTGCTATATTTGATGCATTAGTTGTTTCATCAACACTGTTTGCGAATTTTATAGATATAGCTTCAATGTTAATATCTGGTCTTATTTTTTGAAGTAATGATAGAACTAAAGTAGAATCAACACCACCGCTTAATGCAATACAGATTTTTTGTCCTTCAAACGTTTTTAATTTCTGCTCTATACTATCACATATTGCTTTTTCAATAAATTCTATTGTTGGTTTCTCCTCAAATGCTACAAAATCCTTCCACGTTTTTTTAGGTAAATTTGGTTGAATAGAAGGATCATATCTCAAAGTTAGAATGTTTACAAATGATGATGGCTCAACTGTAGAATTATAATTTTCCACGGCCTAATCCTCTAAAAATCAATTTGGCCTGTTTCGCATCTGCCGGTTCTATAACTCCACGAGTATCAATTAAGATAGGGTTTTTCATTTGATTAAAAATAGATAGTTTAATTTTTTTAAATTCTTTATGTCCTGTAACAATAATTGCGGCATGTATTTTGGGAATTATATCCTCTAGATTTTGTTCTGTGTTAATCCCAAATACTTTGCTTGATGAAAAATATGGATCATAAATATGAACATGAGCGCCGAGCTTTTGTAATTTTTCAATTATGTGTTTAGCTGGTGTTAATTGAATATCTTTCACATCTGGTTTGTAAGAAACGCCAAGAACTAGAACGTCATTGTTTTCAATAGATTTGTTACACTCTTTGAATGCATCTAATGTAAGTTCTATAACATGATCTGGCATTTTTTCATTGATTTGTCTACTAGATTCAATAATATTCAATTTTGTGCCTGCACGTCTTGCAGTATTAAGAAGTTGATACGAATTAATAGGTAAACATGGACCACCAACACCAGCGCCAGGATAATGTATTTGAAAATTATATTTCTTTTTTGCAGCTTCTAAGACTTTCATCGTATCAATTCCCAATTTTTCAAACGTTAATGATAATTCGCTGATAAATGCAATATTGATATCACGAAATACATTCGTTGTTAATTTTACTGCGTTTGCAGTTTTACAGTCTGGCATCTCAATAAGTTCTACTGAAAAAACGAAATTGTAGATCATTTTAATTATTTTTACTACGTCACTATTTATTCCACCAACCAATCTTGGTAGATTTGTAAAATCATGCAGAATTTCTCCCGGATTTGCATTTTCAGGACAAACACCTATTGTAAAATCTTCATTAATTTTTAATCTTCCAGTACTTGATATTATATCCACCATTTCGTTCTCAATAAATCCCGGTTCAATTGTACTTTCGATAATGACCAATGAATTTGGTTGTAGAAGGTTAGAAAGTTGATTTCCTACACTCTTGAGAGCAGAATAATCTGGTATATTATCTCCATCCATGGGAGTTGGTAATGACAATAAAACCAAATTAGATTTAGGAACTGCATCTTCAATTCTTGTTGTTGCAGAAAATGTTTTGTCTTTTATAACATCATTAAATATCTCTTCATATCCAGGTTCATCTTTTAAAGGAAAATCATTTGAATTAATTTTTTGTATTAATGATTCGTTGATGTCAACGCCTATTGTTGACAAACCTGATTTAGCAAACGAAAGAGCTGTTGGAAGGCCTATTCTGCCTATTCCGACAACACATACCTTAATGTTTTTTGAATCCAATGATTTTTTGACATGTTCTGGATTGTTCATATCTAGACTAGTATTTGACATTATTTTCCCTATTTCTGATATTTTTGAACTCAGTTTGACCTATTATAATTTTGGAATGATAGCTTTTCGTCCAAAATTTTAAAAACTTAATGATAAGACTATGAATGAGTTTTTGTGACGAAGGTAGTAATTACGGCAGCTGGAAAGGGAACTAGACTTTTGCCATTTACAAAGGAAATGCCAAAAGAAATGATGCCTATTTTTTCAAAAAATTCTGATAATAAAAGAATTGTTTTGCCACTATTACAATATGTGTATGAACAACTATACCATATGGGTTTTAGAGATTATTGTTTTGTTGTAGGCAGAGATAAAAGATCCATAGAGGATCATTTTACACCACATGAAGCTTACTTACAAGATCTAAAAGGAGTATACAAAAAAAGTATATTTCGTTTTTATCAAAAACTAGAAAATTCTCATTTGGTATGGATTAATCAGAATAAACCATTAGGATTTGGTGATGCAGTTAAGCGTTCAGAAAGATATGTGGGAAAAGAAGACTTCATAGTTCATGCCGGAGATGTAACAATAATAAGTAAATCAAAACATCCTGTTTTACGCTTAATTAAAACAGCGGAACAAAATCCTGATGCTAAAATAATTCTATTATGTAAAGAAATCAAAGACGCAAAAAGATACGGCGTACCAAAGATTGGAAAATTATCTAATTCTATTTATGATGTTAGTGAAGTCGAAGAGAAACCTAATAATCCAAAATCAAGATTTGGCATATTACCATTATACTATTTTAGAACAGAAATTTTTTCGAGTTTAAAAAACATCAATCCTGGCAAGGGTGGTGAATTTCAACTAACTGATGCGATACAAAAAACTATTGAAAATGGAAATAAGGTTTTGGCTATTACATTAAATAAAAATGAGGAAGAAATTGATGTTGGTACAGTTGAATCCTATCGAAATGCACAAGAAATTTCGTTTAGGATGGCATAGTTTTTAAGATAAAAAATTTGGGTTTGACTATGAAGATATCTGTGATTGGATTAGGTTTTGTTGGTCTATCATTGGCAAGTGTTCTGGCATCAAAAGGGTTCAAAGTAGTTGGTCTAGATATCGACAAAACAAAATGTACACAGATTCTGAATGGTACATCACCATTTTTTGAACCAGGGATGGATAAAATGTTAAAGATTGGATTAAAAAAAGGTCTTGAGATCACTAATAATTTTTCATCAATTATTAACTCTGATTTGGTTTTTGTAACTGTTGGTACACCACAGAAAAAAGATGGTTCAATAGAATTAACAATGATAAAGAATGCTGTCAAGAATGTTGGAAATGTTATCGCAAAATGCACGAAAAGTCAAATTGTATTAATCAAAAGTACAGTAATTCCAGGAACAATGCAGAATGTAATTTTACCTATTTTAGAAAAACACTCTCATAAAAAAGCAGGTAAAGATTTTGGATTGATTTCTAATCCAGAATTTCTGCAGGAAAGTAGAGCTATTAAGGATACAAAATTCCCACATGTTATAGTCTTGGGTGGCTATAAAACAAAATTTATGAAAAAAATACAGAAATTCCTTCACGTCTTACATCCCAATACACCAATAATTATTACGAATCATCAAACTGCTGAATTGATAAAATATGCAAATAATTCATTTCTTGCAACTAAAATAAGCTTCATTAATCAATTAGCTAATATTTGTGAGAATGTATCAGAAGCAAATATCGATGATATAGCAAAAGCGATTGGACTAGATCCAAGAATTGGAAATTTGTTTCTTAATGCTGGTCCAGGATACGGTGGCTCTTGTCTTCCAAAAGATATGAAAGCTATCATAAAATTTTCAAACAGGACAGGAATAACACCAACACTTCTCAATGCTGTTGAAAAGACAAATGAGGATCAGATCGATAGTATAATTGGATTAATGAAAAAAGCGTTGGGTAGGATTGAATCAAAAAATATCACAGTTTTAGGAACTGCATTCAAGCCAAATACCGATGACATTAGAAATTCTATTGCAATTAAGTTGATAAAGAAAATTTTGAAAATGAAAGGAAAAGTTAGAATTCATGATCCAAAAGCGATGGAAAATACTAGAAAAATTTTTGGTAATAAAATTGAATACGCTGAAACATTAAGTAATGCATTGAAAAACAGTCACTGCGCTGTCATAATGACACAATGGACACAATATAAGACATTGAATGATAATTCAATAAAAAATATGAGAAAAAAATTAATTGTTGATTGTAGAAGAATGTTAAAAAATAAAAAATTAGATGCAGATTATTACGCAATTGGGATAGGAAAAAATTAATGAAATATTTAGTTACTGGTGGATTTGGGTTTATTGGAAGTCACATTACTGAATATCTTATCAATCGTGGGGATTCTGTAATTGTAATAGATAATTTAAACACAGGTAAAACAAAAAATTTAGAATCAGTAATAGATAAAATCAAATTTTTTAAGGGTGATATTCTAGATTCAGAATTACTTGAAAAAATTACCAAAGATGTAGACGGTGTATTTCATCAGGCTGCATTAGCATCAGTTCAAGAGTCATTTGCAAAACCGGAAGAATATCATAATGTAAATGTTAATGGAACTGAAAATATACTGAAACTTGCAAAACAATTTGGTTTCAAGGTGGTTTACGCAAGCTCATCAAGTGTTTATGGAAACCCAAAAAATATACCAATCAAAGAATCTGATGAAAGAAACCCAATCAATCCTTATGCGGAAACTAAACTGAAAGATGAGGAACTGGCAGTTAGTTATTCAAAATTAGGTGTAAATGTAATTGGTTTGCGTTACTTCAATGTATTTGGGAATAGACAATCAAAAGAATATGCAGGAGTCATAAAATTATTTTTAGAAAGAATTAGAGATAAACTACCGCCAAAAATTAATGGCGATGGAGAACAATTCAGAGACTTTATCCATGTTAGTGATGTAGTAAAGGCTAACATTATGGCTATGGAAAGTGATGTTAATCATGCTTTTTTTAATGTCGGAACAAATTCTTCAATTTCGATTTTAGAATTAGCAAAAACTGTGATTCAGGCTTCTGGGTTAAATATTGAACCAATTCATGGGCCACCACTGCCCGGTGATGTTCAAAAAACATTAGCAGATATTCAACTAATTAAAGAGAAGATATCATGGACGCCAACCATTAAACTTGAAGATTGGATTAAACGGGTAATCACTTCAGATATGATTGATGAGGTCTGAATAGAAATTATTAGTGATAATTAATACTAATAATAGTAAAATTATATTTTAGAATCATCATGAAAATTCCTTTTTTTATCCAAGAATTGACTCGAGAGATGGAGGATGCTGCAGTTAATGCATTAAGAAATGAACAATTTGTTAATGGAGAAAGTGTTTCAAAGTTTGAAGAGGAATTTGCAGAATTTACGGGTACCAAACATGCAGTTTCTGTTAGCTCAGGAAATAGTGCATTACATTTGTCCTTACTCGCACTAAACATATCAAACAATTCAAAAGTTTTTACCCCTACTAATTCATTCATTGCTTCTGCAAACTGTATTCGTATGGTAAATGCAAACCCAATTTTATGTGACGTGCTTGCGGAAGATGGGAGTATCGATATGAATAATGTAAATGGTAATGCTGATGCAATAATACCTGTCCATATTTATGGAAATCCGTGTGATTTTGATTCAGTCAAATCTTTTGCAGAAGAACAAAAAATTCCAATCATTGAGGATGCGTGTCAGGCACATGGTGCCGTGTACAAAAATAAAAAAGTTGGAAGTATATCAGATGTTGGTTGTTTTTCTTTCTATCCAACAAAGAATATGACCGTCGGTGGAGATGGTGGAATTATTACGACAAATAATGATGAAATTGCAAAACGAATATCTTCATTAAGAGATAATGGAAGGGTGACAAAGAATGAATTTGATAAGTTAGGGTTTACAATGAGATTGAATACAGTTAGTGCTTCTATTGGTCGAGTTCAATTAACACATCTAGATGAAAACAATCAGCGTAGACGAGAAATTGCGTCAATTTATAGAAAAAAACTTGTTGAAGATTGCGTTTTGCCGGAAAACAAACATGGAAAATCTGTGTATCATCAGATTGTCATTAAACACAGAAAAAGAGATGAAATTAGGGACGAGTTAACTAAATCAGAAATTGGTTCCGCAATATACTATGAAAAACCTATTCATTTACAACCATATTATTTGAATTCTGGATATATTTTACCAAATAGCGAACAGTTTTCAAAAAGAATTATTTCATTGCCATCATATCCATCCCTAACTAATGATCAAGTCCACTTAATTTGTGAACATGTAAACAGGATTATAGGGTAGAAATTAATGAAATTATTAATTGGTGGTTCAAACTCAAAGTTCTTCCATTTGCAAGAATTTAGTGAGATGCTACAGAATTATAACATTGAAACAAAATTGGTTTTCGACGCGGATTATGCAGATGGGTTTCCTAGCAGAAAAATCAGTAATTGGTTTAAACCAAATAGTAAATTTGATCAAGTAATAAATGACTTTGAACCGGATGTAATTTTTGTGGACAGGCAACGACATTTTGGTTTAGAGGTTATTAAAAAAAACATACCATTACTTGTTCATCTGAGGGGGGATCATTGGGCAGAAATAAAAATGGCGAAAGAAACTTTGTATTCTTCTCCCCCAAAGAAAATTGCAATAAATCGATGGGAAGGCATAGCAAATCAGGTGTTTGATGGTTCAAAAATGATTTTGCCTATCTGTAAGTATCTTGAAAATATTGTCAAAAATAAATATCCACAAAAATCTACAGGTGTATTATACCAAGGAATTACACCAGAAAACTGGTATAGGACAGAGAATACGAATCTAAAGCATCCCTGCGTAGGAATTTTACAGGGAGCAGTGATCTGGGAGAAGACCAAAGAATTGTTGACGTTAACTAAAGTTCTTGAAAAAATGCCTGAGGTTACTTTCTATTGGGCTGGTGATGGGCCCTATAGAGAAAAAGTATTGCCGCATTTAGAAAAATATGAAAATTTCAAATGGTTAGGAGCACTTGATTACCCAGAGAAGGTACGAGACTTTTTGAGCGAAATTGATGTTTACCTGCTTTTGAGTGGAATAGATATGTCGCCTTTGACACTGCTTGAAGCTCAATTGATGGAAAAACCAGTCATTGCAACAAACGTCGGTGGAATCCCCGAGCTAATGAAAGACAACGAAAGTGGTTTTCTTGTTAACAAGCATGATCATCAAGATCTTCATAATAAACTAGAATTAATTTTGACCGATTCAACTAAGGCAGTAAATATGGGAAAGAAGGGCAAAGAATTTGTGTCAAATAACTTTAGCTGGAAAAAAATAGCTAAAGATTTCATAACAATTACAAAAGATTTTGTAGATTAATTATTTTTTCCCAGTTACGCTTATTCCGCTTTCAATTTCCTTTAATGTTGTAACTTTTAATTTTACGTCTCTATACCACTGTCTAACTTCTGCCGCTGTATGACGAAAAGCAAATTTAGGATAATACCAATCAAAATTAACTCCTACACTTCGATCAAAATTATCTGATTCATCCCAAAAACATTTTAAAAAATTCCAATATACAAATCTCTGTACATCATATTTACCCGCTTTGACTCCAAGTAGTGGTATATCGCGAGGAATGGTTATTTTCTTTTTTAATTTGGAGAGTGCTTTTCCAAGATATGCCATATCTTTTGAAAATTCTGTACATTCAGATACTGACATTTTAACAGTTGATTTTCTAATGTAATCGTCAACATATTCCCTTATTGGTGCTTTTTTATTATAAACATAAATTGAAATGTATCCTGATTTCCCTAAAAATTTTGTCAAATATTTGAAAGATGTGGATGTATTTTTAGTATGGTGTAAAACCTGATCAGAGAAAATATAATCAAAGAATAATTTCTTGAAAGGAAGTTGCCTAATATCTGCTTGGATAAAGTGTATGTTAGATGATTTACCATACTTTTTGTAGGCAAAATCAATGCTATCACTTGCATCTAATGCAAATACAGTAGAAGATTTGTTGACAGAAAGCATTTTTGCACTATTGCCAATCCCAGTTCCAGCATCAAGAATAAATTCCCTCGATTTTAGAAATGTGTTAAATTCCTTTATTGATCTCCAATCAAATCTTTCAAGAAACCAATTTTTTTGCCATTGTACCCAGTCTTTGGCATGATGGTTTGTATGATGATTTCTCCATTTCGCAGAGAACGCCATTTCAGTACGAACAAAATCTTTGGTTTGATCAACTACAAATCGAGGAATGCCATTATTAATTTTGAATTTTTCATTACATTTAGAACAAATAAGATGACCTGTTATGATTTCATTTTTTATTTTCTTTTTTATACGGAGCTTAAAATTAGATGTACATGTAGGACAGACTATAAAATCAAGTAAATTGTGTTTCATAGGTTTCCTTCAAATTTTTGGTATTAATAAAAACATGGATTTTACACTTATGTTTTAACCCGTATACAGCCTGATGTATTTTGATAAAAGTACATCCCAACTAAAATTCTGATTAATGAAATTGTACGCACTTTCTGCTAATTTTTTAGAATATTCCTTGTTTTCTAAAATTTCGTTAATTCTTAGAGTTAATGTTTGTGGCTCGTTTGGTGGTACTAATATTCCTGTCTGGTTATCTTGTACAAGTTCGGGGTTACCTCCTACGTTTGTTGCAATGACTGGCACTTTGAGATAAAATGCTTCTTTAATTACCTGAGGTATACTTTCCATCCTAGAAGGAACTACAAGTAAAGAAGACTCTTTTAGTTTTATCATAGCATCACTCCAATCTAGGTTTGTACAATAAACAACTTTTCCTTTTACTTTAGATTCAATACTTCTAAGGATGTCTATTCCCTTTTCATAACTATCGCGCCCAACATAAGCAATCTGATTATCACGTTTCTTTACTTCTGGAATATCTTTGAATTTGTCTGGATCAAGAGGTGCAGGCAGATACTCGAATGTTTTACCCAATTTTTCTTTGTATGCTAATTGAACTGATTTGGAGTCTGTGGTGAGAATGTTAGCCCAATCCAAAACTCGGTTCTCACCAAAATTTACAAGTGAGCTAGCAACTTTCGAATGAAGCATATTTACTTGATCTGAATATATTCCATGAACTGAAAGAATCTTTTTCTTCGATTTTATTTTTTTCATGATAAAGGCTGAGGGAAGATTCCAAGCATGGACAGCATCATAGGTTTTGGTGTATGATAATGCCTTAAGTGATCCCAGTATTGAAAAACTTGGATTTTTTAGATTTTTTATTGGTATATGCGGTACATTCATTAATTCTACATCAAAACCATGTTCGCCAAGTTTTTGTGCAACTCTAAACGCATGTGGTCCAATGCCACCAGCACCAGAGAAAGTGGGTGAAATATATAATATTTTCATCATAACAAAATAATTCTCTTGCTAAATTAGTCTTTAAATTTTTAGATCAAATGATAACAATACCAACACAAAAATATTATTTTAATATTTTTTAGAAAACACATACCCATGGAATAGAAGTGTTAAATCGAGCATACTTGTTTCTTTTTTGAATTCTTTGATAAGGCCGTGTTAAATGTCGATGTGCTGATACTGATGGAATGTAAAGTCTACATTCTATTTTTCGTGGGAGTTCCAGAATGACTTTTGAAAATGCTCTATGACCACATTTAATACACTCAAATCCTTGTTTGGTACCCTTTGATTTCATTCTTTTGTTACATTTTCTACAAGTAGGATTAACAGAAACGTTATGTTTTCCTAGTTGTAAAACATCCAAAAATTCAACATTAATTACCCTTCCATAATTTTTTGATGCCTTTCTAACTCCCCCACCAATCTTAATTTTATCTCCAACAATAAGAGCAGACGCTACTTGTGTAATTTTTGTTGGTTTGTATACAGCGCATCTTACCTTTCGACCCTTTACTTGAATTGAAAAAAATACATGTCCACCTTTCTGAATTACAGGTTTGCTACAAATGTCTCCAACTAAAAATCCAGAAGTATATGGTTTGAGATCATTTACTTGAAGTTTATTTTTTAAATGGTCTCCCGTTCCCTGATTTGATTTGAAAACCATGTAGCCATCTAGCTTTTCATCGACATTTACTATTGTTGATGCTTTAACAACAGATTTTGCAGTTTCTCCACGTATTCCGTAAAAAACTGGATCTGGTCCATGTGGGGTAATTAACACTCTTTTGTTGTCATTATCATAACTGCTAAAAGTCTCAGGAATTGTAGATTGCATTTCCTTTATGCTATTTAGATCAATGTGTCTTTTTTTGCCAAATTGTGATTTTTTTCTATATGACAATAATTCAAATGTGTGATCAGAGAATTCATAGCCTATAGCACTGATAGCTCCAACCAATCCTTGACCATTTCCAAGATAGAATGATTCTATATTATTTTCAGAAACAAATCGTTTTGCCTCCTTTCTACCAATTAATTTCCATAGTGCTAGCTTACTAAATTTTTGAAATGTTAAAGGAATTTGTTTGTTTTGAAAAAATACAAGGCCTGGATTAGCGCCGTTTTTTATATCGGAATAGTTTTCTACAAACTGAATAATTTTGTTTTTTATTTTTTTAGGATGTTTTGTTCTAATCGTTAATCTAACAGCACCATTACCCCGTGTTTTCCATGGAATATTGGGGTTAAACCTAATCAAATACGGAAAATCCATGAATTGAATTTCTTGTTTTTCGAGAAATTTGACAATTTCATAGCAAAGAAAAGTGGTGCACATTCCCTTGGGAGAGTCTGTATCATCAATACCAATGTGAAGAATTGTCTCATTTTGCATGCAATACTACTATTCCTCATACATTTTTGAGTTTTGAATCTAGATTGGTTTAAATTTAAAAAAGTTGTCGGAGATACAAATGATAATTATAGATGAAAAAAAGATTTTTGATGTTATTGAGACACGCAAACCTACTTCCGTTGCATTAAACGGTCCTGATGGTTTACTGCCTAAGGTACAGGATCTTGCGTTAAGAATTGGTAAAAAATATGAAATTCCAGCATATTTGCTTGCAGACACCACTTGGGGTACATGTGATCTTAATTCAAATGGTGCAAAAGTATTGAATGCTGAAATATTATTCAATATTGGTCATACAAACAGTATGGAAACATTTGAAAAAAATGTAATAATGATTGATGCCTTTGATGATATCTCTTTTGATAAGGTGGCAGAAAAATGTGGCAAATTGCTTCGTGATAAAACCATCTCACTGATTACAGATAGCCAACACCTCAATCAAGTGGAATCAATCAAGAATATGTTAGAACAAAATGGAGTCAATGTAAAAATTGGAAAGGGTAAAGGTCAACTTAATGATGGACAAGTCTTTGGCTGTGAATTCTATCCTGCAACTGAAATAATGGATGACGTTGATGCCAACGTCTTTGTAGGACAAAGCAATTTCCATGCTGCCGGTGTAGCTATGTCCACAAACAAACCAACTTACATTCTGGATCCATATTTTAACGAGATACGTGAGATAACCGTCAACCCCTCAGGCTACCGCCCTGATGAAAGTGTTAAGAAAAGAAAGCATTGAAAATTATTTCCAGATAAAACACTGGCTGTAAACAAATAATAGATATAATTCGTGAGGATATACATGTCTAATTTTGTTTTACCAGGAGATAAGATAGCAATAACAGAGGAATATGAATCAGGAAAAAATGCCTGTGACGATGGACATATCGTAAGATCTACTGTTATAGGTGAAAATCAAATCGACAAAAAAGACCGCTTAGTTCATGTAAAAAATTACAAATCCATATCAATTCCGGAAGAAGGTGATATTATTATTGGAACTGTTGAGGCTGTCATGGGATCAATGATGGCAGTGTTAATCAAATACATAAACTCTAAACCAATCAATTCAGGGGTGGAATGTATTTGCCCAACTAGAAATATCAGAAAAAGAAATGTTGCTCTGGTAAAAGATGTAGTCAAACTCAAAATAGTTGGACATTTAAACGGGACAATACATGCAACCATCCAAGAACCATCATTGGGAGTATTATTTACTAAATGCAGAAAATGTGGTATGGATGTAAAACCACTACGTGATATTATAAAATGTGTAGAATGTGGATGGACCGACGATAGAAAACTCTCAAGTGATTTTTTAAAAACTGATTTTTTGAAAGTAGGGGAATAGGATATGAAACGTATTTCGTTCCAAGGAGAACGAGGAGCATATAGCGAGGCTGCATCAGCTTTATTTTTTGATAATCAGATTGATACTACTCCATGTTCCACTTTTGCTGAAGCCTTACAAAATACAGAAAATGATACAAGTGATTACTCTGTTTTGCCAGTTGAGAATTCACTTGCGGGAAGTGTTGGGGAAAGCAATGACTTGCTTTTGTCCACAAAGCTTAACGTAGTTGGTGAAATTTATCATAGAATACATCATTGCCTTATAGGAACCGGATCACTTGGAGATATTGATACAGTATATTCACATCCACAAGCTTTAGAACAGTGTAGGAAATTTATTCAAGAAAATTCACTAAAAACTATTCCATCCTATGATACAGCTGGTAGTGTAAAAATCATCAAGGATTTGAATAAGAATAGTATAGCATCTATTGCAAGCAAAAATGCAGCAGAAATTTTTGATATTCCAGTAATTCAAGAAGGCATTGAGGATAATGCAAATAACTATACCAGATTTCTGGTGTTTTCTAAAGGAACTAGTGATAAAACTGAGAGTAGTAAAACATCAATAATTTTTTCAGTAAAACATGAGGCTGGTGCCTTGTACGAAATCATCAAGGAGTTTTATCAGAACAAAATAAATCTAACAAAGATTGAATCTAGACCAAACAAAAACACAGCATGGGAATACAATTTTTATGTTGATTTTGAGGGTCATCAGGATGATTCATCAATTAAGGATATGTTGGATAAATTAAGAAACCACTCTACTTTCCTGAAAATTTTAGGTTCCTATCCTATTGCGAAGCTAGACTAGAATCCTCGTGGCTTTCTTACAGTAAAAGCTGCACTGAATCCAATTACAACAATACCTGCTATGATAACCAAAATGTGATATGTGAGGAACAATGGATCTTGTGATTTCTCTAATGTTCCCTTTGCATTTAGTTCAGATTGACCTGTGTTCTGAATTTTGATTACATTCTCACCTGAAACAGTATTAACCCATGAAATGTCTGCCTTGTTCTTGTAGCTACCATCAAATTTTGCTGCATTATCAGGTGTTGAAACTTTAACATCAAAGGAATCTCCAGTAATAATCATTTTTTGTAGGGAGTTCTCTGGTGCTTGAAATACAAACGTGGTCGATTCTCCAACTCCAAATCCATCATCAAAGTTCATAACATCAATTGGGTTGGCAAGAAAGTCTACCATAGACATTACACCAAGTCCTGAGATAATGCCTCCAGCAATTAGACCGATTATTGTATACTTGTTTAGCACAAGAAAAACCCTGAAATGATGAATAAAAAACTAACTACATTACGTCAACATCATGAGGCTGACTCTCAGCAAATCCTGCTCTCGATATTTTGATAAATTCTGCATTTTTGTGCATTTGTTCTATGTTGTGTGCCCCACAATAACTCAAGCCTGAACGAATTCCACCAGTCATTTGTGTTATGATATCAGTGACGCTTCCCTTATACGGAACCATAGCTTCTACCCCCTCAGCTACATAATCATTCAAGTCATCAGTAATTTCAAGTGTTCCAGTCTCCTTTGTTTTCCTTCCCATGGATGCGGCCAAAGAAGCCATTCCACGATAAATCTTGAAGCGTTTATTATTTTTTGTAATCGTAGTACCGGGTGTCTCATCTGTTCCTCCAAATATACTTCCTACCATGATAGAAGATGCACCAGCAGCCAAGGCTTTTGTTGCATCACCTGAAGTTCTTGTACCACCATCTGAAATGATTGGTATACCGTGATCCCTTCCAACTTCAGCACAGTCAAAAACTGCTGTGAGCTGTGGAACTCCAGAACCTGTAATAACTCGAGTTATACAAATAGAACCAGAACCAACTCCAACCTTTACCGCATCTACACCAGCAGTGATTAGGTCTTCAGTTCCTTTTGCCGTCGCCACATTTCCTGCAATAAGTTCACAGTCAGGAAATGCTTTTTTGATATTTTTCACTGTATTTATTGCGTTTTCACTATGGCCGTGTGCTATATCTACAACTATCGCGTCAGTTCCAGCACTAAGTAATGCCTCAGTTCTTTCCATAAAATCACCCTTAACACCAACAGCTGCCCCAACAATTGGGCGTCCTTTGTCATCCTTTGATGCATTAGGATATTTTTCCAAATTGGAAATGTCCTGACTAGTTATCAGACCTTTGATCAGTCTATCATCATCGACTATAGGCAGTTTTTCAATTCTGTTATTTTTGAGTACTTGCTTAGCCTCTTCCAAACCTATACCTGGTTTTGCGGTAACAACATCTTTTGTCATTAATTCCTTAACTAGTTTAGAACAATTAGGCGGTTCAAACAGGACGTCTCTCTCAGTTAAAATTCCTACAAGTTTAGAATTGGAATCAACAACTAAAAGTCCGGACACATCCTTTTCATTCATTATACTGAATGCGTCTTGAACGGTTTGGTCGAGATTAACATAATATGGATTTTCTATCATAACGCTGCCAGAGCGTTTGACTTTTAGAACCTCATTCACTTCTTCTTGAATTGTCAGAAATCTATGTATGATACCTATGCCACCTTCACGGGCAATAGTCACAGCCATTGGTGCCTCTGTTACCGTATCCATATTGGCACTGATTAATGGAATATTCAGGGAAATGTTTCTAGAAAGTTTTGTTGATAGATCCGTCTGAGAACGACTTGATACATCAGAAAATTTGGGTACAAGTAGAACATCATCAAAGGTCAATCCTTCTCGTATATCCAAATGAACCTCATACAGTAGAAAAAAAACTGATTATAAGCCTTTCTTACTTTTATGATGACTTGTAGCTATTTCTACTACTTCCTTTGTTTCAGCCACATTATGTGTACGAATTATGTCTGCTCCATTTAAAACACATACTGCTTCAGCCGTTAATGATCCAGCAAGTCTATCCGATGGATTCTCTTTTTTCAAGATTTTCCCAATGAATGATTTGTTGGATACAGATACAAGAATCGGCATGTTGAGTTTAATTTCTCTTAAATTTTTTAGTATCAGCAAATCTCTTTGAACCCAATTCAAATTAATTTTTGTAAAGAAAGAATTTTTTCCCTTTTCTCTGAAAAATCCTATAGCAGGATCTAAAACAATCTTTGAGTTAGGAACTTTTACAGATTTGGCTATATGCAGGCTTTTTTTCAATAGTTGTTTTGTTACTTGTATTTGATTCCCAGCGATGAGTTTCTTATTATACGCACATAAAATTAGTGAGGGAGAATACCTTTCAATTATTTTTGGCATGGATGGATCATGTTTTAGTCCAGTTACATCATTGATTATATCAACTCCTAATTCTAAAGCCTCTTTGGCTACTCTAGCCCTACATGTGTCAACTGAAATAGGCAAATTAGTAACGTGCTGAATTATCTTAATTGCCTTAACAACACGGTCTGTCTCAGTTTTTTCTGATACCATTGTTGATAGATATGGCGCTGTAGACATACCACCAACATCAATAAAATCAGCACCCTCATCTTCCATCTTACTAACTGCATCAATAATTTTTTCTCTACCAATCGAGATGGATTTTTTGTAAAATGATTCAGGGCTTGTATTTAAAATTCCCATTATTCGTACGGGGTTTGAACCACCCACTCTAATACTTCCTAATTTATTCACATAACTTATCATAACCCATACCAATTTGAGTCATATGACTATTACCGGCTGGGAATCAAAATACAGGGAGATTTTGAAGGATTTTGGATATTCTCGAAAAAAGGATAATCAATCAGCCAAATTATTAAATTCGTTATTGCAAAAAAAAACTCCAAGTATAGGAATTAGAGATTTGATAAAGGATAAACCGGTTTTTGTAATAGGTGCTGGTCCAACGTTACCATCTTGTATTTCAATTTTGAAGAGACATAAAGAAATTACAAAAATAGTTGCTGATGGTGCCACAAAGGCAATAATCGAAAATGGTTTGAAGCCTGATATTGTGGTAACTGATCTTGATGGAGATATAAAATCACTAAAAAAAGCTGGCAGAACAAAAACAATAATGGTTGTTCACGCACATGGAGATAATTCTGAAAGGATTAATCTTGTCAAATACTTCAAGAATTGTATTGGAACGACACAGGCAAAACCAATAGGAATAATCAAAAACTTTGGCGGTTTTACGGATGGTGATAGATGTGTATTTTTAGCTAATCACTTTAAGGCAAAAAAAATAATTCTTCTTGGAATGGATTTTGGAACTAGAATTGGAAAGTATTCTAAGAATAAAGTAGATAACCGTGCTATAAAAATTGCAAAATTATGCCGTGGAAAGAAATTGCTCGAATGGTTTGCATTAAAAAGTAAATCAGAGCTTTATTCTACAACTAAAATCAATGGATTCAGAAATGTAAATCTACGAAGCATTGATAATATAATAAAAGGAAATTAGACATAATAAAATGAAAATCACACAACTGAATTCGGCATCAAATCTGATTGAAGATTCTATAGATAGTTCTCATGTGAGGATATTATGCGATCCCTGGCTTAATGGTGAAGAGTATCTAGGCTCATGGGCAATGTATCCACCATACAATTTTGAACCAGAAAATTTTTCAGATTTAGACTTCATATACATTAGCCACATCCATCCTGATCATAGTTCTGTTAACACATTATCTAAATTAGATAAAAAAATTCCAGTGTTAATTCATAATTTTCCAGAAAAATTCCTTAAAGATAAAATTGAAAATCTTGGTTTTAAAACAATACAACTAGAGCATGGAATTAGAACTAGATTGAAGAACAATCTTCATATCAATATTATGGCAGCAGATAACTGTGATCCAAACGTATGTGGTAAAATTATGGGCTGTGGATTATCTGAGGTTAAATTTCAAACAACTCAGATAGACACAATGGCAGTATTTGATAATGGAAATCAAGTGGTTGTCAATACTAATGACTGCCCATTTGATATTGCAGAAAACACAGCAACCATAATCAAATCAATGTATCATGAAATCGATGTATTGTTGCTAGGATATGTTGCTGCATCATCATGGCCACATAGCTATACACTTCCGGAAGCAGACAAAGAAGACGCAGCGGAGAAGAAACAAAATGCTAAACTACAAACTGCAAAAAAATACATAGAATTGTTTCAACCAAAATACTACATTCCCTTTGCTGGTCGTTATACATTATGTGGTAAAAATACAGTTTTGAATCAATATAGAGGGGAACCAGAGCTCGAAGATGCATTTGAATGGCTTCAAAATAATATAGAACAGAAAAATCACCGTGGCGTGATTTTGAATAACGATTGTTGGCTTGATATTGATACTGGCAATACTAACAAGAATTATGTCCCAATTAACAAAAATGAAAAGGAAATTTATGTAAATGAGATATTATCCAAGAAAAAATTTCCTTATGAAACCGAGTCTATGCCTACTACCTCAGAGATACTAGATTTGATCCCAGAATCCTACAGAAGTTTTGAACAAATTAGGCAGAAAATAGGCTGGAATTCTGATACAATAATAGTCCTGAAAACCAGTGATAGTGATTTAATAATTGCAATAAGCTGTAATGGAAAAGGATTTAAGAAAATATCTGCTGATGATATAAAAAAATATGAACAATGTATGATAATATCTTTAGACATTAGATTACTGAAATGGTTGTTATATGGACCAGATAAAGCACATTGGAGTGATGCGGATCTTGGTTCTCATTTAAGATATGAGCGAATTGGAAGCATCTACAAACGAGGTTTATTTTATTGCTGGAACCATTTCAGCGCTAACGTATAGTAAGAGTGCGTTTTAATATTGTTCTAGCTAAGAAGATGTATGGGGTTTTCTGACGAACAAATTCGTGATATGTTAGAACTAAAAGAAGATCTTGATGGAAAAATAATCAAATATAGGGAACAAATTGAAAAACTGGAAAAAAATATTTCTGTACTAGATGCAATACTTAAGCAATCGAGTTTTACAAAGGCTTCAGATCTTACTCGTAATGCACCAAAAACAATAAAACAAGAAAGAAAAATAGCAATCACAAAAAGTTCGGATGGTACAACCATTGCTAATGCATTTGTTACAAGCGATGAGGTTTCAATTATTTTAGAAGATAATGTTATACTTGATCCAAAAACACCTCCTCTGAAAACTTTTTTTATTGATCGTATTATTGGTGAGATGAAAAAAAATGACGTTCAACAAGTTGAGGATGGCAAGATAAAGAATCATGAAGTTATTGATTGTGTAATAAATGACAATGGTGACAAGATAAGAGAAATTATAATCAAAAATTATCGTCAAAAAGAAAGGATAGATGAAATCATAAACACGGCTACATGGTCTTTGACACGAATGATTGAAAATTCAGCGTGATATAATGGATAAAATCATTGTTTTAGATTTTGGCTCTCAATACAGCCATCTCATATGCAGACGTATTAGGGATTTTTCTGTCTATGCAGAGCTTTTGCCGTTTGACACCCCATTAGAGGAAATAAATAAAATAAACCCAAAGGGAATAATTTTTTCTGGTGGACCATCAAGCGTTTATGATTCTGATGCACCTGTCCCTGATCAGAAAATCTTCCAATTGCAGGTGCCAATATTGGGAATCTGTTACGGTCATCAAATTATTGTTAATAATTTTGGTGGTAAGATAAAGCATGCAAACAAGGAGTATGGTTCATCTGTACTTACAATTGATAGTGATTCTGGTATTCTAAATGGTATAGGAAATTCCGTTAGGGCGTGGATGAGTCATGGGGATGAAGCAGAGGATGTGCCAGAAGGTTTTGAAATAATTGGTCACACTGAAAACTCACGTTATGCAGCTATTGCAAATAAACAGAAAACGGTATTTGGAATTCAATTTCATCCTGAAGTTGTACACACTGAAAAAGGAACTGAAATTCTGAAAAATTTTGTCCTGAATGTTTGTAATGCAAATCAAGACTGGACTATGGAAAAATTTGTTGAAAATTCTGTTGAAAATATTTCCAAAGTGGATGGAAACGTACTATGTGGGGTTAGTGGTGGAATTGACTCTACGGTGGCGGCATTATTAATTCACAAGGCTATAGGAGATAGGCTCAAGTGTGTTTTCGTTGACAATGGTCTTTTGAGACTAAATGAGGCAGAAGAGATAGAGAGTATGTTCAAGGAAAACTTTGAAGTTAATTTCACAAAAATAGATGGGCAAGAACAATTCCTTTCAAAACTAAATGGCGTGGTTGATCCAGAAGAAAAAAGGAAAATTGTTGGCGAAGAGTTTGTTGATATATTTACAAAATTCTCCAAGGAAAATGGATCATTTACTTGGCTTGCACAGGGAACTCTTTATCCTGATGTGATTGAAAGTGGTGTGTCAAAAGGACCAGCATCAGTAATCAAAACACACCATAATGTTGGTGGCTTACCAGATTGGTTAAACCTGAAAGTTTTGGAACCACTTCGTGATTTGTATAAGGATGAAGTAAGAAAAGTTGGAAAGATTATCGGTGTTCCTCAATCTCTGCTGATTCGACACCCATTTCCAGGACCTGGTTTATCTGTAAGAATTATTGGTGAAGTTACGAAAAATAAATTGGATATTACAAGAGTAGCAAGTAAGATAGTGGAAGAAGAATTACAAAATGCTGATCTGTATGACAAAGTTTGGCAAGCATATGCTGCAGTGGGGGATGATAAGGCGGTTGGTGTTGTTGGTGATGAAAGGAAATATGGTAATATTGTAATGATTAGAATTGTAGATTCTATAGATGCAATGACTGCCGATTGGACTCGAATACCAAATGAATTGTTAGAAAAGATAAGCAATAGAATTACAAATGAAATTGATGATGTAACTTGGGTATCTTATGTGGTGTCAAGCAAGCCACCGGCTACAATAGAACCACAATAACTAATTACTCAACAAACAGGGCTTTTTTCCCTTCATCATACAAGAATGGTATGTTTGAAACACCACCTCCTAAAACAATAACACTAGGATCTAAAATATCAATTACATTTGCAAGGCTAGTTCCAAAATTTTCAAGAAATTCCTTCTTCCATTGTTTCGCTTTTTCGTCAGAAAGATCTTGCACTATTGACTGCAATGGTTCTTTCTTTCCAGTAAGTTCCATCCATTGTTTTTCTAGGGCAGGTCCACTGATATACGTCTCAACACATCCTTGCTTTCCACAATAGCACTCATTTCCATTTGGTCTTAGCGTGTGATGCCCCCACTCTCCAGCAATGTTTGTTTTTCCTTTGTGTAAGGTGCCATTGATTACAACGCCTCCCCCAACACCTGTTCCCATTATTACTCCAAAAACAACATCATGACCTTTGGCAGATCCTAGTAATGATTCCGCAATGGCAAAACAGTTGGCATCATTCTCCATTACAATTGGCGAACCCAGTGCCTTCTCAATGTCATTTCTTAATGGCATTCCTATCAGACATTGTGTATTGCTATTTTTGATTAATCCTGAATTAGCATCAGTAATACCTGGCGTACATATTCCAACTGATGTTTCTTCTTCTGTTTTTGCTTTTAATTCATTGATCAAAGATATGATAGATTTTACAATAGAATCATAACCATTTTCCTGTTTTGTTTCAATGCGTTTACGTTGGATTGTGTTATATTTTTCATCTAGCAAAATTCCTTCAATCTTGGTTCCACCAAGATCAATTCCAATTTTGTACATGAAGATAGTTAGTTGAGTAAGTTTTGAAGTTTTAGTAGATTTATCCCATTGGTGGCATGCCTGGTGGGCCACCGGCACTTGGACCGCCTGAAACTGCAATCACATCATCAATTCTTAGAATCATGCAAGCTGCTTCCGTGGCAGATTTTATGATTTGTTCTTTTACAGCTAATGGTTCCACTATATCTAACGAGAACATATTTCCAATCTTACCTTCCTTTGCGTTGATACCAGCAGTTTGTTTTCCAGCGGTTTGATTTGCACGTAATGTGATAAGAGCATCAATTGGATCCATTCCTGCGTTTTCTGCGATAGTTAATGGAATTGATTCTAATGCTTCTGCATATTGCTTCATTGCAAGTTGTTCTCTACCACCTGCACCACCTGCCCATTCGTTTAATTCTGTAGCTAGGTATGCTTCCGGTGAACCACCACCTGCTACAATTGATGGTTTTTCAACAACATCTTTCACTACCATGAGTGCATCGTGTATGGAACGGTCAGCTTCATCAACTACTCGTTGTGAGCCACCTCGGATTAGAATTGTAACTGAACGAGGATTTTTACATCCTTCTATGAATACCCACTTGTCTGATTCTACCTTCTTCTGATGCGCGATTTCTGCGTGACCTAAATCACCTGCAGAAATATCATCAAGGTTTGTAGAAATTCTTCCACCAGTGGCTTTGGCTAGCTTTGTCATATCACTTTCTTTCACTCTTCGTACAGCCAGAACACCGTGTTTAGCAAGATAATGTTGTGCAATGTCATCAATTCCTTTTTGGCAGATGAGTACATTAGTACCTATGCTGTGTATTTTATCTACCATTGATTTTAACATCCTATTTTCTTCTTCCAGGAATGTCTGCATTTGAGTTGGATCAGAGATTCTGATTTCTGCACTCATCTCAGTCTTCTCGACTTCAAGAGCGGCATTAACAAGTGCTATTTTTGCATTATCGATCTTAGTTGGCATTCCACTGTGAACAATTTCCTTATCAAGAACTATTCCATTATACAGTATCATCAATAGAACCGCCAGACTTTTTTTCCACTTTGAGATTATCAAGATCAACCGAGTGCTTATCACCATCATGTTCTACGATCTTTAAAACAGCATCAACAACTAATTTTGATAGAGGTATGCTATCCTCGGAAATTAGTTTAGATTGCATGCTAGTTTTTGCAATCTTGATTAATGATTCTCGGTCATCTGGTTTAACTGTCTTTGCAAGTTTTGCCAATAATTCAAGAGCTTTTTCTGAGGCTGCTTGATATCCATCGATAATAACTGTAGAATGTACATCCTTTTCAAGAAGTTTTTCGGCTTTTTCTAACAATGCGCCCGCGAAAACAACAGAAGAGGTTGTTCCATCACCAACCTCGGTATCAATGGTTTTGGATATTTCCACCATCATTTTTGCAGCAGGGTGCTGTGCGTCTATTTCCTTTAGAATTGTTGCACCATCATTTGTAATTGTGACGTCTCCTAGTGAGTCCACTAGCATTTTATCTAAACCGCGTGGGCCCAGACTTGTTTTAACAAGTTCTGCTACAAGTTTTGCAGCAGCAATATTATTTTTCTGTGCATCCTTTCCCTTTTGTTGTAGTGCACTTTCTTTAAGGACTAAAACTGGACCTTGTGGGGTCTGTTGTATTGATGCCATGTTTTCAAAAAAAAGTGTTAATTTCCCCTTAATATTCTATTCACGTAACTACGCTCAGGAATGAACGATTCTTCACATCAACTAACCCTGTACTCAATATTCGTATATCAGGCAATGCCAGAAATGGTAAAAATAGTGGGATAAGATGTGGTTTTTTGAATACACAACCAGCATCTGCTAAAACTGTGTTTAAATTTTCAAAGTTCTCTGAAACTTTTTCAAAGCTATTTGTAGATACGATACCAGATATTTGAAGAGGCATGGATGCTAGAGTTTTTCCTTCACTAACTACAACCATGCCTCCTTGTGTATCAACAAGTCTGTTTGCTGCGATTGCCATATCTTTTTCATTAGAACCAATTACTAACATGTTATTTTCATGAAAGTTCCACGTTGACGCAAATGCACCTATTTTTGCTCCAAAGTTCTTCAGGAATCCAATTGTATGTTTTCTTGTTCCAAATGTTCGATCAAATGCTGCTACCTTCCAGACATCCTTATCAATAGATGGTACAACATTTCCCTCTTTTACTGACAGGTTTTCGTTTATTTTTTCTGTTATAATTTCTGTTTTCAAATTTATTACATTAACGGTTGCTGTATCACCTCGAGATTTTACTCTAAAATCATCTCCTGATAATTTCCGCAGATTGACAGTTTTTGTCATCCACTTAGGTACTGTGTATTTTTTTATTTTAGACACAATGGTACCATTTGACACAACTAATTTTCCACCAACAAAAATCTTTCTAGGTTTCATCTTGTCAAGATCATCAAAGACTAAAATGTCCGCAAGTTTGCCTGGGGCAATACCACCCAAGTCCTTTCCCATGTTATAGTAATCAAAACAATTTTTTGATGCCATGGAAATTGCATCTATCTGATTAAGACCTAGTTTTACTGACTCTCTTATACAATGATCAATATGACCAAATTTTATGATGTCAGATGGATCAAGACCATCTGAGCAGAACATCAATCTATCAATATAGGTTTTGTTAGATAGCACCAACTTCACAATGTCTTTCAAGTCTCTGCGAATGGAACCCTCTCTGATCATTATCCACATTCCTAATCTTAATCTCTCCAAAACCTGATCAAAGTTTATTGGTTCATGACACGACAAAATCCCAGATGACACGTAAGCGTTTAGTTTTTTACCAGATGCGCCAGCAGTGTGACCATTAATCACACAATCATTTTCAAGCATAGTAGATAGCATCCTCATTGTCTTAGGATCACGTTTTGTTACCTTAGCCCATGAAAACACTTCACCCAAACCAAGAACGCCAGGAATTTTGAGTGCTAATTTTGCTTCAGCTAAGCTTACCTCCCTTCCATGGCTGAATTTCTTGTCAACTGGAACCCCACCAGGAACCACATGGAAAAAACGTGCTGGCAGTTCAGATGTCATCTTAACAAATTCTTTGAATCCTCTATAACCGCAGGTGCTCACTATGTCAATAGGATCAGAAAAAAGTGATGTAACACCACACAGAAGGGACTTTTTTACAAACTCCACAGGCGAAACAAACTGGTCTAGATGTATGTGAGGATCAGCAAATCCAGGCGTCACATATTTTTTTTTTAAATTAATTACAACTGTCTTTTTTCCCTTCGTGTGAGATGCATCTGGACCAACGTAAGCAATCCTATCATGAGATATAGATATCTGAGTTCCCGGCATAATTTCGCGCGAATAAACATTCACCAAGGAGCAGTCCTCTAAAATTAGATCAGCGGGTTTGTCACCAATAGCTACTTCATTTAAAGTTTGGATGCTTCTAGACAAACCAAGGAACAATGTTCTATGATATGCATTCGTATTATTATAGATTAGAGACCATGTTTAAATTACCGTCAGGCTCGGATGTTAATTGTGAATATACCAAAAGAGATCAATCGTTTCTGCCCTAAATGTAAGAAGCATGTAGTTCAAAAGATTTCCATTTACAAAGCAGGCAAACGTAGAGGTACTGCCGCTGGAGAAAGAAGACATGCATTACGAAAAAAAGGGTATGGTGGTCAAAAATTCCCCAAGCTTGCAAAGCCTGCAAAAACAACAAAGAAAGTTACACAGGTTTTTACATGTCCAGAATGTAAGAAGAAAACGATGAAAGAAGGTATTAGGATCAGAAAATTTGAGTTGATGGCTAAATGAAGAAGGAACACGTACTCATTCCAGAACCAAGCAGTAAATTTCTCAAAATTAACTGTAAGGAATGTGAAAAAGAAAATATTGTTTATTCACATGCCTCAACATCTGTTACCTGCAAATCATGTGGTAACGTGATTGCTGAACCAACTGGTTCGAAGGCACGAATAATAGGAAAAATTTCAGGAACTGCTGAGTAATTCGTAATCTTCCTTTGTGTTCAGATTAAAAGCTATTCTCTTATCATCTAAGATAATATAGTTCTCTTTAACTAAACTCAAATCTTTAATTTTGTCAGCATTAATGATAGAAACTCCAGTATAGGCGCATTCAGTATTATCATATTTCACTAATAGATTAGATTCCAATCCTAATGAATTCAAAAATTTCTTGGATACAAGAAAACTGGACCAAGTGTATTCTGAATTAAAATTTATCAAATCCTGAATAATTTCTTCATCTAGTAATGGTAAATCTCCTGAAACAACAAATACGAATCCATCCAGCTTTTGTAATAGAAAATTTAGGTCGTTAGCATATCCATTTCCTGGTGTGGGTAAAGTTTCTATGCCATCTTTTTCCAATGCATGTTTTGTATCAGGTGAATTTGGGCTAGTAGCAACAATAACCTTAGAGAAACAATGAGAATTTTTTAATGCGTCAATCACCTGAAAAATTATCGGTTTTTTGTATTCAAGTAATAATTTTTCATTCGATGTATCCATCCGGGTTCCCTTACCTCCCGCCATCACAAGACCAATCATAGTGATACAAAGATTAGTAGGGATGAGAGTCTTGTAAGTTCGTTAGTTGCACCCATAACATCTCCAGTGATTCCACCAAAACTTCTGGTGGATAGCCCAACCAAAAATAATGTAACGGCAATTGATGCGCCAAAAAGTATCAGGCCTGTAGTTCCGCCTATCACAACAAGTGGGATAATTGTAATAACACCAGCAACTGCTAGTCTTCTTTTATCTTTCATGATTTGCATGAATGGCGAATTGGAACCTGCTGCCGCTGAATTTCCAATACCAGCCATCAATACCATTGAGAATTTAGCTAAAATTTCACTAAGTAAAATGGCCTGGAACAACTCATAACCGGTTGTCAGTGACAGGGCTATGATTGCTCCAACTACATACAATACAACAGAAACAATTCCCGCTGAGCCTGTTGAAAGGTCTTTCATTGCGTTACGCTTTCTCTCTTTTGTACCCCTGGTCATGAGACCGTCAGCAAAGTCTGCCAGTCCATCAGTGTGATGTATTCCTGTAATGACAGCAAGTGATGCAACAACCAATAATGCAACAATTAATGGTTCTAGGAAAAATGAAAGACCAAATCCAATTGAAGCAATAAGCAGACCTATTGCAATCCCAATTATTGGGAAAACATGCATGTGTCTTGCTACAGTTCCCAAGTCAGTGTTGTTAGAAGGAATTATTGTTAGGAATGAAAAAACTGAACTGATTTCCTTAAGCATGTATCCACCATCCTAAAAATGAGAGAGTTACGATTATTGGAATAGTAACTATGCCGCAGAATAAAATTGATGAGACTTTCATCAAGGTAACTGCAGATGTGATGTGAGATTTTGTAAATTCTATACTGCCCTGACCAATTGTATAATAATTCGTTTTTTCCAATCTAGTTCCAAGTGCACCAGCCAAAGCAGCCATTGGGAATCCCGCATTAGGACTATCGAGTTTTCTGCTATCACGTCTCATAATGTATAGTGACTCCTTCCAATTGTAGCCCAAAATTAATGCGCCTAGAACCATCACTAATGCAGTTAGTCGAGATGGGAGATAGTTGAGTATTGTATCACATTTGGCTCCAAACCAACCAACATTTTTGAACATAGTTGTCTTGTACCCAATCATAGAGTCTATGGTGTTTATTGCTCTGTAGGCAAATGCTCCAGGTAGACCAAAAATTGCATAATAGAATAATGGACCAGTAACACCATCAACCGTATTCTCACTTACACTTTCTAAAACAGCCGATAAAATGTGATTTTTATCTAGATTTTTGGTGTCTCTCTTAACAATCATAGCGAGATGGTTCCTAGCTGAGTCTAAATTATCTTTTTCAATAGCATCAATCACTGCCAAAGCATGTCTTTGCATTCCTCTAATTGCAATAGTTGTTTTTAGCAAGATCGAGCCAACAACTATTGAGATAATCAATGAGATGATATCAATGGTCAGTAAACTAATTCCGACATCCAAAACAACAAGTGGTGTAGATACAATCGTCACAACTATACTAACAATCAAAATGCCGCCGAGTAATTCCCTTTTTGCTGAGTTATTTTTTGCAAAAGGAACAAGTGATGCAATCAGTTTTCCCATCCAAGCAGTTGGATGATATTTTGTTTTTGGATCACCCACCAAAAAATCCAATAAAAGAGCAAACCCGACTATAACTACGCTTTCAAGTATCATTACAATAGTTTTTCAATCTCTCTGATATTAAGACTTGACTTTACAACCTTGCTTAATTTCTCAATTTCAGAATCGATCTTTTTTAGATTTTGCCTGTTCAACCCAAGCTTCTTCGAACTTGAAGTTATAGAATCCTCCTCAGGAAGTAAAAACTTGGTCATTGGAATGGTTCCAAAAACTGGCTTCCCTGTGTTTTGTTTTAATTTTCTAAATCCAGGCTTAAGAATATCCAAATCACCACGAAATTTGTTAAAAACAAATCCCTTGACCATTTTTTGGTATTTTTTTTCTAACAACGATAGAGTCCCAACAATGCTCCCAAAAGATCCACCCCTCTCAATGTCTGTAACTAAAATCACTGGGGATTTTACTTTCTCAGCAAGCTTCATGTTTGCAATATCATATTTTGTAAGATTAATTTCAGCCGGAGAGCCTGCGCCTTCTATTATGATCAAGTCGTGGTTTTTTTCTAAGGCATTAAATGATTTCAAAACTGTCTTCATTCCATTCTTTTGAACAAACTTTTTGTAATAATCATCTGCATGCATTTTTTTGTAGAATTTTCCTCTGAGAAAAACAGAGCTTCTGTAGTTACCCAGAGGTTTCAGCAAGATCGGATTCAAATCTGCTGTTATTTTGGCACGTGAGGCTAAAGCCTGAACTGCCTGTGCACGAGAAATTTCGAAACCGTCTTCCTTATAGGCATAGTTTGACATGTTTTGTGCTTTGAATGGTGCTACAGAGAATCCCTTTTCTAGAAAAATTCTGCAGAGTGCGGTAACAAGTGTTGTCTTACCTGCGCTAGATGCTGTTCCCTGAACCATCAGTGTTTTTGATATACTAAATCACCTCCATAGCCTTTAGCAGTTTTATGTTTTCCTTTCTAGTTTTTACTGCAATTCTAATGTAATTTTGGTTTAATCCACGAAACGTACTACAATCACGAATTAGAATTTTTTTTCTCAGAAGTTTCTTTTGTAAAAGTTTTGATTTTGTTTTTGTCTTTACCAGAAGAAAGTTTGCTGCTGAGTCATAACAAGCAAATTTTTCTGATTTTGCTAAATTTGAGGATATGAAATTTTTCTCCTTTTTGATTAATTTACATGTCTTATCTAAAAATGGATGATAGCATATTGCGGCACTCGCTGCACGCTGTGCGATATTACTTACATTCCAAGGAATCTTAACTTTTTGTAATGGCTCGATGATCTGTGTACTGCCCACCCCATAGCCAATTCTAATTCCTGCTAAACCAAAAGATTTTGTGAGTGAACGTAGAATGAACAAATTCTCAAAATTCTTGATCTGTTTTATTACAGATTCATCATTTCCAGATACCAGTTCAATAAATGTCTCATCTAGAAATACAATTGTTGATTTCTTTTTTGCAGCAGCAATAATTTTCACCATTTCACTTTTTTGGATTAAAATGCCGGTGGGATTATTTGGATTACATATAAAGACACAGCCATTTCTGGGAATCTTCGTGATGAATTTTTGTAAATTTTTTGAAAGATCCATAGTTTTAAAAAATGAAATTTTGGATTCACAAAGTTTTGCAGAAACCTCATATTCACTAAAAGTTGGTATTGGAATCAAAACGCGTGTTTTTTTATTTAGAAAAGTTTTGCAGAAATTGTAAATTATCTCTGTTGCGCCATTTCCAACAACAATCTGTTTTTTTGAGTTCTTGGTACCATATTTGCCCCCATGCGAGGCTGGAATGTGTGACTGTGCTGGTTTGTTTGGATGAACTCTCACATCATTGATTATTCATTGGTAATTTAGTGTGTTTTGGTAGTGCTAACGATTATTAATTGAAAACTTGAAAGTGATTCATGAAAAAGAAAGTAGCCATCATAGGTGTAACTGGGGCGGTTGGCCAAGAGTTTGTCCAATCCTTAAATGACCACCCATGGTTCGAAGTAACCCAGATCGCCGCATCAGAGCGTTCTGCTGGAAAAAAGTACGTTGATGCTATAAGAGATGACAGTGGAATTGTTGCTTGGGATGTTGGTGGAGAGATTCCAGATTACATAAAGGATATGCCGGTTTTAACAATCGATGAGATTAATGTCGCAGAATTAGATTTAATTTTCTCAGCAGTAGAGTCACAGGCAGCAAGAGATATTGAGACAAAATTTGCAAAAGATCTTCCTGTAATCTCAACTTCATCTGCATACAGATACGAAGAGGATGTTCCAATACTTATCCCAGGAGTAAATGATGAGCAAGCAGAACTGCTTGAGGTTCAAAAGAAAAATCGTGACTGGAAAGGTTGGGTAGCACCACTACCAAACTGTACAACAACTGGATTAGCTATCACACTAAAACCATTATTTGAGAAATACGGTGCAAAGAAAGTTATGATGACTTCAATGCAAGCAATCTCCGGCGGTGGAAAGACTGGTGTATCTGCAATGGGTATTACTGATAACATACTCCCATACATTCCAAAGGAAGAAGGTAAAGTAAGAAAAGAGACAAGAAAGATTCTAGGTAAACTAAAAGATGGTAAGATTGAGGATGCAGACATTAGAGTTAGCTGTACATGTACACGTGTTCCCGTAATAGATGGACACACCGAATCAGTATTTGTTGAAACAGAAAAGGAAATTGATCCAGCTTTAGCAAAAGGTACCTATGAGACTTACAACAAAGAAATTTCGGTAGCGGGACTACCGTCTGCACCAGAAGATTACTATGCATTCCACGAAGATCCAACACGACCACAACCAAGAATGGAGAGGGAAGTTGGTGACGGCATGACCACAACAATAGGTAGAGTTGAAAAGGAAGAACTGTTTGATAACGGAATAAAGTATATGCTATTCTCGCATAATAAAAAAATGGGATCTGCAAAAGGAGCTGTTCTCTTAGCGGAGATGCTATACAAAAAAGATAAGATTTAAGAAAAAAATTTATAAAAATTTCAATAATAGCTTTATTAATCCGAAAAATATGTATGGTTTCAGGTGTTTTGAACGGCAAAAGTGGATAAAATAGATCAAAAGATTTTATCAGAACTTAGTAAGGATTCATCAATCTCTATTCCAAAACTAGCCGAAAAAATTAATGTAAACTCTTCAGTTGTTTATAGCAGAATAAAGCGATTAGTGAAGAAGAAACTCATTGAACGTTTCACAATCGAAGTCAACAACAAGGAATTGGGATACGGTGTAAAATCATTAACTGGAATTAACATGGACTCGAAGAAGCGGGATGATATTATTCAGGAATTGTTCAAGATTCCTGGAGTCAGAGAAGTTTCAGAAGTTACGGGAAGGTTTGATATACTGGTCACAATGTATGCCGAAAACCTGAATGAGATGTATAGGATTGTCTCAGATAATATTGGTAAAATTGATGGAATTATAGGCTCTGAGAGCTTTATAGAAATGAAGACGAGGACAAAACAAATGCCCTATATGTTAGAATAGTGGTGGGATGATTAATGCAAACCTTTAACACAAAATCAAACATCGGCGTATACTACGAACTGACAAAGCCGAAGATCTGGTATCTTCTTGTGTTCACTGCGTTTGGCGCTGCTATTACCGCATCGAATGTTTTCAATGTTCCAATTTCTCTTGAAACTTGGGCATTATTGTTAGGTGGTGTAGCTGCGGGTTCTGCTGCTGCAAACACGTTGACAAACTATCATGACAGAGACATTGATGCAGTAATGGAGAGAACCAAGACAAGACCAATACCAAGTAGGCGAATCTATCCTGCTGAAAAGGCTAGAAATTTTGGCTTGATACTTGCTGGTATATCATTGGCTTGTGCCTTTGGCATATGTTTCACGGCATCATTTTGGCAAGGAATCTTAGCTGGTTCGTTTATGGCATTTGGATTAGTCGATAATATTTTGGTTTATAGCTATGGTCTAAAACGTAAAAGTAGATCAAATATTATTCTGGGTGGGTTCTCAGGTGGAGCACCTGCACTCATTGGATACGTTGCTGTAACAACAACTGGTCTCTGGGACTTTGGTCTTGTTATAGCTGGATTAGTGTTTGTTTGGATTCCAATGCACATCTGGGCACTAACTTTGCACTTTAAGGATGATTACAAAAAAGTAAACGTTCCAATGCTAACTGCCGTACAGTCAGAAAAAACTTCTGCAAGAATAATTGCTGGCACAACACTAATGATGGTACTCTTCAGTGTAGTTCCATTTTTCCTGACACATGAAAATGGAGAACCGTTGATGAATGAAGTTTATTTGTATACTGCAATTGCGTCTGGGGTTTTGATGGTCATTCTTAGTTTTTGGGTGGTTGCCAAACCAACAGAAAAAGCCTCATGGGTTTTGTTCAAGTTTTCAAGTCCATATCTGGCTGTACTCTTCATCGCACTAATGGTGGACTCTGTCCTTTAGTTTGGTCAAAGAGGGTTATTCATGGAAATAATGGGTAGAGGTTTAAGCCAGATTGTTCAGGAAACTCCACAATACTTTCATCTCCTTTCAAAATATGCTGGTTGGAAACTATTCAAGAAGCGAAGCCCCATCTTTGGCTCGGCAGATATAATCAACGAATGTAATTTACACTGCGAACACTGCTATTGGTGGCTAAACAGAAAAGAGAATGAGGAGCTAACTCTTGAGGAATGGAAGCAAGTAATTGATGAGAAATTCAAAAAACGCCATGTATTTGCTGTAACAGTTGTTGGTGGCGAGCCTATGATGAGACCAGACGTTGTAGAACTATTTGCAAAAGAATTCCCAAAGCGCTCCTGTATAGTGACAAATGGAAACTATCCGCTAAAAAAATTCAAGGATCTTTATTTTTACTGGGTATCAATTGATGGTGATCAAAAAACACATGATACTATCCGAGGAGACGGCACATGGGCTAAAACAAGAAAAAATGTAATCGACTATGTTGAAAACAATGGTGACAAGGCATACAAGGATATCTGGATTTCAATGACCATAAACTCTAGAAATTACAAAACTGTCAGAAAAGTAATTGAAGATTGGCGTGATTATACCAACAAAATTGGTGTCCAATTCCACACTCCGTTCATGGAGGGTGACCCATTATGGCTTCCATTTGGAAAAGAAAGAGATGCAGTAGTTGATGAATTGATAGATTTGCAAAAAACAGAATACCGAGATTATATCTCAAATCCT